>Ga0265299_10003465_pt1 | contig 15364 bp, 7 predicted proteins | sample AusTroGonzalo_MG_4_FD_193485 | JGI IMG/M metagenome (GOLD analysis project Ga0265299, IMG submission 193485) | Bovine rumen microbial communities from tropical cattle in Woodstock, Queensland, Australia - Gonzalo_02 | ecosystem: Host-associated > Mammals > Digestive system > Stomach > Rumen ... | reverse complement strand
AAGATTTGCCGTTCTTGGTGGACTTCTTATCCAAGGACTTACACCGAAAGAAAATCTTGAAGATTTTTATGATACTTATAGACATTTGACGCTTGAAACCTTGCTAGAAGGCGGTACTCTCGGTAATATCGAGCTTGACGGCGTTATGCTCGGTTTACGTGGAATCGATTATGTATCGAGAGGAAACGGTAATGTTGCTCCTTCCGATGAAGACGCATATAATGCTGCATTGAATGAAATACAGAACCATTTGTATGGCACATTTTATATGCCGAACAGGGAATTGCAGAGTGATAGCGGTTCACATTATGGAACTTATGAATTCAGTTTCGAAGCTTCTGACTTTGCATGGGATAGAGTTAATGACGTTTCATTTGGAATGATTGCATTGATTGGTAAGCAATATGCAGAGACGAACGATGCAGTATTTAATGTTGATAATACACAGAAGCCTGTTATTGTCGGTTTAGCCCAGCTTCCTGGTTCTTATGACGGTATGGTTTTTGACGGTGGTGTTCAGTTCCTTGCTGAACGAGAAGACTTTACGGCCTTTAAGCTTCAAATTCAATTTACATTAACAGACCAAGATACAGAAAATGCTTCTATCACTGATGAAAATTATCGTGAAATGACCGCTAAGATGTCTATCGTAAATGACGGACTCAAGACTATGGAAGATATTCATATTGTTGATACGAATCAACCGTCACAGACTTTGGCTGCATTGAATGCTAATCTTGAATCGAACCCTGATGTTGATTTATATGTAGGCGGAAATGGAAGCATGGCTACATCTCGTACATTGATGATTGCTGATCCGTATAATGCGACAGAAGTTGAAAACCAGTGGAATGCCGCAGCACAGATGCATATTGTCAATAAGAAAGTCAACATTCCGAAAACAGAAGACGGTGTATCTATTGACAATATGATGTATAAAGAACAGATTGTTCTTACCACATTGGAAGAACCGAGTTCTTTGTCAAATGAAAGTCTTTCCGCATATTATGCAGGCATAATGCTCCGCGGTTCGGGTAATGAAATTAGCGGTTATACTAATATGGGTGCGGGTCCTTCTGTTATCCCTGTTATGCCGCCTGACTTAGAAACTCATGCACAAATTACTGCATTTACGGCAGAATATCAGGGAAATATTCCGGATTTTACGGCAACAAGTGCAATTTATTATTCCGGTGTAGAAGGTCCAGTATTTAGACAGTGTGCAGTACCTGAATATGATACATATGCAGTTGATATTTTCGGTATTGAAAATAAGATTCTTGATTCGAATAATCTTGATAAATTTATTTTCTCACAGCGAAATGTTACATTGAATCCTGCAGGATTAGATGAATACGGATATGATGAAGACGATGCTGTAAATTACGGTTATAATGTTGTAATAGATTCAGATGAAAACTATATGAACGGTAATACGAATAATACGTTTATTCGTTCTAACGGAAATTTTTTGTTTGATAATTCTAATTGCAACTTAATGATTGGCTCCGACAAGAATCTTTTTACAAGTGGTGCAAATACTAATATTGTTTTTGGTTCTGATTTTAATATCTTCACTGACGAAAATACGCAAAGAAATATTGTAATTGGCGGACAAGAAAATTATATTGACGGTGCGTCGAACTGTATTTATTTCGGCGGTACTGGATTAAAGAGTTTTGGTAATCCTGATATGCTTCTCATGGGTAAATTTAACGCCATGACTGATGCAGCATGGGTTTACGGTAATGGTTCTGATATTTTACACCGTCACAATGCATTTGAACTTTATCCAGATGCTGGTGAGCTGAAACTTTATACACCGAAAGGCGATGTTTCTATTACGCTTGGTGGTACTAAAGGTATTGAATTAGGCACATCACAGATATTAAGGGCCAATCGTGCACATATCGACCAAATTAAAGTAAGAGATATAACATTAACAACCGATCTTGAAAGTAGTAACGCACAAACTGCTGGTATAAGGTCTATGGGTAATTATACAGATCTGTGGATGCAAAATATACCAAATTCTACAGATACGACAAGACATTCATTAAAGTATAATGAAAGTAATAATGGTATTTTTACATTATATAGTGAACTTTTGTCAACTTATACTAAAAATGAATATGTAAATATTCAGGCAGGACATTCTGAATTTTTTGTTAATAGTAATAATCATAAGTATTATACTTTAATTAATATGAGTATGGATGCAACCAATACTCCAGTTGTAGCTAATGACTCCCGTATTGAACTTGTCGACCAGTATGGAACCTTGGCAAAAAATATTATTACACCGGATAGTATCAGACTTGTTAACGGATCTACGGAAAGCGTACTTAATGCTGAAAAAATTCAGCAATATGATACTGTAGTTAATGGTAATTATGTAAAGGCATGTGCTGATATATTTGTTTGGGGTAGCAGTAAAACAGATTGGCAAGTTGGTGTTAAGAGATTTAACGGCCCAGAAAATGTTAAGACCTGGCTTAAAAATATTTTCCAAAATGCACCACCGATTATTTATTCAAATACGGGTGCACCAAATTATACTAATGGTTTTTATTATTGTTATAAACCGTCTGATGCGACATATACTGATGTCTTGGTTGATGCAAGCGACTTTACGGCATTGACGACATTTACTAGCCGTACAAATAATAATGGTAACGGCGGGACAGATAGCGCTTTACGTAGAGATGATGATACTATCGCATTAAGAAGTCTAGTTCCACAAACATTTGGCTTGGATGAACTCGAAATAAATCTTTATGTTCATAGTTTTGGTTTATGTGCATTTATTTGGGAACCGTATGTAGCCAATAGTTCACAGAAAGTACCTAAGATTTCTGTTACTATAAGAAACGATGAATCTAATTCTACCATGGGATTATATGTATATCGTAATACGGATTATACTACAACAGGTAATCCACAATTTAAAGAATATTTGCGCGATAATGAAATACCGTTAAAATTAACGATGACGCCTCAAGCATTGGATATTCCGGTAACAGAAAGTAATCCGATTGGATGGTGGGTCGATAACGGTTTTGTATCATAAAAATAAAATAGTAAAAAATAAATCCCGTAGAAAACTACGGGATTTTTAATTATAATTAATTTTAATTATTCCTGATAATATTGTACATTAATGATATTTCTGAGACATGCTCTTTCCATTTGCGTACTGAAATTGGTGATATTATTGTTATTATCTAATATCGAGTCACAGATACCAGGTTTAATCTTTGGATATATGTCCATAATAAGGTTCGTTGCATGACTCCATGCATCGCCCATAATGTCAGTAGTATCTGTAATTGCAGGATAATATGTCTTGATAATATAAGGCACGACATAATTCCAGAAAGAATTTTCAGAAAGCGTTTTATTTTCATCCATTATAATGTTACCTTTACGCATGATACTTTCATCACGTGTATCAGTAGTATATGTAGTGACCGTATATGGAAGATTTATAGCACGCTGGGCAGAATTAGTCGTATAGAGGTCTTTTTCAAGCCAGTTTTTGATGAATGCCTGAATCTTACGAATATCATATGTACTTAAGCCGTATTCTTCCGTTTTATATTCAGAAAAATCAGATGTACTATAATAAGAGTTTTCGTCCGGTATGGTAAATACGAATTCACTAATACCGTCGATAACTTTGACACCGTTAATTACAGAAGCATTCTTATATCTGATATGACCGTCTTCGCCTTGTGCCTGTACTGAACGCGGCGTAAGAACAATGAAATTATTGTCAGCAGAAACTTCAGCAGAGAAACTATAATGTCTAGTTTCGACTTGGAATCCAGTATTTTTAAACCCTTCCCAATAATAAGTCATATCAAGTTCGATAGTTCTATTTTCGAACATTTTTAGATTAAGCTTATTGCCGTAGGCATCTGTATTAGGAATTTTCAACTTATTCCACCAGCCAAGACCATATTTGTCTATAAATTGTTCATCTTTAGTAAGTCCGCCAGGTTCTTCAGTAAATTGGTTAATTGCACTCGTATACGTATCGAGCGATTTATCCTGAATGAATTCATAATTCGGCGTACGTGAAGCATTCCAGTAATATTTGCTATCCATTGACTTGACAATAGAAGAAATTTTGAAGTCAATGTCAGTGGAAACCGTAGCAGGATGTTCGTTATACAGCTTAATGATTTCAGATTTATAAATTTTTCTATGAGTAGCGATACGAGAATCAAGATATTCATATACCTTGTTCTTCATTTCAGTCATATAGGCTTCAATATCAGTTAACGGCTTGACATAAACTGTACCGACTGCATCGAAGTATTGGATATATGGCGGAAGCGAGAAAATGACAGAGTTAATTTCAGAATTAAACTGGCAATTCTTGTTTATTAATTGAATATTTCTCAACCACTGGTCATCAGCGGTATTGGTATATTGAGTATTATAGAAACTATCGTAAGAGAACAAGAATTTGATGTAGTCAGGAAGATGCTCGAGATATTTGTCGCCATAAAGCGAGAAAGCATCGACTGCTTCAAAATTAGTTTCTGTCAATACATTTCGAATATCCCAGTTACCGTTAGTATTCTTGAGATATACGTGGCCAGCCAAACAATAGATAATATTATTCTGGCAAAGCGGGTGTTTAATTCCAAGAGTATCTTCAATATCATGCTGACCGAATACCATTGCAGTCTGTACAGAAATTGGACTCGTCAAGGCACGGAAATAAGACATATAGTCGTCACGAGTAATAAGTTTACCGCGAGATGAGAAATATGCCGGAGCATTAATCTTCATGCTTGCCTGACTTTCGAAGTCGTCACCACCATAAATATCTGAATTTATAATAAATTGAATATTGTTGGTCAATGAGACAATACTTCCGTTGACAGAAGCATTTATCTGGTTGTTATGAGTCATTACAGAACCGTTTACGCCGACCGTATTGGCTTCTTTACCCTTTGTAGAAAGATATTTGACATAAAGGTTATCTTTATCAGTCTTTAAGCCGATTTTTGCAATATTCGGTTCAGAACTGAACGTGACACGAACAGTTTTATCTGGATTAGTATCTATCAGGCATACAGGAAGCGGGCCGTTAGCCGGAAGTCTGCCAGCCAGGTTTACAATATCTTCATTAAGATAGATTGACTGGGTTTCAATGGTATAAAGATTTTCTTTATTGAATGCGTCGATTTCATCTGCACCGATACCGACTTGACACCAACTTATTTCTGGTAAATAAACATTTTCAGCGAAAGCATACGGATCACGTTTACCGTACCAGTTAGAGAACGAAATATCGTCAATATCATAGAACTGACACGGTTCGCCGAGTTTCTTCATATTGGCGGTACCGAGAAATTCTACAATCTTTTGCTCAGCCTGGAAACATTTAATCGGAGTAATATTATTCGTATTATAAAGGTTCATGCCGATAAGCGGAATGTATTCGGCGTGTTCTTGCGGAACGGCAAATGTAAGGTCTTTATACCAGTCTGAAGATTCGCCGTTTGCAATATCTTCGTCAGTGAATATGTAGCTATAGCCGCTGTCAAGAATATACGGATTACCGTTGAAAGTAAGTTTCGTAGTTTCTTTGTTGAAGAAAATTTCTGTACCTGAAGTCAAAGTTTTCGGAAGGGGACCTTTGATACGGATAATGAGGTCACAACGTGCCGGGATAGGACGTCTTGGATTATATCCAAGGTTTTTACAGTGCTTGATTATACTGGAATCGAGCTTTGCAGTCGAAATAAAACCTTCTTCAGCAGTACGTTGGATATAAAAGTTAGTCATGTCGGTAACGGCGGCAAGCATTTCAGTGAACATGCCGAAAATCGTCGCCGAGGTTATGTTTTTAAAGCGAGGATCTGATTTTAACCTTGCTTGAAATTGCTGTACAAGCTGATTATATGTAACGTTCAAGTAATTAAGCATCTATAACCTTCAATTTTTATATTATTTATAGTATTTGGAATAGATGCAAAGAAAATGACATAATCAAATGGAGGATATTATAAATAATACAAAACAGTTAAGGTATAAACGTGAATTTAAATTTTCTTAATCCATTTAGTAGCAGCTTCTTAAAAACCTCGCCGGAACATAGTGAAGTCCGTGCAAGAGAGGCAGCTCGTAACTCATACGGTAAAATCGAAGACACCATTGACTGGTCTGCTTTGTCAAACGCATACGGGAATACATTTGATGACCCCGCTAATCCGCGAGACACAACCCAGATTTATTTTGACCAAATTTATATAAACAAGTGGCAGAAGATTAGCTGGTATCGTTCCATGGCAATGTACCCGCTTATCGGTAAAGGCTTGAATATTATTACCGACGAAGCAGTTTGCCCTGACGCTCTTGGTAATGTTGCAGTGTTTGACATCAAGGACCCATATAAGCAGAAGTTTACTGCGACTGAATATGCGACCTTGAAGATGGAATTTGATTATATTGTTGAATGTGTATTTGGACAAGAAAATATATGGGATTTGTTCTATAAGTGGTTACAGGATGCCGAACTCTTTTTGGAAATTGCATTGAATGACAATGGAGATAAAGTGGTCGGCATTAATACATTGGCTCCTTATGCGATGTTGGTCATTTATGACAGGGATTCCGATAATATTAACGGATTTATCGAAAATGTAAACTATCTTAATCAGGCGCAGGTACAGGACAAGAATACTGAAATACGTCGTTTCTTGCCGAACCAGATAGCCTATGTCCGTTATCCGATTACTTGGAATAACCGTAATGATGTTCGCGGACACTTGGAACGTTCTATTCGTCCGTTGAACCAGCTTAGAAATATTGAAGACGCTTTGACAGTTTATCGTATTACTCGTGCGACAGAACACCGTGTATTTAACATTTATACCGGTCGTCGTCCGCCTGACAAGGCTGCAGCTTATGTCCAGGAAGTTCGTAACAAGTATCGTAAGAATTTGACTCTCGATAATACTACTGGCATGGTCAACGCGGTCAAGAATACTCAGGCTATGACTGAAGACTTTTTCTTCTCGAAGGACGACTCTGGTCAGCAGTCTTCTGTTGAAACGTTCCCATCTGGATCTACATTTGACGGTCAGATTCAAGACCTTTATATGTTCCAGAAGATGGTTATGGACGGTATGTTTATTCCGCAGAATCGTTGGAAGTCTGATGAACTTAGCGGCGCAAATTATACTCAGGGTATTGAATCTGCAAACCTTGAGGAAGTCGCATTCCAGCGTTGCTGCCGCCGTCTTCGTAGGGCTTTTGCGGACGTAATTAGGCAGGTGTTCCTTGTTCATCTTCGTGTTCGCGGATATAAGGAAAAGTTCCTTGACAAGGCAATTTATAATATTGACCTTCATCCGGCAACTGACTTTGAACGTATGCGTGATCTTGCGCTCGCTGAAAAACGTGGTTCTGTTCTTTCTATGCTTTCTCAGTTCTTGCCGACGACAACGAATATTAAGCCTGGTAGCGAAGAACTTGCTCCGTTGTTCTCTAAGCAATACTTCATGGAAAAGATTCTCGGTATGTCCACTCAGGATATTCTTATGAATAACAAGATGCTTGAACAGGAAATCAAGCAGATGAATGAAGAAGCCGAAGCCGCAGCTGCTGCAGGCGGTGCAGAAGGTGAAAACCCGGACGAGGGTGGAGACTTAGGATTTTAATTATAGGAGAAAATATGAAGTATACAATTAATGAACAGGCAGCGGATTTGCTTGACGAAAATTATGAATTAGGCGAATCTGCGGACTACACAGTAAGGGCTTTGATTAATGCGTTAAAAAAATTTCCGCCGGATATGCAAGTACGTGTCGGAGAAGAATATAACTCTGAATCAATGTCAAGGATAATTAAAGTCGAATACAATAAGTACAATGATAATGTACAGATTGTAATTGACTAAATTAAAAAGACCGGTTGTTTAACCGGTCTTAATTTTTAATGCATGTATTCGCAATATTTGACTAGTGATTTTAGTGGCATATCGAAGTAGCTTAATTCACTATCCATGTTATCGTTTATTGCACAATAATCTCTTAACAGACTATAGAATAAGTCATCAGATACATATTTTGAAACGAATAGGTTATACAAGTCAAATACAGGTACAGGGAACGGCATGACATTCATATCGTCAATGTCTGGTGCATGCATCAACATGAAGTCAAGAGCAGACGTGATATTATGTCCGTCACAAGTCATTAAACGATAGTTATCGCCGTTGAATTCGTCCTTATACTGTTCATTCCAAGGAATCTTTTCGGTATCTTTAGGATCGCCGGTAATCTTAGAAAGAGGAATGCCGTATTTGTAGTATTTTTCAAGAGATTCAATATCGTTTTTAGAAACTGCATATGCAATCGGGTCTTTTGGCGTAGCTGCCTGACCGTCTGCACCGGTAGGCTTTCCATACAAACCTTTTCCAGAATGATGTAGTTCACGGAGACGGACAAAGTCTTCATCCGGATTTGGATCTTGTTCTGGTTCTTCATCATCTTCAATATCTGGGCCAAATTCAAAGTTATAATCTTCACGTGCTTGTTCGAGATCTTCTTCATAATCATCGTTGGCGTCATAAAGATTTACAATTTCTTTAGCTACGGCAATTGGGTCAGCACCGTCTTCAATAAATTGTTTAATAAGGTCACGGTGGTTTCTGTAATAATTATATACGGATTCTTCACCCATATCGAAGATTTCATCAAGAACCGTATCGATAAAATCGTTATCAGTTTCAACTGATTCACGAATACCGTGGAATTTAGACGCACCGATACCGCGTTTAATTTCGAATTTGATACATTGCGCGGCAAAATCAGGGGCAACAGAAGTTTCATTATTACTGAAATAATCAGTAATAAGGTTCATAATGTCATTGATATGCTTCTTTGTATCTATGCCATATTTCTTTAGCCAATGTATTACATTTGCTGTATATTTTTCAAAGGCAGTTTTCATAATAAGTTCCTATATTGTTCATTAAATGTTTTAAAGATATTAGCATAAAGTTGAATATTATTTGCCGTTTCTTTAGAACTAAACTTGCTTACGCCAGTTTCATCTGGTTCAAGAAAGTCAATTTTTAATTTTACAGTACAGAAAACAGAATTACGATTCAGTGTATATCCGATAATTGCTAAACGGTTAACATTGTCGACATTCTGTTTGATATATGGACGAAAATACTTGTCAAGCTGCATTAAGTAGCTCTTGACATCGGTATTGATTTCGTTGGCCATATCGAAAAGCTTGATACGAAGTATGGCAAATGCTTCACCTTTCTTAGTTTCAACATCCTTAAGTGCAACACCGTCAATGTTATGAACAATGAAAAGCAACTTATTACGGAGAAGAACATCGTCAATTTGGAGCTGTTTGCTAACCTTTACAGTATTTTTGTCAAGCTGTTCAATAATATAATCTGCACATTCTGTACTATTATAGCCGTCATTGTACATATCAATAACGTCTTCGTTAAGTTCACGAGGCATTTTCTTAATGATATAGCCGGATTTCTTAACGATATTAGCAACTGACTTGAGATAGCGGTTGAACATTTTTTCAATATTACTGCTTTCGTTCATACTACGCAAGGACAAGACATAGTTTTTCGGGTCGACACCGTTAATGTACGACTCGAAAAGCCCGTCAAGGTCAAGCTTTATATCTGTATGCTTACGGGAAATAATTTTTTCAACAGTAGATTTATATTGAAGAAAATCCATTATTACTCGTCAGTTCTGATAATTTCGAAGTTAGAGTATGAGAATGTTGCGGAACGTGTAACCTTACCATCGGCGTTGTGGTCAAGACCGAAATCAGAGATAGTCTTCGGCCAGCAACGATACAGGAACCATTTAACCGGAAGAGACTTCTTCAACGTAGAGTCATAGAGCTTAATTTCGATAGTAGCGCAGTAATCGGAAGCGAAGTTAGAGATTGCGCCGCCGGTCATTTCGTTGCTACCGCCGCCAATATCCTGGCTAAAACCTTGGTTCATCAAGCAGTTTGCCCACTTGTGAAGCTGCTGAGAAACTGTCAAATCCTGGAATTCATCCCAAAGAATGGTCAAATCGCCAGAAACAGTTGCACGGCCAGGATAGAGAAGCTTGGTTCCCATGTACTGGGTATCAAGTTCGTTGAAAGACTTAGCCGGTAAAGAAGCCTGTCTTGCGCGAAGCATCAATTCGTTAGCATCAAGGATTGATGCGAGTTCAGAACGAGTTTCGAAAATGAAGCGCGTCTGGAAAAGATATTGCTTGGCAAGGTCCGGCAGGGTAGAAAGATGTCCAAACACGGACATACTAGTATCAAAACGCTGATTCGCCATTATAATTTCTCCTAAATTATTTCTTTTTATTATTTATAATGGTGAACAGATATTTAGAGTTTTCATAAAAACATTTAGAAATTTTATAAATAATTTATATAAATCCAAATTTGTGAGTGAGTGAAATTCCGTTTATTTGTGTTTATTTAAGTTTATAAAATTATTTAGGAGAATTTATGGCTAAATATTCAGTTCCAGGAATCCGTTTTACCGAGATAGATAACACTATCCGTGCGGAATCCGATCCGGGAATGGGCATTGGTGCAATCGTTATGGCATCAAACAAGGGCCCTGTTAACCAGCGTGTGGTTACGAAGAACTATAACGAATTTACCGAAATTTTCGGTAAGCCGGAAACTCTTGAGAGTTACGGTCACTTCGCTGCTGAGAATTACTTCGCTAATTCTAACCAGCTTTTCGCTGTTCGTGCAACAATGGGTGACGAACAGTATGCACAGATTCAGTATAGCTATCGTGGCGCTCCGGTGACTGCTACTAATGAGTCACTTGATACAGCTAAGATGACTTATGTTGACAAGGAAGGAGATAATAATCTAGTCCTTCTCCAGCCGCTTTCTGCAACTACCATTGTAGAATCCATGGTTTCTGGTGGTGACTGGACTTATGATGGTGGCGACGAAGATCCGGATGGTGGTATTTTCGGTTTTGCTCTCAAGCAAAAAGCATATTACAACGTATTTACGGACTTTAAGAAAGAAACTGAAGACCTTATCGTTTTCAAGGGCATGTCTGACCCGGACACTTGGGAAGGCACAATTACTGAAAGTGGTTATCGTGTTATTTATCCGACTAGTGTCGATAGCGAAGGCGAGAATGCACAGCTTGACACTAAGCTTAATTTTACGGTTTCTGGTTGGAATTCTTCTGCAGATCCGGGAAGCGTTAGTATTTCTAAGAAGGGTTCGCTTTATAACGTAGTCAGTATCGATGTTCCGGCATCTGCAACGCTCGATAAGGAACGCAACAAGATTACATTCTTCAGCGATACTTCTGCATATTCCGCAATCAGTGGTTGGGAAGTTTCCGGTGTTAAGTTTGAAGATATTTTCGATAATCAGTATTTCCTTGGTGATTATGATTTTAAGACCGCTAAGCCATATGAAGACAATTACGGTATTCTTGAAGCTCAGCGCATGGAAATCATGGACTGGGATCAGCCGGATATTAAGAAGACTTACTATGTCGATAGTGCTCGTTTTAATGAAACTTGTGCACAGGCATACGGTATCAAGTATACTGAATGGTTTAACGTAGATTCTAACTATGCGATTGTCGGTAAGAAGAACCTTGACGACAAGACTGGTACGGATTTCGTATTCTGTTCTGCAGTTTCTGCAATGTATACCAACAAGACTCAGAAAGAAGATTGGCTCGGTAACGATGATATTAAGGAACGTACTCCGCGTGAAGTTATCGTCGACATGATGGATGCTTACGGCTGTAACGATATTTCTGACATCAACGATTACTACTACATGAAGTATCACGATGTTTTCACTGATTCTACCGTTGAAAAGATTATTAAAGAAAAACCGGAATATTATGACGAAAAGAACACTCAGGATTTCAGCAACCATGTAGAAAAGTATCTCTTCTGGCTCTATTCTGAAAAGGGTACTAACGTTCTTACCAAGGAAAGCGTTTATCTCGCAGATAATACCGACCTTGTTAAGTTACCGATTCAGGCCGGCCATTTCGTTGATAAGAGTGACGGCGAACGTGTTAATTTGAATAATATTGTTGCATATCCGACCTCTTACTTGGTCAATTCTGTCGATAAGACTTACGCAGACGGCTATACCGTCAAGACCGACGCTGAAGACGAACCGGGTATCGGTGATATTGAACGTTATAAGTCTGTATTTGATGACCAGCTTGTTATCGCTTCTATCGGTCCTGGTGAATACGGTAACGACATCGGTGTTTCCATTATTACGACTGAATGTGCTGACATTCCGGCTCTCCATCATCAGAATGCCTTCCAGTGGAAGGATAAGTATGACGATGAAGACCAGATTAAGAAGGACACTTCTCCGTACTATGAAAACCCGCTCAACCTTATCTGGAAGAAGGTTTTCCGTATCAATGTCTACGTCAAGACTAAGACCCAGACAGCTGAAGCCGCTTGGGGTACAGGTATGGACGCTCTCTTGAAGGATCCTGCAGAATCTTGGTGGGTTTCTACTGACCCGTATGCAAAGGACGGTGAAGGTAATAGCCTTTACGCTCCGGTTGTAATCAACGGTCATTCTGACTACATCTATGTTTCTCGTTCTTCTGCTGCTACTGCTGCTAACAAGAAGGGTGAATTTGTCCAGCCGAACCAGACTTTCGCAATTTACAACCTCACCGGTGGTAAGAATTCTACCAAGAATACGATTTCTGAAAAGGCTGCTGCTCTTAACTTCTATAACGACAGACAGCGTGCTAAGTTTGACATTCTCTTCAACGTCGACGCGGTTGATACGTTCAACGGTCGTCAGAAGTATAACGCTCTCCAGCGTAAGATTGCTCAGATTGCTGCATCTCGTACCCAGGATATTGGTGTTGTTCAGGTTACTTCCAAAGCTGCAAAGACTGCTAAGCAGATGCTTTCGGAATCCAAGAACTTCTCCTTCAACAAGGGTGATTACGTAGCTGAATACGGTGGTTACGACAAGTATTACAACTCTGACCTCGCTGCATGGATTTACTTGCCGAAGTCTGTTGCTGGTGCTTGCTCTATGGCTTACTGTGATAATTACTTCTATCCGTGGATGGCTCCGGCAGGTGTCGAACGCGGTACGATTAACTACACGAACGGCCAGCTGCTCCGCCTTACCGACGACGAAATCGGTCAGCTCTATGATAATAACGTTAACACGACCCGCGACTGTGGCGGTTACGGTGTGGTTCTCTGGGGTCAGAAGACGGCTCTCAAGAAGAACAGCCTGCTCAACCGTATCAATGTCCGTCGTTGCTTGAACTATATCGAGAAGATTCTTGAAAACAAGATGACTCCGTACCTCTTCATGCAGAACAGCGTTAACACTCGTAGCTCCGCAAGAAATGATATTCGTAGCTTCCTCGAAAGAGTCAAGGCTGCTGAAGGTATCTATGACTTCGACTTGAGCGTTACTGCTGACCAGGACGATCCGACAATCATGAACGTTGCAATTCAGATTCAGCCGACAAGCGCAATCGAATTCATCGACATCAAGATTATCGTCAACCGTCAGTCTGGTGTTTCTGTTATCGAAGAATAATAGATTCAAAAAGAAAATACAAAAGGCATCCGGAAGGATGTCTTTTGCTTTATATAAATAATTAGAGGTTTAATAAATGGCTACTTTTCAAGAAAATGTCGACTATATAGTAAATGACAAGAGTACAATGGACAGGTTCCATGTTGAACTTACATTTACCTTTGATGTGACTCCGTATCTTCAGGCAAATACTTTTAGAATTACAATTTACGATGTAATGACGCATCGTGATTTGACGATAACAGCCGATGATTTAATTTACGGTAATTCATATGGTCTTGTACCGATTGTCGGTCCTGAGGTAAATCCGTCAACAAAAGCAAAACAGCTTGATGATAGCCTTATCGAAAATGACGGCATAGTAATATTTTTCAGTGGTAATGTTTTGACTATCGTAATGATACCAAGATGTTCAAATGATACGAAGACTATTGGATTTTATTCTTCCAGCATTTATATTCAGTTTTCACAAGATGAAGATATAAAGAACAGCATAACGTTCTATGCCGCATTATTTCCGAAAATTTTACGCGATGATAAGGTAATTCAGTATGACAATGGCATAGATGACCCTGTTTTCGGCGCAAATAAAAATATTAGACCTGCATATGATTTTAATAAAAATATATCGAAAAGTATAGAAAGATTCGATTACGATACGAAAGAAATTTTCTATGCGAATACTACGTTTAGTGCACATAATGAAGGTGAAGTTCCTGTATATATTAGCAAAATTTCGGCATATGGTATCGATGAATACGATAGGCAGATGCTTAGTTTTGAATACGACTGGGAAAACGCCAAATCTTACCTGATTGATGAAGTTGACGGAACTATTCATGATAATATTCCGTATGACGTCGTTGTACCGAATTCATATAATATTGAGCCAGTTTTGGGATATAGTGCGTCAATTGACAATTATTTGATTACACAATATATCTACAGGGAAACTCCGGGTTTTTATAAGAATAAATTGGTATTTGAACTTCAAAACTTGCCAACCAGTACGGCATTGGATAGGCTTGTCGTAACAATCGAAGATTTAACTCCGGCACGTTATACAAAAGATTCTCCGGAGGGTACAGCTATTGTTAAAATATTTAACCCGAACGTGGATTATAGAGACATAAATTTGTTAAAGTATGATATTATAGATTCACCGGAAAATTTAAATGTCGAAATTGATCGAGAACATATAGATTATTCAAACTATGAGTCATACGGCGAAATACTTATACCGTTAAAAAATATTCATTTTACGACTCAAACAAAGAAAGCCGATGGACAATTTGGTTTTGAAGCATGTATTAGTGCCGAAATCGCCGGAATGACAATAGAACAGGTTGAGACGGCAACATACGGATGCGATTATATAACGACGGATTTTTATACGGTTCGACCTGAGCTTACAAAATTACAGATAGAATTGACATGGACGCCGGCATATGAAAATGAATTGATTATGCCGGATGAATCGGAAACTGTTCATGTAAAGATAACAAATAATAATTTAGATTATATTGATTTGTTAAATTATCCGATTAATTATACTTGCACCTGGGCTGGTGAAGGGGTACCGTTAAGTGATATTAGAAATTTAGATACATCCAATTATGATGAATATCATTACATTACATTTGACGTTGTAAATTTAATGAGCGACAGAATTGACCCTCCAAGATTAACATATTTGTTTGAAGTAACAGCATATATTGAAGGTTCAGATCCTGATGTTTCTCCAGAAATA
>Ga0265299_10003464_pt1 | contig 15365 bp, 13 predicted proteins | sample AusTroGonzalo_MG_4_FD_193485 | JGI IMG/M metagenome (GOLD analysis project Ga0265299, IMG submission 193485) | Bovine rumen microbial communities from tropical cattle in Woodstock, Queensland, Australia - Gonzalo_02 | ecosystem: Host-associated > Mammals > Digestive system > Stomach > Rumen ... | reverse complement strand
ATCCATGATTTAATTTAATAGATTTTACTCCTCCTGCTTTAAGTCCAAGAATTGGTATTTCTTTAGAACTATATTTTAAAGAGTACCCATCATCCGTAATAACTAAGGTATCTTCCCCATCATTTCTACTTACTGAAACTAACTCATCATTTTCTTTTAATTTAATACAATTAACTGGTTTACTATAACGAGTTACTTCCATATCTTTAAGTACTACTCTTTTTACCATTCCACCTTTTGTAAATAATGTAATTAATGATTTATCAAATTTATTAACAGCAATACTTCGAACCATTTTCTCTCCATCACTTATTTTAACAATATTTGATATGTGAGAACCTATATCTTTGAATTTAGTTTCAGCTATTTCTCTTACTGGTACATACAAATAATTACCAAGGTTAGTAAATATTATTATTGTATCTAAATTATTTACTTTATAAAGACCTTCTATATAATCTCCCTCTTTAGTTGGAGGTACTTCACCTTGATTTGCATTAAATGCTTTTAATGAATGTTTTTTAACATACATAGAACCAGAAATACATACAACAAAGTCTTCTTTACTTACTAAATCAAGTTCATCAATCTTAATATCAGTAACTTCATCTTTTATAACAGTTTTTCTTGGAGTAGCATAATTTTTCTTTATGTCTCTAAGTTCATTCTTCATAACTGACTTTAATTCTTCTTCATCTTCAAGAATATGTTTACATTCTTTAATTAATGATTCTAATTCTTTACATCTCTCTTCTAATGAAACAATATCAGTATTAGTTAACTTATATAATTGTAACATTACAATTGCTTCAGCTTGTTCTTCAGTAAATTTAAACTTATCAACTAAATTATATTTAGCATCAACTTTATTTTTACTAGCACGAATTACTTTGATTACTTCATCCAATATTGATATAGCTTTAATAAGTCCAGTAACAATATTAAACTCTTTTTGATAAGCTGCTAGATTAAACTCAGTTCTTTTAGTAATAACTTCTCTTAAATGATCAATATAAGCATCTAATATTGGTATTATTCCAAGAGTTTTTGGAGTTCTATTAACAATAGCAACCATATTATAGTTATATGATATTTGTAAGTCTGTATTTTTAAATAAGTAATTTAGTACTACATCTTTATTAGCTCCTGCTTTTAAATCAATTACTATTCTAATACCTTCTCTATCAGTTTCATCTCTTACTTCGCTTATTCCATCTATTTTTTTATCTATTCTTAAAGCATCAATTTTCTGTACCATTACTGCTTTATTAACATCAAATGGTACTTCACTAATAATTATTTGTTCTTTTCCTTTTTCTTTTTTAAACTCAGTTTTACTTTTAACTATTACTTTACCACGTCCAGTAGTAAAAGCATCAATAATACCATTTTTGCCTTCAACTATTCCTCCTGTTGGAAAATCTGGCCCTTTTACTATCTCAAGAATTGTATCTAATCTACAATTAGGTGAATCAATTCTTTTAATAGTTGCATCAACTATTTCACCTAAATTATGAGGTGGAATATTAGTAGCATAACCTGCACTGATTCCATTAGAACCATTTACTAGTAAGTTTGGAAACTTCGCAGGTAAAACAGTTGGTTCTAAAAATCTATCATCAAAGTTTGGTGCCCATTTTACTGTATTTTTATCTAAGTCACCAAGTAACTCTCCACTTATTTTAGCAAGACGTGCTTCAGTATAACGATAAGCTGCTGCTCCGTCTCCATCCATAGAACCATTATTACCTTGGATATCTACAAGTATAGTGTTTTGCTTCCACCATTGACTCATTCTGACCATCGCATCATAAACACTTGAGTCACCATGTGGGTGGAATTTACCTAAAACGTCTCCTACTGTAGCGGCACATTTAATATAACCTTTATCCCAAGTATTACCTGCTTTATACATAGCATATAGTATTCTTCTTTGAACTGGTTTTAATCCATCTCTTACATCAGGAATAGCTCTATCTAAAATAATTTCTTTAGCGTATGATCCAAATCTATCCCCCATTATTTCTTCTAGGGCATAATCTTGAATTCTTTTCAATACAACATTTTCATTTTCTTCTGTCTTCTTCATTTCATTCACCTAAGCCCTATAATCATCTTCCATAGTGAACTCAACATTCTCATTGATCCACTCTTTTCTTGGTTCAACATTATCTCCCATTAAGACACTAACTCTTTTTTCAGCTAATGCTGCATCAGTAATATTTACTCTAATTAAACTTCTTGTTTCAGGATTCATTGTTGTTTCCCATAGTTGATCTGCATTCATTTCACCAAGACCTTTATATCTTTGAATAGAACACTTTCCTTGATGTTCTAATTTTAATTGATTTAATTCATCATCAGAATATGCATAAAACTTTTTACCTTTTCCAAAATCTAACTTGTACAAAGGAGGAAGAGCAATAAATAGTTTTCCTTCTTCAATTAAAGGTCTCATATAATGATAGAAGAAAGTTAAAAGAAGTATTTGAATATGTGCTCCATCAACATCTGCATCTGTCATTATAATAACTTTATCATAATTAGATTCTTCTGCATCAAAACTTTGTCCTACTCCAGCTCCGATTGTATAAATTAAAGTGTTTAATTCTTCATTAGCATAAACATTTTCAATAGTAGCTTTAGAAGTATTTAATACTTTTCCTCTAAGTGGTAATATAGCTTGAAATTTTCTATCTCTTCCACTTTTAGCAGATCCACCTGCAGAATCTCCCTCGACTATGAATAACTCATTCATACTAGGATTCTTAGTTCCTGCTGGTGCTAATTTTCCACTTAAGTTCTTTTCAACCTTCTTATTTTTACCACTTCTAGCTTCTTGACGAGCTTTTCTTGCTGCTTCACGAGCAATTTTACTCTTCAAAGCTTTATCCATAATATTACTTGCTGTTTCTTTATTCTCTTCAAAGTAATATGATAATTTTTCATAAACTAGACTTTCTACTGATGGCCTTGCTTGAGGTGTACCTAGTTTACCTTTAGTTTGTCCTTCAAACTCTAAAATACTTTCTGGTACCTTTAAACTAATAATAGCGCTTAGTCCTTCTCTTACGTCACTACCATCTAATGTATCATTTCCTTTAAGTAAATTATTCTTTTTAACATAATCATTAAATACTTTAGTAAGAGCTGTTTTAAATCCTACTTCGTGACTACCACCATCTATTGTTTTAACATTATTTACAAATGACATAATATTTTCATTATATGTATTTGTATACTGCATTGCGATATCTATTATTATTCCATTTTTTTCACCATTAAAGTTTATTACTTTATGTAATGGATCTTTTCCTTCATTTATAAACTCAATAAAAGATACAAGACCATTTTCATAATAAAATACGCTATCTTTTTCATCTTCTTCATCTACTACTTCCATAGTAAGACCATTTATTAGAAAAGCACTTTCTTGCATTCTTTCACATATAGTTGTATAACTAAATCTTGCATTACCAAATATTTCTTCATCTGGATAAAATTCTACTGTTGTACCAGTTTTTCTAGTTGTACCTATTACTTTTAATGCTTCATCTACATGACCACCATTTTTAAATGATATTTCATGTATTTTACCATCTCTATATATAGTTACTTTCATCCATTTTGATAAAGCATTAACAACAGATGAACCAACGCCATGTAATCCACCTGATACTTTATATCCAGAATTTTCAAATTTTCCTCCTGCATGAAGTACGGTATAAATAACTTCAGGAGTACTTTTTCCAGAAGCGTGTTGTCCAGTTGGAACACCTCTTCCTTCATCTTCTACAATAACACTACCTTTTTTAGTGATAGTGATTTTTATCTTATTACCATAACCATTTATAGCTTCATCAATTGCATTATCTACAATTTCCCATACTAAATGATGAAGACCTCTTTTATCAGTTGATCCAATATACATACCAGGTCTTTTTCTTACAGCTTCAAGGCCCTCTAATATTTTAATAGATTTTTCATTGTATTCTGCCATCATCATCACCTATCTCACAAATATCATTATACAAAATAAAATAAAAAGTGTAAACAATCACTTTACACTTTTATAAGTCAATTACTTCAACATCACTCTTTTTTTCTTCAGTTTTTACTTCTTCTTGTCTTTGTGGTCTATCATCTCTTCTTGGAGCAAAACCTAAATCTCTAAGAGTTGGATCTTCAGCATCTTCATGATTTTTTAATTTTTCAAGTCCATATAAATCAATCTTAGCTGCTTTATATGGTTCAACTTGTTCCATCATTTGAATATTACTTTTAAAAATTGAATCAACTTCTTCTTTTTTTTCTTCTGGTACTCTAGCAACTTCTCTTCTTATTTCTTCATCTGTCATTAAATTAATTGTTTTATCTCTAATTCTATCCATTGCTTTAAAATATTCTTCATCAGATAATCTATATGGTTTTTTACTCATAGATAATATTAAATAAAAAAATAAAGGACATATAACAAGACCAATTTTAAAAATAAATCTTGTATTAAAAACAACACCAAGTTTAAATGACATCATAGTAAGAACTATTAAATTTAATACAGGAACAAAAAACAATATTCCAAAAAATGTATTAATTTCGCATATCTCTAACATAGTAAATAAATTAATTATTGGATATACAGCAGTTTTTTCATTTTTAGATGCTCTTTTAAATATGCTTTTTCCAGTAAACATAATTAAAAATGATCTAAGTAATGTTAATGACCAAATAATTCCAATAATAATAAATGCCATTTTTGAATCAGTCATACTATCCTCCTATTATCATATATTATAATACACTATTATTATTAATTTTTCAATAATTTAAGTAAAAAGTGACTTTTTTTAAAAAAATAGTTGCAAAAAAGGTAAAAATATTATACAATGGTGAAGTCAACCGACATAGTGGAAATAAGGGCTTGTAGCTCAGCTGGTTAGAGCGTTCGTCTGATAAGCGAAAGGTCGATGGTTCAAGTCCATTCAGGCCCACCATTAATTGGCCCGTTGGTGAAACGGTTAACACACACGCCTTTCACGCGTGCATTTATGGGTTCAAATCCCGTACGGGTCACCATTTTAATAATTACTACTTTTAAAAAGTAGTTTTTTTATGCAAAAAAAAATCTCATTTTTGAGATTTTATTTCTTTATTAATATGATGCATTTATAGTTACAGTTTCAATAGCATTATCAACAAAATAGAATTCAACATAATCATTTGAATATGATTCGTTATCATTCATAAAATATTTTAGATTTGTTGCATTTCCATTACTTGACTCAGAATATTTTTTGTAACCTAATTCTACCATTTTATTTTTTACATCCTCTGAAGAACTAGTATATGCTATTCCACCTATAAATGTCACATTTTCACTTCCATCCTTTGGATTATAAAATGTAGCACTATATATAGCACAATCTTCAACGTGTTTTGTTTCACTTCCTGTATTAGCAACCATAATTGTTGCTCCACCTGGTTCATTTCCTACTCTTCCTGCAGGAGCAGTACTTCCAGGAGCAACGTCAACTTGAGCAAAATTTGGATCTAAAGTCCATCCAGCACTTTCAAATTCTGCTTTTGTAGTTGGAAAACTAAAAGTTACTCCATTAAAAGTTGCTTGTTTTATATCTATACTATTTCCATCAGTAGTAGAAGTCTTCTCAGAAGATGGTGTTGATGGTTTATTTTCAGGTTTTTTATCTTTACCATTTCTATTCATGAAAATAAATACAGTAGCAACTATACAAAGAATAATTATAACAATTGCTATTATATTTCCTATCTTCTTTTTAGGTTTAGCCTCAGGTACTGGTGCCTCTGCTGGTGCAGGTGCCTCAGGTGTAGCAGGTGCTTGAGCTTCAGGCGTAGCTGGTGCAACTGGTGTTTCAGGTGCAACTGGTGCTTCCACTGGAGCAGCAACTTCTGCTGGTGCAACAGGAGCCTCTGGAGTAACTGGTGCTTCTACTGGAGCAGCTGGTACCTCCTCTACTGCTGGTGCAACTGGTGCAGCAACTTCTGCTGGTGCTTCTACTGGAGCCTCAGCCTCTGTTGGTGCAGATGTATCTTCAATAACTAGTGATGGAACTGGGTGTGCCTCCACACTTTCAGTCTCACTTACAACTGGTGTTTCTGCTGGAGCAGCAACTTCTACTGGTGTTTCTGCTGGAGCAGCAACTTCTACTGGTGCTTCTACTGGAGCAGCAACTTCTACTGGTGCCTCTACTGGAGCAGCAACTTCTACTGGTGCTTCTACTGGAGTAACTGGTGTTTCTGGAGTTACTGGAGCCTCTATTGGAGCAGCTTCCACCGGTGAAACTGGTTGATTGTTATTATTTTCTTCCATTTTTTATTCTCCTCTCTATTCTAAATTATAACATAAAAAAAGAAAATAGTATAATATTTTTTAATTTTTTTTTAAAAAATTAACAATTTCTTTATATTTTTAACTACTTTTATACTTATTTATTTCATTCCCAATGACATTTTTATTAGCTTTAATGACATACCATCTTCTTTTAATTCTTCTATATAATCATTCATTGTATCAAATTTTTCTTTAATTGCCATTTGTTTCATAGTAATTCTATTATTCAATATATCATCAAGGTTAGGATATTCAACTTTAGAATTACATTTTTTTATACTATAGAACTCTTCATATACAAAACTATATTCAATTTTAAATACTTCGTCATTTACCATAAAATAGTATTCATCCTCATCATTCTCTTTTAAATAATTTCTTTTATAATAAGCTTCAACTATTTTATATAACTTTTTAACATTATTATTAGTATTAGATGACAAAAAATTATTATCATTAAATTTACTAAAATCTATGTCTTCATACATAAACTACATACCTCTTCCTGAAGATAATTCTTCTTCATAATAATTTCCAAAATTATAGTTCATTAATATTTTTTCATTATAACTTTTCTTGAACTCATCTTCTATTAAAATTAACTTAGCAAGTATTGATTTATATTCTGCTTCCTTCATATTCTTTTTATATTTGTTAATAATTATTCCTTTTAATTTATTTAGTTCATCTAAGACCATACCAGTATCATCTTCACTAGTACCATCATCATTTAAAATACGCAACATAAAAGTAATAATCTTATCCATTTTCTTATTAATTCTTTTTCTAATATATTCTTCTTTTAAATCATCATCTACTAAGACTACTTTTCCAGCTTTAATAGCTTGATTTTTAACATTATTAACAGGTTTTACAGATAAGCCATCTATTTTAACATTATAATTAGCTAATTTTTTATCATTATTTTTTTCTATTACGTACTTCATTTTAACCACCCTAACTATCTAATAAATCACTTCTATATTCCCTTGTTATTCTTTTTCTTTCACTTTCTCTATATTCATTAATCTTTTTATGATCTCCACTTATAAGTACTTCTGGAACTATCATTCCTCTAAAATCTCTTGGTTTAGTATAAACAGGATAATCAAGTAAGTTGTCATTAAAACTTTCGTATTCTAGACTAGTATCAGTTATTACTCCATCAAGTAGTCTAATAACTGAATCACTTATCATCATTGAAGGTAACTCTCCACCAGTTAATATAAAGTTACCAATAGATACACATTCATCTGCAAGAGTATATATTCTTTCATCAAATCCTTCATAATGTCCACAAATTATAATTAGATGTTTATAACTTGTTAACTCACGTGCTTTATTTTGATTAAAGGTTTTTCCTCTTGGTGACATTATTATAACATGTGCTTCATCAGTTTTAATACTCTCAACAGCATTAAAGACAGGTTCACACATCATAATCATACCCCCTCCTCCTCCAAATTGATAATCATCAACTTGATTATTTTTATAAGGAGTATAATCTCTAATATCAATTATATTAATTTCAACTTTTCCTTTTTCTATAGCTCTTTTAATAATACTTTCGCTTTTAAATCCTTCAAACATACCTGGAAATAAAGTAAGTATATCTATTTTCATAAAAACACCTCTATATCACGCATATAAATGATATTATTCTTTTTATCAATTTTCTCTATAAAACTTTTATTATAAGGAATAAACTTATCATTAACTCTTATCATTTTATTGCCATTATCATTCCTATATTCAGTTATTATACCAACTTCTTTTCCATTTGACCATACTTTCATATTAGAAAAATCACTTTCTAATAATTCAGAGTCATTTAAACTTAAATCACTCTTTAGCGCATACACACTCATACCTTTATATTTAAGAACATCATTAATATAATCTATGCCTTTAAACTTAACCATATCATATTGTTTATGTACTCTATATGTCTCAATTACTTCTTTATCCTTAAATTGTCCAATATACAAATTAAAATCTTTCTTAAATACTTTTTCTTTATATTCAAAATTAGATATTATTCTAACTTCTCCTTTTAAAGCATGAGTATTAACTATTTTACCAATATAAACATATTCCATATATTACCTCTTAAACATATGATACAAAACTATACCACTAGATACTCCAACATTTAAACTTTCACATTTATCACTCATATCTATTCTAATATTCATATCACACTTTTTAAGTATATTCTCACTAATACCATTTCCTTCATTACCAAATATAATAGCAAACTTATCACTTTTAAGCATATTTTCAAGGCTTATAGAAGATTTTAAACTAGTACCATACACTTTTATATTATATTCTTTAATTTTATCTATAATACTATCTAAATCACTAATAATAATATTTATGTTATATATCATACCACCAGTACTTCTTAACACTTTATCATTATATGGACTAACACAACCTTTAGATAAAATAATAGTATCTATATTAAATGCTACACAATTCCTAATAATAGTTCCAACATTACCTGGATCTTGTACTTCATCTAATATTACTATTCTATTTCCTAATTCATTTTTATTAATATATTTAGAAATACCAATTAATCTTGGAGTACTACTTAAAGAACTAATACTTTTCATAACATCAAGTGTTAAAGTATCATATTTAAAATCATATTTACACTCAGAGCCATCTAAAACATATAATTCTACAAGTAGATTATTTTTAATAGCTTCACTAACTAAATTCTCACCTTCAATAACAAACAATCCCTCTTTTAAAGAATTCTTTTTATCTAAAAGTTTTCTTATATGTTTAACTTTACTATTATCACGAGATGTTATTAACATACTACTCCTCCTTTAATACTTTAGTATTTTCTTTATAATTTGGTTTATATTTTTTAACATACTTCCAAAAAGAAGGTGAATGATTAAATTCTATAAAATGACATAATTCATGTATTACTACATAATCTATTTCATCAATACTATATTTAATTAATTCACTATTTAATTTAATAGTTTTCTTTGCTTTATTATTATATCCCCATTTCCTAGTCATATGACCTATTGTTAACTTTGGATATGGAATATCCTCTTCAAATAAATTATAACATATATCTAATCTTTCACTAAATACTCTTTCACATTCTTTCTTTAAAAAAGTATTTAAATATGTTTTATTCTTAACATAAATAGTATCATCAATAATTTCAATCTTAGTAATTGTATTTAAAAGAATAACATTATATTTTTTACCTAAATAATAAAACTCTTCTTTTTTCTTTTCTTTTCTTCTTAATTTTTCACTAGTTTTAATAATTGAATCTTTATTAGATACTATAAAAGATATAATCATTCCCTTAGTCACAAAATAATTACAAGAAATATATATACCATCTGGTTTTATTCTAAGATACATATTCTTATTATTTTTTCTTGTAATAAAAACATCAAATACTTCTCCATCTAGTTCTATCTGCATAATAAACCTCTATAAAAAATTATAACATAAAAAAAGAAGTTCCTATAGTAGAACTTCTATTTATTTTTAATTTATTCAGTTAAATCTTCCTCAACAACTAAAGATGAAGGTTCCTCTTCTTTAGCTGGCTCTTCAACAACTGTTGGTTTTACAGGCTCTTCTGTTTTAGCAGGTGTCTCTTTCTTTGGCTTTTCAACAGGTTTTTCTTCAGCTTCTTTCTTAGGTTCCTCTTCTTTTATTATTTCTTTTTCAACTGTTTTTGGTTCCTCAACTGGTTTAACTTCTTCAACTTGTTTTGGTTCCTCAACTGGTTTTGGTTCTTCAACTGGCTTAACTTCTGGAGCCTTATCCTCTACGACAGGTTTTGGTTCCTCTTCTTCAGTTGTAGTCTCTGGTACAGTAGGTTCTATTGGTACTTCCTCCACTACTGGTACTGGTTCAGTCTGTCCAACTTCTGGTGTTGGTTCAGTTTCTCCAACCTCTGGTGTTGGTTCAGTTTCTCCAACCTCTGGTGCTGGTTCAGTCTGTCCAACTTCTGGTGTTGGTTCAGTTTCTCCAACCTCTGGTGTTGGTTCAGTTTCTCCAACCTCTGGTGCTGGTTCAGTCTCTCCAACCTCTGGTGCTAACTCAGTTTCTCCAACCTCTGGTGCTGGTTCAGTCTCTCCAACTTCTGGTACTAATTCACTATTTTCATCTTCTAATTCTGATTCAATGAACACTCCATCAGCTCTTGGATTATCACCTGAATATATTACATCACATTCTGGATCTGTTGAGCCATCACATGTTGGAGTATCAGCATTAGGATCCTCTATAACAGGTTTTTCTTCAACTGGTTCCTCTGTTATATATGCATATAATCTAATTACATTATCACTATCTGCATATTCAATTATATTTTTATCTAATGTAGTAACTTTACTACCACTGAATTCTGGATTAGTATACCAACCATTAAAGTATAGTTCAGTTTGTGGATCAGATAAACTAACTGTTTCTTCAACATTGTATTCTGTTGGATTAGTAGTAGTTGCATCTCCATAATCAACTGTGTAAGTTATTAAATCACATGTCATATAAATATTAATATTCTCAGTTATTGGAGTATTAATATCATATTCACTGTTTCCTTCTTCAATAGGCTCATCAGTTTCATCTGTCTTATCTGTTTCTTCAGTTGCACTAGACTTTGTATAATACTTACATGAACTATAACCTTCTGGTACATATTCAGATGGTGTTTTACCACTTTCAACTGTTTCAGTTTTTGTTTCTTCCCCTAAATAGAATGTTACAGTATAAGTAACTTTCTCATCTTTTTTATCATCTTTTTTACCATTGTCAGAATTACTAGATTTATTAGATTTAGTTGAAGCTACATAAGTTGCTCTTACCTTTCTAACAATTTCTTTTGTTTCAACTCCCTCGTCTTCCTTGTTGCCCTTTTCATCTGGTTTTTCCGGAACGACTACATCAGTTTTGCCTGGTTTATCTGGTTCTGGTGTTTCATTTTCTTTTTTCTCACAACCAACTAATAAACCAATTATAGTTCCGACAATGACCAAAATTGCTATTGCTATAAAAACAATCAATCTTCTATCTTCTGTCTCAACATCATCAAAATCTTTGTTAATTTCATCAACTTCAATTCTTTTGACTTTTGGTGGCTCCGTTCTTCCTGCAGGCATCTTAGGTGTTTGATTCTTAGGAACTACCCTTTTTGAAGCAGAGGATGAAGAGGTTCTTCTAGCAGTAGTCTTCTTCTTGCCTTCTTTCATATAACCCTCCTATATAGTAAGTCCTTTCTTATTCTTACTACTTTCATATTCATTATAATTGTACTTAACAAATAAATCAATATAATTTGTAAACTTTTCGTAAATAAAAAGAGTTATTTCTAACTCTTAAAAATCTCTATTCCTTAAAAATGATGGAAGTTCTAATTCTTCTTCCTCTTCCTCAACTACTTCTGGACGAGAAGATTTAGCCTCTCTTGTTTCCCCTTCAATTGAACGATACAATGGTTCAGTTGAATCTTCAAAACCTGTTGCTATTACTGTAACAACAATCTCATCAGTTAAGGCTTCATTTATTACTGCACCAAATATAATGTTAACATCTGTATTAGCTACAGCCCTTACTACTTCAACAGCATCTTCTGCTTCAAATAATGTCATAGAGTTACCACCAGTAATGTTAACAATACAATCTGTTGCTCCATTAATAGTTTGTTCTAAAAGTGGACTATTAACAGCTTGTTTAGCAGCTTCTACTGCTCTATTATCTCCAAATCCAACACCAATTCCAATTAAAGCATCACCTTTAGCTTCCATAATTGTTCTTACATCAGCAAAGTCTAAGTTAACAAGTCCTGGAACACTAATTAAATCTGAAATTGATTGAACACCAAGTCTTAGTACATTATCAACTTCTTGGAATGCAGCATTAAGTGGTGTAGATTTATCAATTATATCTCTTAATCTATCATTTGGAATTACAACTATAGTATCTACATGTTTTCTTAACTCATCTAATCCTACTAAAGCATAATCCATTCTTTTTTTACCTTCAAACTTAAATGGTTTAGTAACAATAGCAACTGTTAAGCATCCTAGTCCTTGAGCTATTTCTGCTACTACTGGAGCAGCACCTGTTCCAGTTCCACCACCAAGTCCACAAGTAACAAAAACCATATCAGCTCCTCTTAGTGCATCTTCGATTTCATCCTTGTTTTCAAGTGCAGCTTCTCTTCCTACTTCAGGTCTAGTTCCAGCTCCTCTTCCTTTAGTTATAGTTTTACCTAATTGGATCTTATGTTCAGCACGAGAAACATTTAATACTTGTTGATCAGTATTAGCTACAATAAATTCAACTCCTCTTAGTCCTGAATCTATCATTCTATTAACGGCATTACAACCACCGCCACCAATACCAATAACTTTAATATCAGCAATTTGATCCATCTCTAACTTATTATTCATATGTTCACTCCTTAATTATTGAAAAAATATCCATATATTTTTCCTAGTACGCTAGTATTACTAGCCTTTTTACTATTTATTAATTCATCTTGCTCTTTTTCAGTAACTGTATAAGCGATTTTCTCCCTATATGCTAGTTTCTCATGATAATACTTAATAAATCCAAGTACACTTGAATATTTATTATGTCTACATCCAATTTCTTTTACTTTTGATACACTAGCATTCTCTCCAAATACTTCAGTGGTAACTAAACCAAAGTCATTTGCTTCGCTACTTCCCCCTGTAACTATTATATAACTAATTTCAAGCTTTGTTAAGATATTTATTTGTTTTTTAGCTAGTTCTAATATCTCTTTTATTCTTGAATATATAATTTCACTAACCTCATATTGATTTATTTTAATATTTTCTTCATCTTTATTTAGTACTGTTTCACTCCATGAAGTAGAAGCATTTCTTTTATGAGCAAGTGCAAATTTTTCTTTTAATTCATTAGCTCTTACTCTACTAATATTATATATATAGCAAATATCTCTATCAATATTTTTTCCTCCAAGTTCTATATTATCTGTATCTATAAGTATTCCTTTTTTAAAGATACTTACTTCAGTCTTTTCTTCTCCAATATTAATTACAGCAGTATTTTTAGAATCCATACTCTTATTCTTAAATTCATAATAATCAGCTACACTTCCAAAATTAATATCAACTACATTAACACCAATATTTTCAAGTAATGATATAGTAGTATATATATTTTTCTTTGGAGCAACACTAAGTACTGCTTTACATGATAATTTCTTAGCTTTCATTCCCTTAGGAGCAATAGTCTTTTTATCATTATTAATTTTAAACTCTACAGGAGTAACTGATATAAATTCTTTATTACTTGGAATTTTCTCATATAAAGATGCTTCTAATACTTTAATAACATCCTCATTTGTAACTATCCCTTCTTCATTATCTATTTTGATACTACCCTCTGTAACTAAAAACTCAGCATAATAAGAAGGAACAATCAATATTACTTTATTAACTGCTATTCCAAGTGTTTCTTCTGCTCTTCTAAATAATTCTTTTAATGATACTATTGTTTCTTCAGGATTAACAATTATCCCTTTTTTTACCCCCTTAGATTTTACTTCAGATACACACAAAACATTTACTTCATTTTTATATACTTCGCCAACAACTAGCTTAACAGTAGATGAACCAATATCTAAACTAGAAATTATCTCTTTCATGTATCCTCCTATATAATCTATATTTCATTATATCAAAAAAAGAAAAATATTTAAAGATTAACTTTCTTTAAATATATAATTAATATTAAAATTAAACTTACCACTTTCTTTATTATTATTCTTAATATTAACTATCATTTTCTTAGAATGCCCCCCAATAAGTACATCTTCTCTATCTAATGTAGATGCAATTTCAATATTATTTTTATCTAATGTTGTATCAATATTAATTATTTCATAACTATCAAGAATAATATCTTTGCTTCCTATATTAGTTACATCTAAACTTATAGTAGATTCTTTTTCAAGATTAGGAATATCAACATGAATAGAATTATTCTTTTCATCTACTTTAACCATAATATCATTATTATCCATAGATACATTAGAGTATTTTATATCATAATAACTAGTATTATAATTAAATTCACCCTTTACTTCATATTTAATATATAAAGTAGAAACAGTAATACTAATCACTAAAGCAATAAATAATATAACTAATACAAAATATTTTAATCCAGTTTTCATATATACTCCTTTCTACTATATTAAAATAATACCATAAACACACAAAAAAAGCATTATTTTTTAATGCTTATTTTGTTAATGATACTACTGATACAGAAGAAGCCACTTTTAGTAGTTCATCATTAGTCATATTATTTCCTATTAAATAGTAATCTTTTCCATCCATAGACCAATTTAATGATGACTCATTTAAAGTACCAAGTATATTTTCATAAAATACCAATTCTCCTGATGTAGTTGTGACTTCAAAATCATTAGGGACAAGTGATGCTTCCTCTATTAATATGAACGATTTATCACCACTAAATGTTAATATTACTCTTTCTGATTCATCTGTTTTAACAGTCTCTTCACCTTTAAATTTAGTTCCAACTGGTAAATACATAGGATAAACTATTTCATCAAGACCACTTACTTCTTCTTCACTAGTACTTGGAATACTTTCAATATCAAAATCACTATCACTTAATTTCTTTTCAAAATCAATTTTAGATATTTTTAATGTAATACATTCATTACCATCTTTATCATATACAGATACTTTTTCAGGTAAAAAATTTTCATTAAAAATAACTCTTTGACTTAATAAATTAATATTATTAGGATAATTTACTGCAGAGGTTAAAATATATTTTTTATCCTTTTCTTCATATAAAACATTATCATCATCCTCTAAATCTTTTAGAATAGAAGATAAGATATACGCTTGACTACTATTATAAGGCCAATCACTTTGAAATTTAAAACTTTTATTTAAACTTGGTGTTA
>Ga0265299_10003461_pt1 | contig 15369 bp, 14 predicted proteins | sample AusTroGonzalo_MG_4_FD_193485 | JGI IMG/M metagenome (GOLD analysis project Ga0265299, IMG submission 193485) | Bovine rumen microbial communities from tropical cattle in Woodstock, Queensland, Australia - Gonzalo_02 | ecosystem: Host-associated > Mammals > Digestive system > Stomach > Rumen ... | reverse complement strand
TGGATAACCCTCGGCATATTTGTTGGTAAGCAGCGAACCCTGCGCTTCCATGACAGCGTTGCTTGTAAAATTTTCGCTGGCGATAAGCTCAAGACCGCCTTCCTGTCTCTCAGCCTCTTTCTCGATGATGGCTGCAACTTCCGGGTCAACACTCGGGATGTACTTCAGATTCAACATTTTATCCTCCAAAAAAAGTTAAAAAACCCAAAAAACCGCAACAGTTTAATAATAATAAATTATTTTGCAAATTGTTGTTTAAATTCGTTCTTGTCGATCAAGTTCGACGCGCCGTCTTGCTTATGTCTAAATATCGAAATTTCGAAAAGACCAATAATGACGTTACGTCGTTACATTGTCACGTCGTAACGGATTATTGTTTAGAACTGGTAAAACGCGACAATCCTTTCCCCTTTTTCAAAATCATAAAACTTTGTGTATTCAAGCGATTTGTTCTGAAACGGTTCCTGTTGCGAGGAGTAAAAAACGACAAGATGGCCGTTCGGTTTTATGATTTTTCTGCAGTGTTCGAAAATTTCTTCATCGATCCTGACGGCTCTTGAAACGACAACATCATATTTTTCTGAAATTGAGAAAAAATTTTCGTTTATTCCGGTGACGTTTTCGATTCCGAGTTTTGCCGCGGTCAGACTGATGAACGAGATTTTTTTTCTGCTTTTGTCGAGAAGATCAAACTTTACTTTTGGAAAATAAAGCGCGAGGGGAATTCCGGGAAATCCGCCGCCAGTTCCCAGATCCAAAACTTTCGCGCCGTCGAAAAAGACATTTTTTTCACTTGCCGGAAACAAAGAATCGGCAAAATGAATGAGCGCGGATTCGTAAAAATCGGTGACTGTCGTGAGATTGTGGGTCTTGTTCCAGAAGACGAGTTCTTCCCAGAATCTAAACGCTTTTCCTGCAAAGTCTTCCGAGACAAAAACGCCGTATTTTTCAAGAGTTAAGCTTAATATCTTGTGCAATGTTTCACGTGAAACATTTTCGTTTTTCTCTTTATTCATGGCTCTTTTTAAGGTGCATTATCAAAATTGAAACCGCCGCCGGGGTTATCCCGGGAATCGACGATGCTTCAGCTAAATTGGCCGGTCTCTGTTTCGCTAATTTCTGCTTCACTTCGTTTGTTAGTCCGCTGAGTCCGCTGAAATCAAAATCTTCGGGAATTTTTATAGCGGAGAGGTTCTCGAACTTTTTGATTTCCTCTTTCTCTCTTTCAATGAATGAAGAATACTTTATTTCGACTTCAGCACGGTTCCAGATCTCTGATGTTTCATGTGAAACATAACCCGTTACGACCTCTATAGAACTGCGCGAAACGAGAGGTCTTCGTAGCAAAGTCGCAAGATTTCCGGCTTTTGAAAGCGGTGCCTCACCAATTTCTTCTAATTTTTTATTTATCTCGGCTGTCGGATAAATCTGAAAAGCGTTTATTTCGGAAATCAGGTTTTGGACACGCTCGCATTTTGCTTTTTCGATTTCATAAATTTTTTCATCAATAAGTCCCGCCGCGAAAGATTTTTCAAGCAGCCTTTCAGCCGTGTTGTTGTCTCTGACCGAAAGTCTGAACTCGGCGCGCGAAGTGAACATGCGGTAAGGTTCATCAACTCCTTTCGCTGTGATGTCGCTTATCATTACTCCGGTGTATGAATCTGAACGCTCGAGGATCAGATTTTTTCCGTTTTCAACAGCGTAAAATCCGGCGTTTGCACCCGCAACCAAGCCTTGTGCGGCAGCTTCTTCGTAACCGCTTGTTCCGTTTACCTGGCCTGCGAAAAAGAGGCCGCGGACAAATTTGCTTTCGAGAGTCGTTTTGAGATCGGACGGATCGTAAGCATCGTATTCAATCGCGTAAGCAGGGCGTGAAATTTCGGCTTTTTCAAGCCCAGGGATCGATTCCAAAATTTCCTGCTGAACGAAAACCGGAAGCGAAGTCGAAATTCCGTTCGGATAGTATTCGCGGCAGTCCCAGCCTTCGGGTTCTATGAAAATCTGGTGCGATTCTTTTTCTGGAAATTTCATGAATTTGTCTTCAATCGAAGGGCAGTAACGCGGCCCGATTCCTTCTATCGACTTGCAGCTTCCGTACATCGGTGAAAGGTCTAAATTCGAGATAATCGCCTCTCTCGTTTTTTCGCTCGTCCGTGTCAGAAAACACGGGATTTGCTTCTGTAAGAAACCTTCGGTCCGCACCGAAAAGGGAGTGTAATCGGTTTCGCCGGGCTGGATCTCCATCTGTGAAAAATCGATTGTGCTGCTGACAATTCTGACAGGCGTTCCAGTTTTGAGACGGAATTTTCTGTGGCCTAAATCAACCAGAAAATCGGAAAGTTCAACGGAGGCCGGCTCCCCTAATCTGCCGCTTGAAAAAGTGTCGCGGCCGATATGGATTTTGCCATTTAAAAAGGTTCCGCTTGTGATAACGACTGACTTTGCAGAGAATACAAAACCGTCTTTTGATTTCAGTGTAAAAGTTGAATTTTCATGCGTAAGCGAAACGATTTCACCCTGAAAAACGGTGAGATTTTCGACTTTGAAAAGGAAAGCCTGCATGAAATTTTTGTAGAGATTTTTGTCGCACTGGGCACGCAGAGCTTGAACCGCCGGTCCTTTTCTTCTATTTAAAACGCGGTACTGAATTGCGGCGAAATCGGCGGCGCGGCCCATAACTCCGCCAAGCATATCGACTTCACGCACGAGCTGCCCTTTCGCCTGTCCGCCTATTGACGGATTGCACGACATCTCCCCTATTTTGTCAATCGAGATCGTGACGAGGAGAGTTTTTGCTTTTGTTTTTGACGCGGCGTAAGCGGCTTCGATTCCGGCGTGTCCTCCGCCGATGACAATGACATCAAAATTTTTCATAAGGACCTCAAAAAAACGGCTTTCAAATTTGAGTTCTGACGCAAAAAGCTGTTCGTGCGCTTGTTTGCACTCTTTTGGCAAAAAATCGTCGAATACACGCCAAATACGGCGTTATTTTGAAAATTGACTGTTCTTCCCATCATTTCCCTAGACAGAAACCGCCGAAAATCTGTTCATAGACATCGTGACTTGTCAGATCACCGGCAAGATCGCGGATTCCATTAAAAATTTCAGAAATAAAGAAAAGTATAATCTCGATTTGATCAGAGTTTAGATAAACTTTGAGTTCTTCCATTTTGTCTAAAATTTCTTCCGCTTTTTTCTTCTGCCAGTCGCTGAAAAATATCGCCTCGTTTTTGTCAGGCATGTTCTTTTCGATGTTTTCGCAGATCTTGTCGACCAGAACATCGATTCCCCTCCCCTCTTTGCAGCTTATTTCTATAGCTCCGTCAAGTTTGGGATTCTCTGCTTGGGCGAAATCACACTTGTTTTTTACGAGTAACCTAGGTTTCATGCAGGTTTCACGCAATAATTCCAAATCTTCAAGGTCAAGCGGCTTCGAACCGTCAAAGACTAAAATCAGCAAATCCCCCTTTTCAAGCAGGTTTCTGCTTTTTTCTATCCCTTTTGCCTCGACTTCAGATGAAGCGATCCTGAGCCCTGCAGAGTCTGTCAAAAGTGCCTGAAACCCCTTTGCATAAAAGGTTTCAGAGATATAATCTCGTGTCGTTCCCGGTAAATCGGCGACAATTGCACGGTCGCGTTCGATTAAGATATTGAAAAGAGAGGACTTTCCGACATTAGGCTTACCTAAAATGACAACATGGTAGTCCAGAAGTTTGGAAAGAGCCTCGGAATTGGCCAAAACCTTGGAAATATCCAGGTTTGAGCGCTTTATAAGATTTTTTAGTTTTTCAAAATCTATGTCGGTGGAGATTTGATCCGGGAAATCCACTACAGCGGTGGCCAAAGTGTGAAAATATTCCCACTGCGGAATAAGGTCGTTAAGCTTTTCCAGAGGATTTTTTTCAAATGCCGCCTTGCGTGAAAGGTCTGTCGAAAAAGGGTTTTCTGAAGTTATGACAGTATTTAAGGCAATTGCCTCGTCAACGCTAATTTTTGAATTGAGAACTGCTCTGAACGAAAATTCTCCTTTCAATGCGGGTATCGCGCCGTTTTTGAAGATGAGTCTCATAATTTCGGAAGCGTTTTCTGCAGCTCCGTGGACGTGAAATTCGGCAACATCCTCGCCTGTGAAGCTGAAAGGTGCATGAAAAGTAAGTATCAGACACTTTTCAACCACTTTTTCGCCATCAAAAATCTTTACGAAATCTGCTTTTTTATGCTCAAATTTTGTTCTGCCGGTGAGTTTTTTTGCTATTTCAAACGCCTTTTTTCCGCTGACACGGATTATCCCTATCGAGCTTCCTTTTGCTGTGGCAAGGGCGCAAATAGTTGAATTTATTCTGTCAAAATACATGAAATATTGTTATTTTGAGCAAAGGGGATATTTGAGAACTTCTTCGGGAACGGTTGTTTCTTCGTCAAGTCCTGGAACTTCGGTCGGGTAGTAGAAATCAACGTTGTTTGCGACTATTTCAACACTTCCGCCTTCGTAAAGGTCTGCATTTTCCGGGTAAACTGAAGTAATGAAAACAGAGCCGGTATATCCGATACCCATGATGCATTCGACACCGTTTTGTTTATCTATAAGTCTGTAGCGGACAAGTTTCAGCAGGTTGTCAACGAGGTCAAAAATCTTGACCGCGTTAATTTTATATTCCGCTCCGGTTTTTAATGTGCCTGGAGAGAATTCAAGTTCATGTCTCGGATAGCCAGATGCAGGATTCTGTTTTACGAAAAGCTGGCGTTTTTGCGCTCCGAGAGTTCCTGTGTATGAGTCGGTAACGGCAAAAGAAATAACCATTTCGTCAGTTGTCGGGAAGTATTTCAGGGTGTCGCCGTAAAGACCGTTGAAAGCAGCGTAGGGGAGGGTACCTTGAGCGAAATAGTTCTGGTCTCCGATTTTTGCGTTATCCATGATAAAATTTGTGGCAAAACGGACATTTAAAACACCCCATGCTTTTTTATCACAGGTTGACATATCGTAAGCAACGCAGTCAGGACGGCATTTGGTAACTCCTGTCATGTTTGAATTGAGATTAGAGCAGGTGATGGGAGCTGCGGAATCGCATCTTTCGCCGTATTCTACGGTTTCGTTGCCGCAACCTTGTGGAAGTTCGTTCTCGTTGTCGGGCATTTCGTCGGAAGTTCCAGGGTTGTAGCCAGAGTCTCCTGTGTCGGCTGAAGAATCCGCTGGATCCGGTGCTGCTGCTGAATCGCCGGTGTCTTCGGAATAGTTGTCTGTGTCGCCCGCTTCATCGTCTGAAACAACATTAGAATAATCCCAATCAGGAACATCGGAAAGTTCTTCATTATCTGCCATTTCAGATCCGCATGAAATGATAAAAAACAAATTTAAAACCATTAAAAATATAAAAAATTTCTTCATCTCAGCCTCCTGCTGAAAAAACAAACAGGAAATTATAATGAAAAAGATAAAAAAATCAATAATTTGTCGATAAAACTGGTTGGCGCCGTCGATATATCGATATTTCGTAACATCGAAATTACGACAAGACTTTCGGCGCACTAATAAATAAAAGGAAAAACTCTTTTCCTTTCTTTGGGATATTTTTCCCCGAATTTCTCGACATACCACAAGCGGTTTCTGTGCGCTCTCGGCACAAGGTTGGCCATTGTGAAAAAGACAAAAGCAAGTCCCGGAACGGACCATGTGAGGATTGCCCAGCCCGCCCATTCGACGATTTCGCCGAAGTAGTTGGGGTTGGCGACATATTTGTGAAAACCTTTCATCGGAATGTGGTAGCCGGGGCCGTTTTCCTTTCTGAGATTACGGACGATGTGGTCCGACTGGATGTTGATGAAAAGTCCGCAGTAGAAAAGGATCGTTCCGATGATGAACTGCGGCGTTGCGAACCATGTAGTTTCATATTTCGAGAGGAAAAACAGCCAGTAGCCGTTGACAAAACCGTTCATGCAGTTGAAGAAAAGCGACATCGCGATGATCGAAAGGGGCATTTTCGCGCCGTTTTTGATGAGAAACGGGTAGATCAGATCGCGCTGGATGTAGTGAGAAAGCCATATTCCTAGCATTACGCCCGTGACGGCATTGACATTACCCAGAAAGGCAAAAACTATCGGAAGAATGACGACCGGCGATTCCATGATCATCCAGCCAAGCTTGGGATTTATCGCTGGGCCCCATTTTTTGCTGCCGTATCTGCCGTAGCCGGCTGTCACGAAATAGAGCGAGATCCAGGTGAAAAATCCGCTCACGAAAATAAAAACAAGAGTCCAGAAGTATAGTTTTTCCATTATTTTTTATCCTTTTTCGGCATAAGTTCTATGTCTTTGTTCTCGAATTTGTAGACGAGAACCCGTTTGTAACCCATTACGCTGATTTCGACTCTCATATAGCCGCTTGTAAAATGAAAAAACTGACCGTTGTTGAAGTCTTTAGCCTGATATTTGACGTAAAGATTCTTCTCGCCCATTCTTTTTTTGCCTGATTTGCCTTCGTTCTGCATGTATTCGAGATTATCAACGGCAACCCAGACATGACCGACAAAGTGTTCTCCTTTCGGTTTTCTCGCCGTCATTTTAATTTTGTATGCAAGTCTGCCGTTAAGTTTTTCGACCGCGACGAGTTCGCGGATATATTCTTTTTCACCGTTTTTGTCGAAGTGGGGGATACCTGGCTTCGATTCGTGGGGATCGCAGGCAATAACGCCGGGTTTGCGCGGTTTTCCGTCTGATTCGCAGGAATGGAGTTTGTATTTCAGGTTTTTATACCAATCATCATAGCGTGTGTAGACATATTTTTCGGTTTCAAGCAGTTTGTCCGTTTTCGGATCACGGTATTCAACCGTTACATGGCGCGTGTTTTTGACTCCGGCGTAAGATTCATACATTTTAGAGTATTTTGCTGTGATTTTGTCGATAACTTCCTTTGAAAATTCGGGTGTTATCGGCATTCCTTCATAAACTTTACCTTTTTCGGGAGCGGCTTTCTGTTCTGCGGCTGCCTTTTTTTCGGTTGCACCGGTGTTGGTATCCGTTTTCTCTACGGCTTCCTCTGCAAAAACAAAAAAACTAAATAAAATCAATAAGATAAAAACGATTTTTTTCATGATTCCTCCGAAAAACCTTATCTCTTTTGTTAATCTGACCTCACTTTTTGATTCCCTCTCCAGTGTGGAGGGACAATAAAACAAGGAGGTCAAAAACTTTTTTAAGACCCGTTTTTGTCATTCAGGTTTCACTCAAGCCGAGTTTTTCCTTAAAAAACGGCGGATTATAGCGGAAGGCAGTTTTTTTATCAACAAAGCGAAAAATTCTTTTAAAGTACATTATGAAGGTGATAAATATTGGAAAACATTTTAATCTCGGAGATTTCCGCTATAATTCCGGCGTTTTTGTTTTTCACGGCTGGTGGAGAAATGAAAAAACTTGTCTGCATATTTCTTCTGATTTTGGTGATGTTTCCTTTGTTCGCCGAAGAAAACAGCGAAAAAGCGGACAAGAATTTCAATATCCGGGGAAGCGGAAAATTTTTCGCACTTGACCCTCTGACCGACGGGATCCTGCTCGGAACAGGGCTTCTTCTCACAGGAGGTGAACTGCTTCTTGACGATATGCTGGAACTCAACCGCAGAAAATACGACGGAACAGTATATTCCAAAAGCGATGTGAACGCTTTCGACCGCGAACTTATCCGACCGTATTCGGAAATCCACGACGGTGCGGCCGATTTTCTCCTTATCGCGTCGCTGACGACTCCGGTTATATTGCTCTCCTCCGACAAAGAGGAATGGTTTACGAACGGCGTGATGTACATCGAGACTCTTTTGATCGCAAACGGTTTGAAAGAACTGGCAAAAATCGCCGTAAACCGCAAGCGGCCATACATGTATTCCGACCGCGATCTTCCGCAAGACGAGATCGATAACGGCGACTGGGCAAAATCAATGCCTTCGGGTCACACGACTTTCGCTTTTGCGAGCGCGGCCTTTCTGACCTACACTTTCTGCAGATATTTCCCTGATTCCCCGTGGCGGATCCCTGTTTCCATAGGCAGCTACGCCATTGCAACCGGAGTCGCGGCTCTGCGTGTTTCAAGCGGAAAGCACTTCCTGAGCGATGTTTTAGCCGGTGCCGCAATCGGAACTGTCGTCGGAGTCATGGTGCCTTTTTTCCACACTCTCAAAACCAAAAACGACATGAGCGTTGCCGTGACAGGAAACGGATTAAGTTTGACGGTGAAATTTTAACAAACGGATTTTGGAAGAGACATGAAAACAGAAATAGATCCCAAGGAAAGCAGCCGTTCCGAAGCCTTCAGGCTCTGGATGACGGCACCGGTGCCGATGGTGACTTTGGTAAAAACGATGGATGTGAGCCGTCTGCTCAAAGTAAGCGGCAGAAGCGGCATAAAATTCAATACGCTGATGTGCTGGTGCATAGTCAGAGCTGCAAGCGGAATGAAGGAATTCTACACGCTGCCGGAAGGAGGAAAACTCTTCCGGTATGATACGCTCGCAGTCAATGTCGTCGTAAGAAACGTCAAAGGCGGAATCAACTCCTGCGACATTCCGTTTTCGGATGATCTGCGGCAGTTCAACAGCGACTATCTTAAACTTACAGTCAAAACTGCTGACGAGTGCATAAGCAGTTATCTTAACGGGTGTATGATCATCGGAACATCGGCGATGATACAGACGGAACTCGACTACATCATAAATCAGTACACCGATAAATTCAGCAATCCGATGGTGATGTGGGGAAAATACCGCAAAGGCTTCTTCAAAACCACGCTGCCGGTCTCTTTTCAGTTTCACCATGTCCAGATGGACGGCGGAGACGCGGCGAGATTTCTCGAGCGGCTGCAGAAAGAGATAGAAGGTCTGCGGATTCCAAAGCGCTAATATTTTATCAAAAAATTGACTTTTTAGCCGATAAACGCTAATATGTTGGCGATTTTGAGGTGTAAGAATGATAGTGCTTAAAACTCCGCAGGAAATGGCAGTCGATGCCGCGACGCGCTTTAAAGACATGAGAAAGGCAAAAAAAATCACAATAAAAGATTTGAGCAAGAATAGCGGCGTTCCCTATTCCACGATCAGACGGTTTGAAAGCAGCGGAGAAATATCTTTTCTTTCGCTCGTTAAAATCGTTTCCACTATCGGCGAAGACGAAGAGATCACGAACATGTTTACCAAACGCATACCCGCATCAATAGAGGAGATTATCCGTGAAAACCGCAGATAGGATCGAAGTTTTTTTGGACGGGACAAAAGTCGGCACAATGGTTCCCTACCAGAAACGGCTGACCGCTTTTGAATATTCCGATGAATGGCTTAGAAACGGATTTTCAATCAGTCCCTTTTCGCTGCCTCTGCAAGCCGGAGTGAAAATCGCAAAAGCAGATCCTTTCGACGGAATCTTCGGGATATTTGCCGATTCGCTTCCCGACGGCTGGGGCAGACTTCTGGTTGACCGGATGCTCAGAAAAGCGGGAGAACGTCCGGAAGAAATTGATCCCTTTTCTCGTCTCTCCATTGTCGGAGCCTCGGGAAAAGGAGCTTTGGAATTCAAACCGGTTTACAACCTGCAAACCGCGAAACAAACCGACGACCTTGACCACCTTGCCGAAGAATGCCGGAAAATCCTTCAAACCGAAGATTCAGGTGATTTAGATACGCTCTTTGCCATGGGCGGCTCTTCCGGCGGAGCGCGGCCGAAAGTAACGATCAGGCTGGGTGGAGAAGATTGGATCGTGAAATTTCCCTCATCGGGTGATCCGGCAGATATCGGTTTTATGGAATACGAATACAATCTCTGCGCGAAAGCCTGCGGCATCGAAATTCCTGAAATCAGACTTTTTCCCTCTGATTTATGCCCGGGATATTTCGGCTGCAAACGCTTCGACAGAGTGAAAACCCCGCTTGGAGAGAAAAAAATCCATACCGCTTCCGTTTCGGCTCTGCTGGAAACATCCCACAGAATCCCGGCACTTGATTACTGCTCGCTGCTTGCCTTGACTTGGCAGCTTACAAAACAAGCGGAAGAAGTGGAAAAAATGTTCACTCTAATGTGTTTCAATGTTTTTGCACACAACAGAGACGACCATTCCAACAATTTTTCTTTTGTTTATGACGGCAGATGGCGCTTATCTCCGGCTTACGATCTGACTTATTCGAACTCTGTCGGCGGAGAACACGCAACCACAGTCGCCGGAGAAGGAAAAAATCCAACAATGAATAACATTCTTTCTGTCGCAAAAAAAGCCGGCATTAAAGAATCTATTGCAAAACAAACAGCTGAAAAGATTCAAGAAACTGTAAACAAACGGCTTGTAAAAATTATGGAGTCAATATGATCCAGGACATAGATCCAAGTAAATTCGATATCGCTTTTAAAAATCTAAAGCCTCAAGAGACTGATTTTATTCTGTATTTCAACAAAAACGGCGAAATCCTCATCAAAGCGGAAGGCAGGCGTCTTTTGTTTCCGTCTGCAAAAAATCCGCCGGCAACAGAAAAAATAATTTATCTCTTTTCCGTGGATGAAAAACGCTATTTTCTTGCCGTCACCCAGGATGAAATTTCGCTCGCAGGCTTTAGCTATCAGGGCTTGCGTGAGCTGCGCGGAAGCTGCGGAAATGCTGATCTTCTTGTCGCATTCACGGCATATCACTTGTGGCGCTGGTACACGGACAACCGTTTTTGCGGAAGATGCGCGGCAGAACTTTCCTTTTCCGGAACCGAACGCGCTTTAGTCTGCAAAAAATGCGGAAACACGATATATCCGCGCATAAATCCGGCAGTCATCGTGGCAGTCACGAAAGGCGACTCTCTTCTGGTCACGCGCTACCGCAACGGCTATAACCACAACGCCCTTGTTGCGGGTTTTACGGAGATCGGCGAAACTCTGGAGCAGACAGTTGCACGCGAAGTAATGGAAGAAACCGGCATAAAGGTCACAAATATCCGCTACTACAAATCACAGCCGTGGGGCATCGCGCAGGATATTTTAGTCGGTTTTTTCTGCGAAGCCGACGGCGATGACGAAATCCGCCTTGACAAAAACGAACTGAAGTCCGCGCAGTGGCTCAAACGCGATGAGATCGAGCTGCAGCCGGACAGTATCAGCTTAACCAACGAAATGATGAAGATGTTTAAAGAGGGGAAAAATCCATGATCGCTTACTGCGGCCTTGACTGCGAAAAGTGCGATGCATACATCGCGACGAAAAACAACGACGACGCTCTGCGTGAAAAGACTGCGAAGCTGTGGAGCGAACTGAACCATACCACCATTCTGCCGGAACACATCAACTGCTCTGGCTGCCGCGCTGACGGGATCAAAACTTTCTATTGCGAAAACCTCTGCGCTGTCCGCAAATGCGCTATGCAAAAAGGTTTTACGACATGCGGCGACTGCCCCGAAATGGAAAAATGCCCTACTCTCGGAGCTATTACCAAAAATAATCCCGATGCGCTGAAAAATATGAAGTCAGCGTCTGTATCTGTGACGCAAATTGGTGGAAATAATTCCAATTGACAGGTTTTTCGCTATAATTTTCAGCATTTTGTTTTTTATGGATTGGACATGAGCAGCATACATCAAAAAGAACTGTCAGAACGCGATATTATTACAAAATTCATTATTCCTGCTATCGCGCAAAGCGGCTGGAGCCAGCAGCAGATACGCGAAGAAGTCACTTTTACGGCGGGTCGAATCTTTGTAAAAGGAAAACAGACCAAACGCGGAGAGAAGAAACGTGCGGACATCATTCTTTATTACAAGCCGAATATTCCGGTAGCCGTGATCGAGGCAAAAGACGCAGATCATTCGGTCGGCGCAGGAATGCAGCAGGCTTTGGATTATGCGGAAACTCTGGACATTCCTGTGGCGATAAGCTCAAACGGAAGCGGTTTTGTCATTCAATATCGAAAAAACTGCAACGATGTTGTTACTGAAAAGATTGATTTGAATCTTTTTCCGGGACCTGAAACTTTGTGGGAATATTACAAACGCTACAACGGGCTTTCCGACGGAGCGAGTGAAAAGACCGCGCTTTCAGGATATTTCTTCGGATCGGACTGCTACCCTCCGCGCTACTATCAGCGTATTGCAATAAACCGCACGGTTGAAGCCATTTCCCGCGGACAGAAGCGGATTCTTCTTGTCATGGCGACCGGAACCGGCAAAACATATACTGCTTTCCAAATTATCTACCGTCTGTGGAAAAGCGGTGTGAAAAAGCGTATTCTTTATCTTGCTGATCGCAAGAACCTGATCTCGCAGACCAAAACAGGTGACTTCAAACATTTCAAGGACAAGCTTACGATTATAGAAAACAAAAAAATCGATAAGGCCTACGAAATCTACCTTGCGCTTTATCAGGGGCTTACGAATTACGACGGTGAAACCGATGCTTATTTGCAGTTCAGTCCGAACTTTTTCGATTTGATAATTGTTGACGAGTGTCATCGCGGCTCGGTTGATGAAGACAAGGCATGGCACAAGATTCTGACATATTTTACCGGTGCAACGCAGATAGGTATGACGGCTACTCCGAGAGAGACTAAAACTCTTTCAAATATCGAATATTTCGGCGATCCGATCTATGTTTACTCGCTAAAACAGGGGATCGATGACGGATTTCTGGCTCCTTATAAGGTTCTTCGTGTCGGGATGAACACCGATCTTGAAGGTTACCGCCCTGAGCACGGCAAAACCGATATAAACGGTGAACTTGTCGAAGACCGTCTTTACAACACGAAGGATTTCGACCGGACGATCGTGATTGACGAACGCACCGATTTGGTGGCGCGGAAAATTATGGAATTTCTTATCAATTCCGATCCGATGGCAAAAACGATTGTTTTCTGCGTTGACATTGAACATGCAGAGCGTATGCGTCAGGCACTTTTGCGCTATGCTCCGCGTGAAATCACGGCAAAAACCGACAAATACATTGTGCGCATTACCGGTGATGAGCCGTTGGCAGCAGGCTATCTTTACAACTTTACAAATCCAGAAAGCCCCTACCCTGTAATTGCGACTACGTCGAAACTTATGACTACCGGCACTGACACGAAGACCTGCAAACTGATCGTGCTTGATTCAAACATCGGAAGCATGACCGAATTCAAGCAGATAATCGGGCGCGGAACCAGAATAAAGGAAGATTTCGGGAAAAGATATTTTACGATAATCGATTTCCGCAATGCGACAGACAAGTTCGCCGACAAAGATTTTGACGGTGCTCCTGTAAAAATCAAAGAAGCGACGCAGAACGACAAACTTTCGGAAAACATGATTGACGGCGCAGATGAAGAAGTTCCTGAATACGAATACCCGGACACAGAAAATTCCGGCACATCTTTTGTTGCAGAACCATCGGCGGTTGAGCCTGTCGAAACCGACATGCACGAAAAAGTCCGCGTCGCAGGTGTCGATGTGCGGATTTTAAGCGAACGCAGGCAGTTTTTGGACGCAAGCGGACGTCTTATCACCACAAGCCTCAAGGAATACACGCGCCAGGGATTAGTCAAGTCATACCGCACACTGGACAATTTTCTGCAAAGCTGGAACGATGCCGACAAAAAGCTGGCGATCCTCAAAGAACTCGAAGCGCAGGGCCTGGAACTTGAAGAACTACAGGAAGAAACCAAATCGGATCTCGACATTTTCGACCTCATCTGCCACATCGCGTGGGATGCACCGGCACTTACCAGAAAAGAACGCGCCGAGAACGTCAAAAAGCGCAACTATTGGACAAAATACGGCGACAAAGCCCGTGCCGTTCTTGCCGCTCTGCTTGAGAAATATGCGGAAAACGGCATAGAAAACATCGAAGACATGAAGATTCTGACAGTCGAACCGCTCAAAAATTTCGGAACTCCGCAGGAAATCGTTAATATCTTCGGCGGCAAATCCAACTATCTTGCGGCAATCAAAGAACTTGAAGCAGAAATTTACAGGGCAGCGTAAAAAATGACTCAATGGAAGAAAGTAAAAATCGGAGACGTTTGCAAAATTATCAAAGGCACAACCGGAATTGCAAGCGCAGAACCTGGCAAATATCCCCTGGTAGTCACAGCCGAAGAAAGAAAAACCTGCTCAACATATCAGTTTGATTGTGAAGCCGTCTGCATTCCGCTTGTAAGTTCCAGCGGACACGGGAAAAAGTCTCTGAACAATGTTCATTATCAAAGTGGAAAATTTGCACTCGGAACAATTCTCTGTGCAGTTATTCCCAACAATTCTGACGAACTCGACGCCCGATTCCTTCATCAGTATTTGCAGTTTTACAAAGACACTGTTTTGGTTCCGCTGATGAAAGGCGCTGCCAATGTTTCTCTTTCAATGAAAGATATTGCAACGGTAGAAATTCCACTTCATCCGATTGAAAAACAGCGGGAACTGTCCACACTTTTTGTTACGCTTCAGGAAAATCAAAAAAAGCTTGTAGCCGAGACCGAAAAACAATTTGAATATGCAAAACTTCTTCGTCAGAACATCCTGCAGGATGCCATCGAAGGAAAACTCACCGAAGATTGGCGAAAATCACACCCCGTAATCAAAGGTGATCCCAATTACGACGCAGAAGCATTGTTTGAGAAAATACAGGAAGAAAAAACTGATAAAAAACAGAAAAAATTACCGCCGATTATGGCAGAAGAAAAACCTTTTGACATTCCTGAAGGATGGTGTAGTGTAAAATTAGGAGAAATTACAAACATTGAAATGGGCCAAAGTCCACTTGGTGACAGCTATAATGAAGATGGTATTGGTGTTCCTTTAATTAATGGACCTGTAGAATTTGGTGGTAAAAATCCATTTGATAAAACAGTAAATAAAAAATTTACAACAAAGCCAACTAAAATGTGCCAAAAAGATGATTTACTGATTTGTGTTAGAGGCTCAACAACTGGTCGAACAAATATTGCTAATAATGAAGCTTGTATTGGTCGAGGAGTTGCTGCAATTAGAGCAAATTCATTCATTAATCGTTGGTTTATAAATTTCTTTGTTTTAGCCAATAGAAACTCTTTTTATGATTTGGGGACAGGTTCAACATTTCCGAATGTATCACAAAATAAATTACTATTATTTAAGGTTAGCCTTCCACCATTAAAAGAACAAGAAGAAATTGTAAATAAAGTTGAACACTTACTTGCAAAAGTGGCAGAATTAGAAAATCAAATCGCAGAGCGAGAAAATATGGCAAAACAACTTATGCAGAGCATACTGAAGGATGCGTTTGGGGAGGGATAAAAAATGATAGATTTTTCCGAATTAGAAAATGATGGTGAAAAATGGGAGCTTTTTGCTCGTGATTTTTTTCAACAACTAGGTTTTATAATTGAATCTTCTCCCGACAGAGGTCCTGATAATGGTA
>Ga0265299_10003459_pt1 | contig 15372 bp, 13 predicted proteins | sample AusTroGonzalo_MG_4_FD_193485 | JGI IMG/M metagenome (GOLD analysis project Ga0265299, IMG submission 193485) | Bovine rumen microbial communities from tropical cattle in Woodstock, Queensland, Australia - Gonzalo_02 | ecosystem: Host-associated > Mammals > Digestive system > Stomach > Rumen ... | reverse complement strand
GAGGCCGACGAAGTGTCCTTCATCTCGTTTGACGGCCAGATGGACCGCGCCCAGATGGAAGAACTGATGGCGCAAATGGCGAAGGAATAGGTGGCCGTTTTTGCTAATCGTCCTATAATGAGCACTTTATAACATTTCCTCCGGGTCGCGTGGTCCGGAGGAAATTCGTTTATTCACTGGGAATCAGCAGGTTAGCAAAAACGGCCACCTTATTTAAGATGGAGAAACCGTGCGATTTGCTCGGACTTCACAAAGGTTCGATGGCGGAGGATGTCAAACAACCCGCGTTTGGCATTGTCGTCGAGAGCGAGGATCTCGTGGATATCCTGGAAGCCGCACTCCGTCAAAAGGATTTGTGTCATTTCCGCGTAGGATTTGTCCGACCACGTGACATACTCTTCCTTGATATCATATTCGCTGCCGGTAGTAGAATGAGTGGCCATGAGCGCTTCGGCAAAGGAACCAAAGTAGCGGCAAGCAGCCTGATAATCAATGACATTGTAGATAGAAATCACCAGATCTATGAACTGCTCCGTCTCCTCCGGCGTAAGCGGACGGCTGAGGTTCCGGAGAAGGGTGTAGCCCATCGGCCTTCCTGCTGCATACTCGGATTTCACAATCCTTATGGCCGATTGAAGGGCCTTGGACGCCCGGCGGATGACAATCTCCTTCGAGAAGGGATGCCGAGAGATGGCATAGTCTAGAAAGTTCCATCTGTATTCTTCGGCCTCTTGAACCAACTTGCGCTCAACCGGATTGTTCCAGACATAGATCAGATTGGTCCGGATCTTCTTTTCTTCATACTTGGGGGCGCTGCCGAAAGGCGATTCAAAGACGGGACCGCTTGTGCCACAGCGGGAGTTGTACTGTTTGGCGAAGCGGGCGTTCAAGGTTCTTTTGAACATCACAAGGTTCTCTTTCCGAGAGGCTTTCACAGAATCATGGACATGATCAGGCATCTGGCATGTGGCCAGCACCGTGATGTCGTACTCACGAGCCAGGATACTGTAGAGGGTAAAGTACACCAGGTGATCCATGAAGTCATAGAAGAGCACCCCGCCATCGGCCGATCGCTGATAGCAGTGAAGGAGGGTATCTTTTGAGAATTTGCGGCTCTTCATGGCGCTTTGTTCCTTTCTGCGAAGTTCGGGAGCTTCTGAAAGAAATCCAAAGATTAAACGTTTAAGTGAGGCGTTTTTGTTAAAGGGCCGATAATCAAAACATTACAAGTTTTCCTCCCGGTCGTACAGCCGGGAGGAAAATCGTTTATAGGTTAATAATCAGATAGTTAACGAAAACAGGGCCGAACGCTCCCGGGGCATAGGACGGGACCAGCGCCCCCCCTACACCGGCAGGGTCTTTTCGCGGAGCCAGGCGGCGACCTCGGCGGGGAGGCGGGGGCTCAGCTCGCGATAGACGCGCTCGTTGTAGGCGTTGAGCCAGTCCCGTTCGGCCGGAGTGAGGAGGGAGACCTCCAGGCAGGAGGTGTCGAAATGGCAGAGGGTGAGGGGCTCGAAGCCCAGCCAGGAGCCGAACTCGTTATCCCCTACCGGACGGACCAGGAGCAGGTTCTCGTGGCGGACGCCATGCATGCCTTCCCGGTAGATACCGGGCTCGTCAGTGATAACCATGCCGGGCTCCAGGGGCGTGCCGTTCAAGTTCTGGCGCAAATCCACCGGACCTTCATGGACACCCAGGAAGAAACCCACGCCGTGACCGGTTCCATGGCCGAAGTTGCGGCGCGCCTGCCACAGCGGTTCGCGGGCCAGGGCGTCAATGCGGCAACAGGCGGTTCCGCGGGGAAAGACAGCCTTGGAAAGGCCGATGTGTCCGCGGAGGCAGATGGTGTAGTCTTCCCGCTCCAGGGCCGTGCAGGGGCCCATGGGCACCGTCCGGGTTATGTCCGTAGTTCCGAAGAGATACTGCCCGCCGGAATCTACCAGATACAGTCCCTTGGCTTCAATAAGGGCCGATCCTTCGGAAGGAGTGGAAAAGTGCGGCAGGGCCGCCGAAGGCCCGTAGGCCGATATGGTCTCGAAACTCTCCCCGCGGAAGCCGGATACCCGGGCGCGGAGGGAATGCATATACTGGGAAGCTTCCCATTCGTTCACCTGACCGGCCCGGGACGAGAGCCAGTAGAGGAACTGCTCCATCACCAGACCGTCTTCCAGATGGGCTTCCCGCACGCCGGAGATTTCCACCGGATTCTTCACGGACTTGCGCAAGGCCACAGGACTGGATTTCTCGACCACAAGGGGAACGCGCTCCCCCTCTTCGATGGCCTCGCGCAGATATACGCTGGTACTGGCCGGATCCAGGCAGAGGACGTCCACGCCCCCCGCTTTCAGGGACTGAAGGGCAAAGCTGACGTCGGAATAATCCCGGATCTGGATGCCATCGGCCTGTAGTTCTTCGAAAGAATCCTGGGTGTCGGGGTCCACAGAAGCGAAGGCATCCTTCCGCACGAACCACTGTACATCTTCCAGCGTGACCAGCAGGTAGGATATCACCAGCGGGTTGTACTCAATATCCGCCCCGCGGACATTCAGGAGCCAGGCAATCTCGTCCAGACTGGACAGGAGAATGGCCTCGTACTCCTGCATCACCAACCACTTTCGCAGCCAACCAATTTTTGATTCACGGGATTCTCCCACCAGGTCCTCCCCCAGGGTGATGATAGGAGAGGTAGGGATAGCGGGCCGATTCTCCCACAAGGCGTCCATCAGGTCCGGAACGGGGAATATGACGGCCCCGGGCACGGCCTCCCGGAGAGTCCGGATGTCGTCCATGGTCTGGCAAAGCCCGTCGATGGCGATGCAGGGTTCGTCCAGGCCCAGGGAGGCTATCCACTGGGGAATGGGCACCTGCTCCGGCACCCTCATTTTGTGAAGGACGATGCCTGTTCCCTCCAGCTGCCGGTTGGCCTGGATGAAAAAGCGGGTGTCCGTCCAGAGGCCGGCGTGGTTTTCCGTGACCACGATATCCCCGGCTTCCCCGGTGAAACCGGACAGCCATTCCACCTGTTTCCACCGCGGTGCGGGGCATTCGCTGGCATGGGGGTCGCTCCCCGTAAGGATGACAATATCCCAATGATTCTCTCTCATAAGGGCCCTCAGAGCCTCTATCCTCTGGCAAAAGATGTTATCCATAGCACGTTATTTGCACAAATATAGCTATATTTGCATGAATGCGGAATAAAAGAAAGATTTAAAAAGATTATAAGCTATGACTGAAGATCCCCTCCAGAGAATTGAGCGCGAAGAGCGCGAACGCCGGGAAAAGAAAGGTCCCCGCACTTTGATGACAGTGCTGGCCATCGTGGCCGGTGTCCTGGCCCTTGTATTGGGATATCTGCTGTACCAGCGCAACGGCCTGGTAAAACAGCTGGAATTGGAAAAAGCCGACCTGGCCGAACAGATGGTTCAGCTGCAGTCCGATTTCTCCTCCCTCAGCTCCGACTATGAGTCCATCAACCACCAGCTGGACACCTCCCGCGAGCAAGTGGCCCAGCTCATAGAGAAACTGGCCAAGACCGAGGCTACCAACCGCAGCAAGATCCGCCAGTACGAGAAAGAACTGGGTACCCTCCGTTCCATCATGAAGGGCTATATCGTCCAGATCGACTCCCTCAACAACCTGAACAAACGCCTGACGGCCGAAGCCTCCGCCGCCCGCCGCGAAGCTGCTGAGAGCCGCAAGGCCAACCAGGAGCTCACCCAGCAGGTCGAGACCCTGTCTTCGCAGGTGAGCGCCGGCAAGGTCCTGAAGGCCCGTGCCATCTCCCTCAACGCCCACTACAGCAACGACAAGGTGGGTGACCGCCACAGCCGCGTGCGCTATCTGGTGGCCAACCTCACCCTGGTGGAAAACTCCCTGGCCGATCACGCCCCCGTAAGGGTCTATGTGCGCGTGAAGGACCCGGACGGCGTCCTGCTTCTGAACAACGACTCCGTCGAGTTCACCCTGAACGGTGAGCCGCTCAGGGCTACCGCCTCCCGCGAAGTGGACTACGAAGGCAACGAAGTGGACCTTTCCATCTATGTGAACGACACCGGAGAGTTCATCAAGGGCATCTACACCCTGGAAGTGTACACGGAGAAGAGCCTCCTGGGCCGCGCAGAATGCATGCTTAGGTAAAAACATGATTTACATACACGTCCCTTTCTGCAAAAGTTTCTGTATCTACTGCGACTTCTACTCCGAGATAGCAGCAGACGGAATGGCCGAGACCTACACCCGGGAAATCTGCGCCGAAATCAAGCGCCGCGCAGGCGAAATGGACGACAGTCTCAAGACCCTTTACTTCGGCGGTGGCACCCCTTCGGTGCTGCCGCTGGGTTGTTTAACCCGTATCCTCCTGGCCCTGGAAGAGGCCGGCCACGGCGGGCCCTACCGGGAATTCACCCTGGAGGTCAACCCGGACGATATCGTGGAGAAAGGCCTCCCCTACGTGGAAAGCCTCAAGATGCTGGGCGTCAACCGCATCAGCATCGGCGTCCAGTCCCTGGATGACGGGCTCCTGAAGTGGATGAACCGCCGGCACGATGCCCAGAAGGCCAAAGAAGCCTTCCGGATTGTGCGGGAAGCCGGAATCGGAAACATCAGCGTGGATCTGATCTTCGGCCTCAGCAACCTCTCTGACCAGATGTGGTCCGACACCATTGACCAGGTGCTGGAACTGGGTCCGGAGCACATTTCCTGCTACCAGCTTACCATAGAGGGAGACAACGTGCTGGCCCACCGCCTGGAAACCGGGGAATATGAAGAAGCCCCCGAAGAGCTCTGCCGGAGACAGTACGACCTCCTGTGCGCCAAGCTGGCGGCAGCGGGCTATCGGCATTATGAAATCTCCAACTTCGCCAAGCCCGGCTACGAGGCCGTGCACAATGGCGGATACTGGTCCCGCAGGCCCTACGTGGGGCTGGGTCCTTCGGCCCATTCCTTCAGCGGGCGCGGACGCAGCTGGAACAGCAACGAGGTCACCGGTTACACGCATACCCAGGAGTCCCTGAGCGTGGAAGACGAAAAGGTGGAAACCCTGATGCTGGCCCTGCGCACCTCCCGCGGCGTAGATGCCGAGTTCCTGGAAGCCAACTGCCTGAAGGCCGATATCGAACGCCTCTGCCAGGAAGGGGCCCTGACCCGGGAAGGCCGCCGCTACCGCATTCCCGAGGACCATTTCTTTGTTTCTGACGAAATAATACGAGAACTCATATGATTGTCTATCTCAGAAGAGCCCTCAAATATTTTATCCAGATCACCCTTATCTTCACCGTGATCATCGGTGTCCTGATGCTCAGCAACATGGCTTCCAGGGACATCAACACGGCCTTCCGCCATGGCTGGCAGTCGGTAGAACTGATTCTGGCCGCCTTTGCCGTCATGAGCCTCATCTATCCCCTCTTCGGCTACGGAAAACGCCAGATCCATGCGGTGGGAGAACCCTCCGACCACTGGAAAACCATCGGGGAAACCATGGATTTCCGTGGTTATGCCCCTGCCGGAGAAACCCCGGAAGGCGGCCGCAGGTTCAAGCTCAAAAACGGCGTGAACCGGGTGGCCCGCCTGTGGGAAGACACCATTACCATTAATCCCGTCCTGGGCGGTTTCCAGGCGGAAGGTCTCAACCGGGACCTGGTCCGCGTGGTGATGGCCCTGGACCGCAAACTCAACAACAATGACGACTGATACCCAAGGATTCAAGACCGTGGCCACCTTCACTGAAAAGACCATGGCCGACCTGTGCGTAGCCCGTCTGGGCGACAGCGGCATCCCCGCCGGCGTATTCGGCGCGGATTCTTCCTATCCGTCCCTGAGCTTCGCCAGGAACATCGAGGTCAAAGTAAACGAAAGTGACTACGAGGCGGCTATGAGCATCTTGGCCGCAGCCGACAAGGCCGAGTAAAACTCCTCGCCAAAGGCATCTGTAAGCGGCCCGCGGAGGAATTCGTAAACCCGGATTCCTTCGCGGCGCCCTTTTTCATACGCCTCACGGCAGATGTCCCAGCGGTGAAGGTTGAGTCCGCATCGGCCTCCACCCAGATCCACCACGCGGATGGGATAGAGGGAGCAGGAGATGGGTTTCTTGAAGGTAGAAAGACCCTTGCAGAACTGCCGCTCGATGGAGCAGAAACAGCTTCCGTCTTCAAAATGGCAGAAGGCGCATTCCTCGCTCCCCGGCACCAGCGGCGTCACCAGGTCTCCGTCGCGGTCTATCTCGAAGAAGCCCTTGGCCTCCACGGCCGCCCGGCCTTCGGGACGCATGAGGTCTTTGAAAGCGGAGTAATTGGCTTCGATGGGATCCAGTTCCTCCTCCTTGAGCGGAGCTCCGCTGTCTCCCACTATACAGCATTTGCCCTTGCAGACAGCATAGTCGCAGGCAAAATACTCCAGGATGACGTCTTCCGATACCAGGACGTCCCCTATCTCCACGATGGTTCCGAAATCTTTCCGCTTCATGGTACCAGGTATTCGATACGGCCTCCGGCGGTCAGGGCTGAGAGGAAACTCTGCACCCGCGCCTCATTGATGGCCGATATGCTTTCAGCGTAACGGCTGGCGATGTCCTTGTTGTTGGCGTAGCGGTCCACCAGGGTGTTCACGAAGCCGGAGGGACTGGCCAGTTCCAGCTTGACATCGGCCAGCAGACGGTCCTTCCAGCCCTTGAGGTCCACAGGGTCTATGGATTCCGTGGCAACGGCCTCCAGGGTTTCCCGGATGACGGCCAGCACCTGATCGCTGTCCTGCGGCAAAGTACTGGCGGGAAGGCCGGAAAGGGAGGCGGGCTGGCAGGTAATCTGCAGCTGGAAGCGTTCCTGGGGCTGAGCGAAGAAATTCGTCTCCACCTGCACGGAATAGCCATAAGGGGCCAGGCTCCTCATCAGGGACTGCCGCAAGGCGTGGACGGCCACCCGGGAGGTGTAGTAATGGTCCGAGGTAAGGGCATACTCCCCGTCCAGGAGGATGTAGATTCCCTGGGGATGTCCCTGGAGATGCTGGGTAACGGTCCCTTTCTCCACATTCATGTAAACCTGCTTGCGGCCCGCGGCTCCCTTCTGGATCTGGAACCCGCCGAGGTAACGCAGCAGGATGGGTTTGACCGTCTCTTCCTGCAGGTCTCCGGAGAGGATGAGTACGCCGTCCTGCAGGTTGGCAAAGCGCTCGTTGTAGAACTTATGGGCCTTGACCGGAGTATCGGAGGTCAGCTTGCCCGGAAGTTTGTTGGAAGTATAGACAAAACCGGGAACCAGCCGCTGGTACAGCAGGTCCGTGATGGAAGGCTGGGCCAGGGCCTGGTTGCTGCTATACAACTTGAACTCATCCAGGTTGAGCCTTCTCTCATTGGCCAAAGCCAGCAAAACCTTCATCAGGAACTGGAGCTGGCCTGAAGGGGCCTCCCCCTTAAGCGAGAAACTGTTCACGCTAAGTTCCGTTTCCATGCTGACGCCGCCGGCCGACAGCAGATCACGGAAGGCCGGGGCCGGGATGCCCGCCACATTGTACAGGGAAAGCATATCGCCTATGTAGCCGCCCTCCCCTTCCTGAAGGTTATGCACGGCTCCCAGTCCTCCATTCAGCTGAAGGGCAAAGTGGAACACACCGCTGCCGGCCACGGGTTTGAACACCACCCGCATCCCGTTGGAGAAGGTCCATACGGTACCTCCTGTCACGGGTTCCGGCTTCTCGGCCTTGATTTTGACCTTAGGACAGGTCACTTGCAGTTTGGTTGAGTCGGCACTGTGCCAGCTGTATTCTTTACCGCTGGGAATCACGGAGCCGTAAAGATACGCCAGGTTGTAGTCGAACAGCGCCTGGTCCTTGTCCAGCGAGTCCGGAGCCCCGGTAAACTCCAGCGTGAGGTTTTCCAGCTGCCCCAGGAGAGCATCGGCAAACTGGTTGAAGAAACCGGTCTCGGTGGCTTCGGCCAGATTCTTCCTGGAGAAATACCGCATCGACTCCGAATAGGGGGCCAGGTGGGCGCCGTACAGGAAGTTGGCGGTACAGCGGCGGATATCGTCGTCCAGGGACGGGGAGCTGGCGGCCCGGCCGCGGAGGCTGGGAGTCAGCACCTTCTTGGCATCTGTGAATTCCCTGGCCGATGCACCCTTGGCATCCAGTTCCGCCAGGGTGGAAGACACCACTCGCATGGCAGCATCGGCCTGCTCACGGGCTACGCTCACCTTTACGGTGTAACGCTCGTCGGCCCCGTAATCCATGCTGCGGAGGCTCTCGAAACCGATATGGCCATAGGGAATGCCCGCATCCTTGAGATTGCGGGCCAGGCGGTGCCTCACGACCACCTGGAGTTCATCTCCGAAGAGGTCCGACACAATGGCCTGGGCCGTATTCATATAGTCGAACGGCACACGGGCGCCGGCGTATGTGACCGAAACCTCCGCCACGGGGGATTCGGCCGGATACATCTCTACCCACGGGGCGGGAGAAGGCTCCCACACGTAGTCGGGCTTATGATTTTCCTTCACCAGCATGCGGGGGACCATCATGGAGAAAATGTCCATTTTCTTCTTCAGTTCCACTGGATCGATGTCTCCGCTCACCACCACGGCCTGCTGGGCCTTGGACAGCGTCACCTGGGCAAAGGAATACAGGAGCATGGAATCCAGCACCTCGGGCCTATAGAAAGGAACGTCCCGGAAGTGATAGACCGTGGAGCCGTCCACGTCGCTCAGATAGCCGTCCAGGGACGGGGCCACGCCCATCCTGGAAAGGAATTCAGCATCCAACTGGTCCAGGGGTGCGGCCGAAGACGGCTGGTCGCGCTGAATGACGGCAATATCGGCATAACCCTTGGCGGAAGGGTTGGTTACCATATAGTAAGTGACGCCGCAGCGGAGGGTTCCCTTCTTGATGCGGCTGTCCATAGGGAGGCTGGGGAGGGTCTGTGCTGGCACAGAAGTTGCGAAACACACAAGCGCCAGACACGAATACACTACACTATGAAGCTTGCTTAAAGTCATTTTTGAAAGAAATACGTGCAAAATTACCACTTTTTTTGCTAATTTTGCAATTCGTGTGCTAAACGAATGTTTAACTTATCTTAAATAAGAAGACGATGAAAAAACTATTTGTAGTTCTCGCGGCCCTGGGCCTTGCCGCCGCTGTGGCCAGTGCACAAACCCTCAACGAAGCCAAGGAAGCCTTCAACAGTGGCGTAGAAGCCATGGAAACCAGCAAGACCGAAGCTCTTGCCCAGTTCCGCTCTGCCCTGGAGATCGCCAACCAGTGCACGGAAGAAGAAGATGCAGCCGAGTTCATTGGCACATGCAAGACCGCCATTACCGGCGCCATGATGTCCATCGCCAAGGAGCAGATCAACGACGCTGCTTATGACGAGGCCGTCGCCTCCCTGAATGAGGTCAAGGCTACCGCCGCCGAATTCGGACAGGACGAAGTGGTTGCCGAGGCCGAGAACCTGATTCCCAACGTATTCATGCGCAAAGGTTCCACCCTCCTCAAGAACAAGGATTTCGCCGGTGCCGTCGAAGCTTTCAAGAGCTTGATCGCCGTGAAGGCCGATGACGCCCAGGCCCACCTGCTGCTGGGACAGGCCCAGATGCAGACCGGCGCCATGGAAGAGGCCATCGCCGCCCTCACCAAGGCCCACGAACTGGGTGAAGCCAACGCTGCCAAGCTCCTCTCCTCCGCTTACCTCCGCGAAGGCCAGGCCCTGCTGAAGGCCGGTAAGAACCTCGAGGCCGTGGAAGCCCTGGAGAAGTCCAACAGCTATGTGGAGAGCGGCAACGCATACAAGCTCATCGCCAGCGCCTACACCAAGGCCGGCAAGAGCGCCAAGTCCATCGAGGCTTACAAGAAGTACCTGGAAGTGAGCCCCAACGCCAAGGACGCTGCGGACATCATCTTCACCATCGCCGCTACCGCCCAGAAGGCCGGTGACAAGGCTACCGCCAAGGAGTACTATGGCAAACTGGCCGGCACCAAGTATGCCGATCAGGCTGCCGCCCAGCTCAAGACCCTGTAATTTGAAAGCGCTGGAACTGCTGGCTCCAGCCAGAACGAAAGAGATCGGCCTCGCAGCCATTGACTGCGGGGCCGATGCCGTTTATATCGCCGGCCCCGCGTTCGGAGCCCGGCAGGCAGCCGGTAATTCCATAGAAGACATAGCCGCGCTTTGCGAATACGCCCACCGCTTTGGCGTACGCATCTATGCCACGGTCAACACCCTCCTGAAAGCGGAGGAACTCCCCCAGGCCCGGGAGTTGGTAAAGGGCCTGGAACAGGCCGGCGTCGATGCCCTCATCGTGCAGGACCCCGCCGTCCTGTCCATGAGTGATACCCTTATCATGCACGCCTCCACCCAGTGTGCCCTCCGCACGCCGGAAAAGGCCCGCGGGTTGGAAAGCCTCGGGTTCGGACGCCTGGTCCTGGAGCGGGAACTCTCCCTGGAGCAGATCCGGGCCATCCGGGAGGCCGTCAACACGGAAATCGAATTCTTCGTGCACGGGGCCCTCTGCGTATGCTACAGCGGCCAGTGCTACCTGTCCGAGTACCTCACCGGCCGCAGCGCCAACCGGGGAGCGTGCGCACAGCCCTGCCGGAGTCTCTACGATCTGGAAGACGCTTCCGGAAAGGTGCTCGTCAGAAACAAGGCGCTCCTTTCCCTCAAAGACTACCAACTGCTGAACCGCCTGGAGGAGCTGGCCGATGCCGGGGTCTGCTCTTTCAAGATTGAAGGCCGGCTCAAGGGCGAAACCTACGTGCGCAATGTGGTCAGAGCCTATTCGGAAGCCCTGGACGCCCTGGCGGCCCGGCATCCCGAGCTTTACCGCCGCTCGTCCTTCGGCCGTGTCAGGGGCGGCTTTGTACCGGACCTGAACAAAACCTTCAACCGAGGCTATACGGAGCTGTTTATGGATGGCCAGAGAGGCCAGTGGTCCTCTATGGATGCGCCCAAGTCCATGGGTGAATATGTAGGCACCGTAGCCCGCATTACCCCGGACGGACTGGTGCTCCAGCCCGCCTCCGGAGATCTCCGGCTGGCCAATGGCGACGGTTTTGCCTTCGTGAACCGGGAGGGCGGCATCACAGGCTTCCGGGCCGATGTATGCGACGGTTTCCGCATCCGCTGCCGCCGCCCGGAGGAAATCTGGGAAGGCGTCCGCCTGTACCGGAACATCAGCGCCGCCTTCGAGCGGCTGGTGGAAGCCGGCAAACCCGTGAGGGAGCTGGACGTAAAGCTGGATCTAGAAATCCGCGACGGGGAAATGGTGGCAAGGGCTCTCAGCGAAGATGGCCGCCAGGCCAGCCTGACGCTGCCCGCCCCCACCGATACAGCCCGCGACCCGGAGCGGATGCTGCAAACCATCCGCGAACAGCTGAGCAAACGCAGCGGGCATTACGCTTTCCGTACGCCGGACGTCCGGGTCCAAGGTTCCCTTCCCTTCCTGCCCACATCGGCCCTCAATGGCCTCAGGAGGGATTTGGCGGCGCTGCTGGACCGGCAGCCGGTGAAGGCCCTGCCCCTGTACCGGGGTGTCCGGGCGCCGGAATCCTCTTTCAAGATGGAATACGATTCGCACGGGGAACTCATGCGCAGCAAGTACTGCATCCGGCACGAACTGGGCCTCTGCCCCAGGCAGGGAAAGGTCCATAAAGCAGAACCGCTCTTCCTCCGGAACGGGAAAGAGCGGCTCCGGCTGTCCTTCGACTGTGCCGTCTGCGAAATGACGGTGAAAGCCTAGATCAATTCCATCACCACTTCCACATCACCCAGGTTTATGGGGTGACCGCTGTTCCGTTCCACAAAATTGCGGGTAACAGTGCCGCGCCAGATGATGTCGTCGCGGGTACGGAAGGGCAGGTCCACCTCGAAACCATAGCTCTGGGACTTGTATTTGACCACGGCCGAACACTTCCAGGAAGTCTGGGTACCCCCGTCATCTTCCACGACCATGAGCCCGCAACTCGAAAGCTGGGACGTCCATTCGGACACCAGGACCGTATTCAGGAGGACCTCCTGCCCCATCTGCCCACGCCGCACCACAACCAGGAAATCGGTTATGGAAGGATCGTACAGGCGGAGTTCCCCTTCGGTGGATGCCTTGAAATCCTCCACCTTGGCCATCTTGACCCAGATCTCACTGGCGCCGGCCAGCCAGGAATCGAACTGACGGCGGGTCTTGATGGAACGGAGCACCAGGGTCCGGAATTCCGTCTCTCCCTTGGTGACCACCAGTCCACCCCCTCCATGCCCCCAGTCGGGGTCTTCCCGGCGCATCAGCTCCAGGGTTTTATAATCCGCGTCGGAATTGCGGTTAACCACCCATACAGGCTGTTCCCGGGCCATTTCTTCCGTCACCAGCACCTTGGTCAAACTGCCGTCGGCCCCCAGGACATAACCTTCGTTCTGCTGGGCGTCACCACCGGGGTCGAAAGTGATGACGGGCTTGGCGTCTCCGTTCCATTCCCCGGAGAACGGCCAGTAGATCTGGATGTCGGAGGCCGACAGGGCTTCCAGCCAGGCATCGGGGTCTTCCAGGCCGGTGGAGGCTTTGGTGGAATGGACGGCCTCCCGCAGCAGTTCGCGGAGGGGCTTGCTGTAGGCATCGGCCTTGGTGCCTCCAGCATCCCCCACCCCGCAGCCCGGCTCGGAAAAGAGTTCCTGCATCCGGTATTCTTCGTCATAGCCGTTGGTGGCTGATGCCCGGGTGGCATCGTACACCTCATCCAGCTGTTCGCTTCCCAGGGGGACCAGGGAGAGGACGCGGGCCACGTCCTCCAAGAGGACGGCAGGTTCCCCGAGGGGATCCTCTTCGTCAACCGGAGTCAATAAGGCCTCTTCGCAACCGAAGAGGGAGACTGCACACAGGGCAGTCAAAAGGATTTTGTACTTCATAGCGCATTGGGCCGGAATTATTGCTCCGGTTCCTTGTTGCAAAGTACCGAAAACTTATCCGTGTAAAAAAAGTTTCACACGGATAAGTTTAAAAGATGTATTTCACGGAGATAGAACGCTTATTTCTTGTAGAAAACAAAGCGCGTTTTGTCAAAGAAGTCCTTCACTTGTTCCACATCCTGGAACCCCTGGGCGGCAAAGACAGCCTGCGTCTCGGCCCCAAGTTCCTCGTTGATTTCCGTCAGGCCCATGCCATCGGCCGAGAAAAAGCGCTCCGACCAGGCGGCTATGGCCCGGTAGAAGAGCAGTGGATCCCCGTCCGGCACAAAAAGGGCCAGTCCGGGCTCATAGTCCAGCACATTGGGACGCATGAGCGGCTTCTCCTTCTCCAGGATGTAAGGCGGATTGGAAAGGATGAGGTCGAAGGGACCGTAAGGGAATTCCTGGGCGGTATCCAGGACATCGGCCTGGACGAAGACGGGAGGAAGGGCCCCTGTATCCTTGAGTTCGGCGGCGAAATCCTGTCCCCGGGCCACGCTCAAGGCTCCCTCGGAGATATCGACACCCACCACCTGCACTCCGGGGACCTCCAGGGCCACCGACCAGGCAATGCAGCCGGAGCCGGTGCACAGATCCAGCACGCGGACAGGCTCGGCGCTCTTTCCATAGGGGCTGCGCATGCGGCGGAAACGGTCTGCAAACTTCACGGCTTCCCGCACCAGCAATTCCGTCTCCGGACGGGGAATGAGCACGTCGGGAGTCACATGGAAACGACGGCCGCAGAACTCGCTCACACCAGTCACATACTGGATGGGTTCTCCCTTCTTCAAACGCTCCAGAGCGGCTTCCAGGGCAGGTTCATCCTTTTTCTCCACCTCATACCGGGGTTCGATGATATGGGTATAACTCTGGGTGCCGATAAGTTCTCCGCACAACATCACCACCATATTGCGGGCCTCGGCGGCAGGGTACAGCGAAGCCAGGGCATTCGTCCCCTCTTTCAGAAAATCTACCAGCAGCATGGACTAGGAGTTCTCGATAATGGTAGTGAAGAATTCCGGCAGGGAGATGCCGGCGGTACGGATCATCTTGGGCACCAGCGAGGCGTTGGTCATGCCCGGGATAATGTTGATTTCCAGGAAGTAGAGTCCGTCATGGGCCGACAGATAGTCCATTCTTACCAGACCCTTGCAGCCCAGGTACTCATAGATGCGCTTGCTGGTCTCCTGGACACAGTGGGTGAGTTCCTCGGAAACCTGCGCGGGGCAGACCTCCTGGCTGAAGCCGTTGTATTTGGCGTCGTAGTCGAACCAGCCGGTCTCGGAGATGATCTCGATGATGGGCAGGGCTTTCACTTCCTTGCCGTCGCGATAGACGGCGCAGGTGAGTTCATGCTCTGCCGGAATGGCCTTCTCCACCAGGGCCATCTCCCCTTCGGTGAAGGCAAAGCGCACGGCGGCGGGCAGGTCCTCGGCCTTTTCCACCTTGGTGATGCCGAAACTGGAACCGCCGTTGGTGGGTTTCACAAACAGGGGCAGCCCCAGTTTCTCCACCGTCCTGGCGCAAAAGATATCGATATCGTCCCCCATCCGTACAAAGGCGTGGGGAGCCATTTTCACAAAATCCTGATCCCTCAGATAGCTCTTGCAGGCATACTTGTCAAAAGCCACGGTGGTCACGAAAGCGCTGCAAGTGGAGTGGGGAATGCCCAGCATCTCAAAATAACCCTGCAGCAGGCCGGTCTCGCCTGGTGCGCCGTGCTGCATGATGTAGGCATAGTCAAACTTGATCTTTTCCCCCAGGACCACCACGGAGAAATCCGACTTGTCCACCACGGGCTGGGCGCCTTCCGGGAAGGCCTGGCGCATGCTGTTGGCCTTTCGCATGGCCACCAGCTTCCACTGCCCGAAGCGGGCGAAAATCTCGTAAACGTCGTATTTGAATTCGTCAATGCGGGAAGCAGTGAACTCGCCGCTGCGGCAGGACACTTCCCATTCCGATGAATCACTGCCGTAAATAACGGCTATCGATTGATACTTTGCCATTGTAAAGCCTTATTCGAAGTAGTAGTTTTCCAGGTCTGACATTTCGGGATTGGCATTCCCTTCGTCCTGCCGGACCCCGTTGCAGTACGAACCCTTCAGGCTCTCCGGGAACACGTCGGATTCCGAAATACCCAGGGTGCCGTCTTTGATGACCTTCTGCATCCACAGTCCCCAGATGGGCAGGGCCATGTTGGCTCCCTGGCCCAGGCTGGTGCTGGTGAAATGCACGTAGCGGTCTTCCGCCCCCACCCATACGCCGGCGGTGATGGTGGGCGTATAGCCGATGAACCAGCCGTCGGAGTTGTCATTGGTGGTTCCCGTCTTGCCGGCTATCTCACCCTTGAGGCCATAGCGGAAACGCAGGCGGGCGCCGGTACCGCCGGCATCCACCACGGCGCGCATCATCTGAATCATGGCGCCGGTGGCCCGCTGCGACAGGGCCTCGCGCTTGCG
>Ga0265299_10003458_pt1 | contig 15376 bp, 14 predicted proteins | sample AusTroGonzalo_MG_4_FD_193485 | JGI IMG/M metagenome (GOLD analysis project Ga0265299, IMG submission 193485) | Bovine rumen microbial communities from tropical cattle in Woodstock, Queensland, Australia - Gonzalo_02 | ecosystem: Host-associated > Mammals > Digestive system > Stomach > Rumen ... | reverse complement strand
CACTCATTATCCGCTAATTCGGAACTTAAAAGCTGTAAGTCGCTGGTTGTCAATCGGTAAGGAGACACCATGCCAGCAGCATAGCCGCGCGGTGTGGTGACAGTGCGGATGACGATGGTCAACGGTCAATTGTAAATGTTTTGTGTTGTCAAAAAAATTATCGAGTAATGTTTGGATATTAAAAAAAAGTGTACTTTTGCGGTGTTGATAAAGGGAGTGTCTTTATCGTAAAATCGTCAACGAGTGCAGTCCTGATGGTTTCAAGAAATAGCCCGATTTACTCGGGCTTTTTTCTTAGATCAAAGGCTGTCAGCAAAAAGATTTTCTCCTGATTGTTCCACCTGGTTTGAATAACTATTCTGAAGGTTTCACTCTCTAAAATCAACTTCTTGTTGTCTGATTTTTTTACAGACAAATTCCCGAACTGTACCACAATTGGGATGAAATCTTCCACTTCAAATCCCAGCTCCTTTATGCTGGCACCGTGTTTTTCTACAATGTGTTTCAGTCCGATTAATTTTAATGATTGAAGATATTAATAATTCAAGGCTGCAAAAATACAAAATCCTTTTGAGAAAACTAATGATAAAATTAATTTAACTAACTAAAAATCAAATATATAAAAGTTTCATTTTTCAAAATTAAAGTTGCTGATTTTGATATAAAAGTTGCAAATTGTAAAAAATAGCGAGGGATAATTCGAGCTGCGAATCGGGTTGGACGGGTGGGTTTTTGGAAAGATTTGTCGGGGAGGGACTGTTAATTGCACTGCGTGCCTCTCGCCTCTCCGAGGCGATGAGGGAGAGTGCCGTCTGTGGCTGTGGAGTGAGCATGTCGGAGACATGCAACGCGCCGTCAGGCGCAATTAACACCATACCAGCAGCGAAGCCGCGCAGTGTGGTGACAGGATGAGCGACGGGATACAGAGGTAAGGTCCACTACCGATTACGGGATGTTCCCAGTATTTCATCACCTGTGCCATTGCCGTTGCCACGCAACCGGTTACCGTATAGTCGTCTTCTTCATAGTCGTACGGACATAAGAGGTTGTATGGCCAACCTTGATCCCAATTTGTAGTCAGTAACGGAGCCACACTTGTTGTGCTTTTCGCAGGGAGATTCTCTCCTGCAAGCAAGTGTCCCCATTCATTGCGGATTTCATCAGAGCATCTGGACGCATTTGCCGCTTGGATGGCTTGCTCATAGCCCATCAGCCAATCTTTGAGATTTGGCGGCATGTTCTGAACCTCAAATGAGTTCTCCATTGAATAGCCCAAAATAGGCGTTGCCTGATCATCGGCTGAAACAATGACAAACCCTACGGCATCCACTGCCGTCAGGATATAGAAATGCTGGAACAGCGAATCCGTTTGTTCCACTCTAAAGTCGGGAACTTCTTTCCGAACTCGCAAAGTTTTGCCGTTTTTGATTCCTACAACATTGTTCTGCCTCCAAAAGTTTGCTGCAACAATTTTTGCGGTAATTGTATCAATCGGATTTGAGAAAACCCAGTTGCAACAGATAATCAATGCTAGTAATAAAGTGATCTTTTTCATGATAATTTCTATTATTTATCTTCATCCACAGGAACTCTGACCTGACGCGAGGTAATATTCCTACGGACTTTGGGTACTTTTACATATTGGGGAACTATCCGTGTCCGAGGATAATCGACATCTTTATAGGTAATGGTTTCCACAAGAGCAACCGCTTGGACACACACATCAATGGCCCAATGTTCATGTTCTTTGTTATGCAAACAAATATAAAATGTTCCCTGTGTGTTATCATTGATAAATTTAGAATACGCTCCAGTTCCGTAACCTTTTGTTACGTAAGAAAAATATTGTCCATTTATAAAATTATTCACATCGGAACTGTTGTTTATTAAATACCAATAAACAATATCGGTACCTTCAGGAAGGGTTAGGTCAGCAACTGTCCCAAGCAGAAATTTCTTCAACATCGGGATGCCAGGAATCACAGAAGAGCCTCCTTTCAAAAGTTTTCCAATTACTTGAGATTTCTTGCTGGTTACTCCTATCCAATAAGCCCAACCATAAACTCGTTGTTCTGTGTTGCTAAACATTTGATTTTTAGGCAAATCTATTTTGATATATTTGCGAGGATTGTGGTGCTGTATATAACCTACAGAATGAACATGTTCATTGTTATTCACTAGTTCTACCTCTGACATCTCTCGTGATGCTACTTCTTTCAAAGTCTCCACATAATGTACAGTATCATGTCCGACAAGAGAATCTTCCGAATAGTGGGTGTATGTGGTGTCATACAGCGTTTTCCATTCCCATCCCGTATTGAAATTCAACGTTTCTTGTGATTTGGGGATACGCTTAATGTGAAGGGAACACATCTTGTTGCCTGATCCGTTGGTTATCCTGAACAAATAGACCTTTGTTGAGTAAACATTGAGTCGATAATCAGTCATTTTCGCTGTGAACTGGCTTGTTTTAATCTGGTTAGGCAGTTCCACAATTTCAAATTGCACTCCCTTTCCCTTGGCGAGTTCAAAATCCACTACCATCACATCTCCTTCAGCGAAACTGTAGTAAAATTCTTCTGCCGTTTTGCCATTCAATTTAAAAGACAAATCTGCTACTTGAACGGGTGTTTGCGCAAAGATAGCAGCCGCATTCAAAATCAAGAAAATGCAGAGGATATGGTGTTTATGTATCATTGTTTTTGGAAATAATGGTTACTTGTCAATCCACTCTCGCGGGCACCCACACGCAGCGAACCTTGTTCCTTTCTTTCACTTCTTCATCTGCGATTTTCCCGTTGGTGAACTTCAAATTATAATATCTGCCTGATCTTACGTTCATTTCCAAAGCCCAATAGTACTCACGAGAGAAATTGCCAAACAAGTCCTTATATTGATAGATTGTTTGTAATTCTCCAATTGTTGGAAGTCTCCATCCTTTTCCTCTGCAATTACACGCACTATTAGCAACATCCCATGACATACGAGAAGGCTCATCCATACCGCTCACATAGATGTCTCTGCCAGGAATCTTAATAGTGTTTGCAGGAGCATTGGGATCACGAGGATCCTCTTCCGTGGATTGGGCGAAACATGTTGGAATCCACGACATTGTTAACAAAGTCAGTAACACCAAAGAAAACTTCTTCATTCTTCTTAGCCGTTTATTCCCCTGTCGGCTCGTCAGGTTTCCGCGCTCCCCAGCACCTCAAGAGCATATTGCACAAAAGAAACGTGGTACTGATATACCACTTCTTTGAATGGAGGTCGTAGGAAAACCTTGTAACGCAGATGCAGCAACGAGTCCACGCTATACGCGCGAACCATTACGTCTCACTTGCGTTACAATATTGGAAATTTCCTACGTTTCCATTAGCAAGACGAGCATAACGCTTCGTTTATTCAATAAAAATCCGTCAACCGTCCGGCAAAAAGCGCCTTCGAATTGACGGGGCAAAGATACAAAAAAAAGTCGGATTAACGGTGCGGGATTCGCAGAGACGCAAAATTTTGCGTCTCTACACCCAAGTAGTAGCCAAGTAGTACCCAGGTAGTAGCCATACCCACCCAAGCCCTTTGAGCTTGGGTAGAGTATGCCTGCACTATGGGTAGGACTTGGGTAAGGCTTGGGAACGTGGGTGCTGGCAGGGCGCTGCGGCTTGGGGAACAGTTCCTGCCAAAACCAGTATCGAGATTTAACAATTCAACATCGAATTGTTAAATTTAAATTCGCATTGCTTTGAAAACCAGCAGGATAAAAAAATTTAAGAAGACTTGACAAACGCTTCGTTTTGTTGTATCTTTGCAGCATAGAATTCTTTGAACCTAAAAACGAAAATCAAACAGTATGGAACAGAATAAAGACACAAGACAAAACGGCGAAATCATACTCTACCAACCCGACAGCAGCATCCGGCTCGAGGTGCGGATGGAGGAGGACACGGTATGGCTCACGCAAGCGCAGATGAAAATGCTGTTTCAAACATCAAAGCAGAACATCAGCCTTCATATCGGAAACATTTTCAAAGAGGGAGAGTTAGACAAGGATTCAGTTGTCAAGGATTTCTTGACAACTGCAACGGATGGAAAAAAATACCGTATGAGTTATTACAATCTTGATGTGATTATCTCAGTTGGGTATCGCGTGAAAAGCATCCAAGGGACACGTTTCCGCCAGTGGGCAAATACGGTGTTGAAAGACTACCTCCTTCACGGTTACGCAGTCAACCAGCGGATCGAACGTTTGGAGCAGCGTGTCAGCAAAACGGAGGAACAAATCGGCCTCTTCGTGCGCACGGCCTTGCCGCCGGTTGAAGGTGTCTTCTATGACGGTCAGATCTTCGACGCCTACGCCTTCGCCTCCGACCTGATCCGCTCGGCAAGGAAACGCATCATCCTCATCGACAACTACATCGACGACTCCGCGTTGATGATGCTGGCGAAACGAGAGGAGGGAGTAACAGCGGAGATTGTCACGCGGCGCGTCACCGAGGCGCTGACCATTGACCTCGAACGCCACAACCGGCAGTACCCGCCCGTGGATGTTCGGGAGTGTGACCGCTACCACGACCGCTTCCTCATCATCGACGACACGGTGTATCACCTCGGCGCGTCGCTCAAGGACCTCGGGAAGAAGCTGTTCGCGTTCAGCAGGATGGAGGTAAGGGCGGAGGAGATAACGAAGGGCGTTTTTACCGAATAAAATCCATTCAACCTAAAAACGAAGATTATAACAGTATGGAACAGAATAAAGACATAAGACAAAACGGCGAAATCATCCTCTACCAGCCCGACAGCAGCATCCGGCTCGAGGTGCGGATGGAGGAGGACACGGTGTGGCTGAACCGCCAACAACTGGCTTTGCTATTCGATAGAGATATCAAAACCATAGGTAAGCATGTAAACAATGCGCTGAAAGAGGAATTGCGCGATTATCCAGTTGTCGCAAAATTTGCGACAACTGCCAGCGATGGCAAGACGTACCAGATGGATTACTACAACCTTGATATGATTTTGTCGGTCGGTTATCGTGTGAAATCCAAACGCGGTATCGATTTTAGGCGTTGGGCGACATCGGTGTTGAAGGAGTATCTGCTACGTGGAGGCCATATCAACCAACGGATCGAACGCTTGGAGCAGCGTGTCAGCAAAACGGAGGAACAAATCGGCCTTTTCGTGCGCACGGCTCTGCCGCCTGTGGAAGGCGTCTTCTACGATGGCCAAATCTTTGACGCCTTCGCCTCCGACCTGATCCGCTCGGCAAGGAAACGCATCATCCTCATCGACAACTACATCGACGACTCCGCGTTGATGATGCTGGCGAAACGGGAGGAGGGAGTAACAGCGGAGATTGTCACGCGGCGCGTCACCGAGGCGCTGACCCTTGACCTCGAACGCCACAACCGGCAGTACCCGCCCGTGGATGTTCGGGAGTGCGACCGCTATCACGACCGCTTCCTCATAATTGACGACACGGTGTACCATCTCGGTGCGTCGCTCAAAGACCTCGGGAAGAAGCTGTTTGCGTTCAGCAGGATGGAAGTGGGGGCGGAAGCGCTTTCTGTGTGATATAAATCTTTATTCGCCGCAAGGCGAACCCGGAGGAAAACCTCAAATTTTGTATCTTTGCCGTATTGTTCGCTCTGAGGCTCTGACGGATAAAATGCGGCAACAGACATAAATATAATGCGCTGAATCAACGTTTTAGAGTGGTAAAGCAGCTGGGTGTTAAAGTTATACACAAACCGAATGTTACTGTAGGACAGATAATAATAAGACAGAAGAATATTTTGGTGATATGATAAAAGAAGGAGATATGGTGATGGAATACAGCCTTGACGAAAAGTTCACCCCTCGCGACCTGACCCCGGAGGAAAAGACTTTCTTGAATGGGTTGGCCAACTATACCATGCCTTTGGGCAAATCGCTGTTTTTCCAGATCGCCGACCTTCAGCAGCACACCAAATTAGAGTTCAGTATGAATGGCGGTCGTTTTAAGCGTTCCGAATCCCCCGAACGTGATGAGCTCGAAAAGGAACATACCGAACTGGCAAAGATGCTGGAGGATTTTCGGGAAAAGTTATGGTACGAGAAATTGCCGGATGAAAATTGGGATCTGTACGAGATATGGGAAGAAGGGTGGATAAGACAGAACGAGAAACTGAAGGAAGCGATAGGCAAACCTGTGAAGAGTGTGAATTCGACACCTATGGGTTTGTATCACAATAGGGATAGCAAGTCCAAGGTGGTCCTTTTTGTGGACTCTATTGAGGAGCGAGCCAAGCACAATCCGTATGACACGATGCTCCTGATGGGGAAGGTTCTGCTCCATGAATATTTCCATTCCTTCCATTTCCATGCGGGGACCGGCGCGGGTGATCCACCGAGATGTATTGAAGAGTCGATGGCCGATTACGGCAGTTTGGTGTTATTGGACAGCGTGGCATCATCGGGGTTGCCTATCGCCAAAGACGCAGAGAAAGCGCTGGAATATGCATTGGGTTATGTCAAGCGCAAACAACAGCGTACGATGGATACCGCTGGCTATGGATTCGGTGCCTGCCTTTACGAAAACCACAAGGAAGAGGCCTCCAATCTGATAGCTTTGTACGCCAATGTGTCTTGTTTGATGGAAAATGGTTGCAATATCTGAATTCTGCTAATGGCAGACATTTTAATGGAGGCAAAAAATTGTATCTTTGCCGATACAAATCAAAAGCAAAGGTCTGTGGACGATAATAATAACATTAAAACCTCGCGATGAATAGGGAATCGCATAGTAGTTATGAAAATAAACGAAGATTTTACGGTAACAGTAGAGCAGCTTGTTTGGGATTTGAGTTCAATTGCTTCTGCAAATCCAAATACTACTTTGAGTTTTAATCATCAAGGAACCACTTTGTATATTGATGATTACGTCAAATCAATGCCAGAATATAATACAGTCATACTAAGTTCTTCGCCCAAGAGGATGTTTGCAATTTCTGTCAAAGAACTTTTGGATAAACTAAGAGAGAAAGAAGAAACTGCAAAAGTCCTTTTGCAGGGCAACTGGATGTTGTATGACTTGAAGAAATCAGAGGGTGAGACTATCTTTCATTATAGTGACGCGGGAGGTGTTGTTTTTGAGTGCGAGGATTGCGACGTAAGACTTCTTACTGCTCAACAGTTGATTAACGACTTGAAATTCTTCTCGGATCAAGACCCTGACAAAAAAGTTGCATATTTGCATTTTGATAATGATATGCAAGAGAAGTTGCATTATTTAGGCGGAGTGAGTTATGTTGCAGAATACGGCATTCATGTGATGAAAGAGTCAGATGCAACTCATTGCGCTACCGTGTCTTCTCTCATGAGGGATCTTTCCGCCAATCCCGAATATGCTCAAAAGGGTGTTGTTGTATATCACAATAAGGAATGCTACAAAACTATAAAATTTGATTCTGCTGGTATATTCTTTGAAGGTAAAGATGGTGATGACGATATTGTAAATTTCCGAATTGGGAGAGCTGTGCGTAAAGATAAAGAACGTTATTGTTCGGAAGTTCCGATAGAATATGAATTGCAAAAGTGGTGTCATCGTGCCTCACACCACAAGTTTGTGGATTTAGGTCTTTCGGTCAATTGGGCGACCCACAATATAGGGGCAAAAACGCCTGATGAAGACGGTTTTTTCTTCTCATGGGGTGAGGTGTGGCCTAAAAGTCAGGACTACACAGAAGAAAATTACAAGTTTTACCATAACGATCATTACACCAAGTATTGTTCTGGGAAATATACGCTGGATCCTTGCGACGATGTGGCGCATGTTCATTGGGGTGAAGGTTGGAGATTGCCGACCAAAAAGGAGTTTAAAGAGTTGATCCAAAAATGCGAGTGGGAGTGGACTAGTAAGAATAGTCGCAATGGTTACAAAGTGACGGGGCCAAATGGGAATAGTATTTTCCTTCCTGCTGCTGGTTTCTATTTTGATGAGTTCTCATCTTATAACGATTATCGTGAAGTAGAAGCAAGCTATTGGTCGGGATTTGGCGAAGATGAGTTTGTATATGTTTTACATTTCAGATCTGGTTTAAAGCGTGTGGAAAATGATCCCAGATACTTTGGAATTCCTGTCCGTGCTGTCTGTTCAAGGATTTCCAAATAGAGCATTGACATTCTTTGGCATTTAAAGATCTATACGATAAGGCTATAGCATATTGGAGGTCAAGCAGAATGGCGAAGAGTTTTCGATAGACGTGTTTGAGAACAGGCAATAGTATTAATATTTATGATGGCGGATTTCTATCGGTTGATTTAGAACATACCCATCAATGTCAATTATATACGTTATTAATAATCAAAAAATTACAAAAAATTATGATTACAACAAATCCAGAATTCAACAAACCGCATGAATGCGTGTGTGTAAAATGTGGGAAAAAATTTATCAAAAGCCCATGGTCAGGTGCTTATAGCACATACAAGAGCAAATCATATAGATATTATACTCCCAACCCAATGGAGCCGGATTATCCTGATTCTGTGCCCCGCTTGGTGGTGTTGTGCGATTCTTGCGCTGACGAAGAACTAAAAGCTGGAAATGTCAGTATGATAATGCATTAAAAGGACAGATGATACTTTCCATAATGCTGATAAATAATGTTATAATATGCAAACATTCTATCACGGTTCACACAAGTTGTTTGAGAAGTTTGACCTTTCACATGCCCTTGAAGGTGATGGGAAGGTCAAGTTCGGATTCGGAGTGTATGTGACCTCGAAATACGAATCCGCAGTCCATTATTCGGCGAGCAACAAAGCCGCCACAGCACATTACGTCTATACCCTTGAATTGCCCGACAAAACGGAACTAAACCACATTGCGTTCAAACAGAAGGTGAATCCCTCGATACTTGCAAAAGCGGAGGAGCAGTTGGGGCATCCTGTTCCACCGAAGTACATCGAGGACGGCAAAGACTTCAGAAAGAACACACAGACGGAGTGATTGGGGAAAGATAATCGTGGATGCTATGAAACAGTGTCTTCTGTTAAAGTTCGAACAGTGTGAAGAATTTCGGGCAGCGCTGGAACGGAGCAAGGGCAAGTACATCGTGGAAGACCAAAGCACGTTCCCAAAAAAGACAGCCGACACTTTGGGGGTGAAGCTGCAGGGTGATTCCTATGTGGGACCGAATCTGCTCGGACGGCTGCTGATGGAGCTTCGGGAGGCAAAGATGGAGAGAATACCTGTGTGAGGAATGGGAAAGACCCAATGACACTTCACAACGGAATTTATTGTATTTTTGCGGCGGCGAATCCAGCATTCGCATAGTCAAGATAATAAACCCTTTTTATGGAAAATAAATACAAATTGGTCTGCACACAGTGCGGCAAAACCATTCCCGACTTCGCCACTTGGTTCTCACAAAACCAGCAGTGCGAGTGCGGATGCAAACGCGCGGATGTCGTCTATAGCGCTGATTATCACCAAATCACGGAGCTGACGAAGCCTGAGCACAAGCCCGCGAATTTCTACCACTATTTCGACTTTCTGCCCGTGATGGACAAGAAGAACATCGTCTCCTTTGGCGAAGGGACCATTCCGATTGAGGAGTGGGACTTCCTGGAGAAACTGGCAAAAGAGAAATACGGCGTGGATTGCAAGGTGATGGTCTACCGCAACGATTTGAACGGCGGCAGCAACACCTTCAAGGATATCGCCGCTTCGTTGGCCGCCTCCCTTTTCAAGGAGAATGGCGTGAAGGAGTTCTGCGTGGCTTCCACGGGCAATACCGCCACCGCTTACGCCCGCTATCTGGCTGAGGCTGGCATCAAGTTCACGGTCTTTATGCCGCATGACGCCTGCGAGGATACGGTGAAGGCCATCCGCTCCTACGGGCAGACCGTGGTCGTTTGTGACGGCACCTACGGCGATGCCAAGAAGGAGGCCAACGACTTCCATGAGAAAAACCACGTGTTGATTTCCACCGGCAATATCGACCCCATCCGCGTGGAGGCCAAGAAGACGATGGTGTTCGAGTATCTGCGGCAGTTAGGCAAGATGCCCGACGTCTATATGCAGGCAGTCGCTGGCGGTACGGGTCCCATCGCCCTCGACAAGGGTGTCCGTGATTTGCAGACCACCTTCCCGGAGACCAAGATGCCCCGTATGCTGTTGGTCCAACAAGACACCTGCGACCCGATGGTGCAAGGGTGGGAGCGTGCCACAAAGGCCGGATTCCCGGAAGGTTACGAGAAGGATTATCCCATTATCCCGAACCCGCAGACGAAGATTTCCATCCTCACCGCCGGAAATCCGGGCATGTACCCGATTGTCGCGCCCATCGTGCGCAAGAGCGGCGGCACGTTCCTTCGCATGAAGGAGAGCGAGCTGGCGAAATACGGTCGGATTGTCAAGGACGAGCGCGGCATCTATTTCGGACCCGCCTCCATTGTCTGCTTCGCCGGCTTCTACCAAGCCTTGGAAGAAGGCCAGATCCGTAATGGCGAGACCGTTTTGTTGAACACAGGAGAAGGTGCCGACCGGGCCACCTGGTTCAAAAAGATGATTGACAAGGCGTTGTAGAGACGCGGCGCGCCGCGTCTCTACGGAATAGACGAGACTTTCATTGCAAAAAATAACGGAGACGAAATCCATCGCCTCCGTTTTGTTATTGCCAGGATTTCACCCTGAACTCAGGCTTCTTTTCCAATAGCGGGTACTCCACCTTCACAACCACCTCCTCACTCGGTTTCAAATCGAAATAGTTGTCAGAATACACGATCGGATAGCCGTGCGTCTCTTCTATGCGCACGCCCTTTTTCAACGTTTTGGCCGACAGATGGATTTCGGCGCAGTGGTCGCCATATTCCGTCTTGACGGTGATGGGAGCGGAGGTTAGGTTCAGTAACTTGGGTTTTACAAAATAGGTGAGATAGGACACTTCCTGGGCGTTGTCGGGAGAGAAAGAAGCCTCCACATAGACGTTTCCGGCACTTTTTACGCCCTTTGGCAGCACCACGACGGCGGCCTTCACGCTGCTGTTCGCCGCTGCGGAAGTAAGCGCGCCCGCTGAGTTGACTAACTGTCCGTCCATTGTCTTGATGGCCCACTCGAATTGTCCGCTCGTGGTCTCGAAACTGTCGTTGATGAGGTAAAACTCGAGGGTATCTTGCGAGATATGGCGTGAGGCGATGGCCACGTTGGCGTACAACTGCGGCAGCCGATAGTACAACGCTTTCGGGTTGCCCGCTACGTCGATGCAGCTCCAGGAGGCCACAGGCCAGCAGTCGTTGAGCTGCCAGAAGAGCGTACCGCTGCATTTCTCGTGCTGGATGCGATGCGCCTCAATGGCCTGCGCGATACCGTCAGACTGTACCAACTGACTGATATAGACGAATTTTTCGAGATTGTTGGTGTCTTTGAAACCGTACAGATCCTCCATCGCTTTCAGGATAATCGGCACCCCGCGACCGTGCTTCTGGTGGTTGCGCATGGCCGGGGATTGCAGCTTGCGCTCGCCTTCAGGAATATACTCTTTCCAAAGCGACATTTCGGGATAGGCTTGAAAGCCGTACTCGGTCATGAAGCGGCCGGTTTTCTCCCACCAGATCTCGAACGGCAGCTCGCCCCACCAGACACCCCAATAGTGGCTGCAACCGTGGGTGGTACACTCGGGATGACCCCAGCCGTAAGTAGGCGAGGAATGCACGTAATTGGACTTATAGCTGTTATCCAAGCAGACTTTCGGCAATAACTTCTCGAAAAGTTGCTCGTAATCTTCATACATCTCCGAATACTGCTGGTCGGTGTAACCTAAGGCATCTTTCCAGCCCCAGTCTTCCAGACCATTGTGCACCTCGTTGTTGCCGCACCACGTCGCGATGCACGCGTGATGGCGCAAGCGTCTCACCTGCTCTTCAGCTTCGATCTTCACATTGTCCATAAAAGCTTGGTCGCCGGGGTAGATATTGCAGGCGAACATGAAATCTTGCCACACCAAAAGACCTAACTGGTCGCAGTAGTTGTAGAAAGCTTCATGCTCGTAAATACCGCCGCCCCAGACCCGTATCATGTTCATATTTGCGTCTTTGGCCTGCTTCAGAAGCTCGGCATAGCGATCGTCGCCCTCGCTGCGGGCAAGTACGCCAGGATACGAAGAGGCGGGAATCCAATCCGTACCGCGCATAAAGAGCGGTTTGCCGTTGACGATGAACTGGAACGACTCGCCGATGCTGTCCTTTTTCTGGACGAGTTCCACCGTACGAAGACCGTGCGAATGCAGCATGGGGGTAGACATGCCCTCCGTACTGAGATTGAAATAGTAGAGGTGCGCATCGCCAGCTCCATTTGGCCACCAAAGCTTCGGATTCTCGATGGTCACAGGGATGATTACGGTGTTGTCGCCCTTGTGCAATTTCGCCTTGTACTGGATTTCCTGGCTGTAGCCATCCTTGTCGGTAATATTCAGCAACAGATTGGCTGTCAGCTTTTTGTCGGCCTGGATTTCCACTTTCACCTCGGCAATCCACGGACGGTTAGAATCCTGTGACGGCTCGGTGTCTTTGATATAGAAGTCGTTGATTTTCATGTCGTTCCACGACTCGATATAGACATCTTTCCAGATGCCGCAGGTGTTGAGCTTCGGCCCCCAGTCCCAGCCGCTCTCGTATTGCGCCTTGCGGGTGAATACCCGATTGTCAGGCAATTTGTACGGCAGTTTGGAAGCCGCGATGCTGTCGAATGGGGCGGAGGGCAAGAAACGGACGCGCAGCTCGTTGCCCACTTCGTCCAGCTTCTCGGGCATCGGGAAGCGCCAAGTACGAAACATGTTGTTGGTCAGGGAATCTCCGGTTGTAGTCACTAAGCGTTGTCCGTTGATATAGACCTCCGCGTAAGTGTCCAACCCTTCGAATACCAACTCGTTATGTGCAAACGATTTGCCGTGTCCGCAGTCCTTGTCGAAGTGGACAATGTATTCCCACACGCTGTCGGAGACCCACTGCACTTTCGACTCGTTGTCGCCGTAGAACGGGTCGGGAATCAGCTTGTTGGCTAACAGGTCGTCGTGGATGTTGCCCGGCACGGTGGCGGGATGCGTTTTGAGTGGGCTCTCACTCGGAAGGCAGACCGTCCACTCGTTGTAGATGCAGCCGTACTGCGAGTTGAGGTAGCGGCGCTCGTAGCCGGTGCGGGAGTTGGTGTGGCAGCCGGCAAGGAGGAGGGCGACGAGGAGGAGGATGGGGAAAAGTCGTTTCATTTAATGATGAATTATGAATGCTGAATGCTGAATGCTGAATGCTGAATTATGAATGCTGAATAACAATATACCCCTAAACTTGAAACTTGAAATTTGAAACTTGAAACCTGAAACCTGAATCTTGAAACCTGAAACCTGAAACCTGAATCTTGAAACCTGAAACCTGAAACCTGAAACTTGAAACTTGAAACTTGAATCCTGAAACGCTAAACCCTAAACCCTTGTCGTTCAAGCGTCTCCGCCAGCACCTTTGCGAAATGCTCGTTGTCGGGGCGGGTGTAACGGTGTTTGGTGAAGACTTGGGCGAGGTTGTCGCAGTCGGGGTTCTCTTGGAGGATGTTGGCGGTTTCGTCAGAGTTCTCCTTTTCGTGGTAGAGATTGTTGATGCGCTGCTCGTCGTAGTCGTGGTAAACCTCCTGATGCACAAAGGTTTCCACGGGCAGTTTCTGCGTGAGCGCGGGCTTCTTTACGGGGTAGCCCATCGGGATGCAGGCCACGGGGATGACGTGCTGGGGAAGCTGCAACGTCTCCACGAACTTATCGACGTTGTAGGTGATGGTGCCGAGCCAGCAGAAGCCGAGTCCGAGGGCTTCGGCGGCCACGCAGGCGTTCTGGGCGGCGATGAGTGCGTCAGTGACGGCCCAGTGGTAGCTCTGCAGGTTGCTGTATGCCTCCGTGTCTGCGTTGCGGAACCGGCAGTACTGGTTGAAGCGGCGGAAGTCGGCGCAGAAGGTGAGAATCACCGGCGCGGAGGTCGCCATTGGCTGGTTGAAGTGGAACGGCGCGAGCTTGGCCTTCATCGCTTCGTCGCGGGTCACGATGATACTGAACAGCTGCATGTTGCCCATCGTGGAGCCGCAGCAGGCCGCCTTGAGGATCAGGTTCAGGGTCTCTTCCTCCACGGGACGGTCGCTGTACTCGCGCACGCTGACGTGGTTGTATAACGTTTCAAGGACTTTATCTTCAATCATTTCGGTATGTTTTATTTACGGTGCAAACATACAAAAATTACGGTTCGTTTCGGGGATGTCAAGGTCAAAAAATGTGTATCTTCGCGGCTCAAAGTTGAGACTTGAGACTTAAGACTTAAGACTTGGGACTTGAGACTTATGACTTGATACTTTGGGCTAGAATTGAGACTAAAAAAGGCTACCGTTTTGGCAGCCTTTTTGTTATGGACAATTTGTAGAGACGGGGCATGCCCCGTCTCTATTTGGTTATTCGCAGAAATGCTCGTAGAAGTGGGTGATCACCTCGATACCGCGGCGGAAATGTTCGAGCTTGTAGTTCTCGTTGGGCGAGTGGATATTGTCCTCGGCGAGGCCGAAGCCACAGAGGATGGATTTCACACCTAATACCTTCTCGAAGTGCGCCACAATCGGGATGCTGCCGCCGCTGTAGGTCGGGATAGGCCGCTTGCCATAGACATCCATATAGGCCTTCTCGGCCGCCTGGTACGCGGGCACGTCCATGCCGCAACGGTAGGCCTCGCCGCCGTGCGCGGGAATCACCTCCACCTTCACGTAGTCGGGTGCGATGTTCTCGAAATGCTTCTGGAAGAGCTCCGCAATCTTGTGGGAGTCTTGGTTGGCGACCAAACGCATGGAGATGTTGGCGGAAGCGGTAGCGGGCAAAACGGTCTTGAAACCTTCGCCGGTGTAGCCGCCCTCGATGCCGCAAACGCCCAAGTTCGGACGGATGCCTGTACGCTCGATGGTGCTGTAACCCTCTTCGCCGTACAATTCCTTGACATCCAACGATTTTTTGTACTCCTCTTCGTTAAACGGAGCCTGTGCGATGAGTTCGCGTTCCTCCTTGGAAAGCACCACCACGTCGTCGTAGAAGCCGGGGATAGTGACTTCACCCTTGTCGTTGATGAGGCCGCTAATAAGGTCGCACAGCACGTTGATGGGGTTGGCGACGGCACCGCCGAAGATGCCGGAGTGGAGGTCGCGGTTCGGACCGGTGACCTTCAAAATCATGTTGCAGAGGCCACGCAGACCGGCAGTAATGGAGGGTGTGTCGGTGGCAATCATGCCCGTGTCGGAGATGAGGATGACGTCGCACTTGAGCAGGTCGGCGTGCTGCGTGCAGAAGTCGTAGAGTTGCGTGCTGCCGATTTCCTCCTCGCCCTC
>Ga0265299_10003451_pt1 | contig 15397 bp, 5 predicted proteins | sample AusTroGonzalo_MG_4_FD_193485 | JGI IMG/M metagenome (GOLD analysis project Ga0265299, IMG submission 193485) | Bovine rumen microbial communities from tropical cattle in Woodstock, Queensland, Australia - Gonzalo_02 | ecosystem: Host-associated > Mammals > Digestive system > Stomach > Rumen ... | reverse complement strand
GAACACGGTGATGGTATAACCAAGGAGGGTTTGTTAACAGACTTTATGTACGGCGGGGTAAGACCTAAGTGCAAGTGCGGATGTGGAGAATACACTGAAATATCGTACCAAGGTGGTGTACATTTCACTGATTATGTACGTGGGCACCATTCAAGGGTTCATAACAATTGGGGGCACAACGAGAAAGCCATTGAACATTCTGCTGAAACGAGAAGGCAACAATACAAAAGTGGCGAAAGAATTCAATGGAACAAGGGAAAGTCTTGGGAAGAAACATACACCGATGAGGTGATACAAAAATTCATGGAGACATATATTGATGACGAGAGGAATAAAAAAATAAGAATGGCGCTAAGTGGTGTCAAAAAATCAGAAGAGCATAAGGCTAAACTCAAAGAATCATTTAATAGGGAAGAGTATAAGGACGGTAAAAGAAAGCTGATTATCGATCGTCTGACCAACGGCACCTTCTCCCTATCTTCCAAGAAGGAGGAAGAATTTATTGATAAATGTGTTAAGCCATTCGGTATAGAATTTGAGACACAGCATTTGATTGAGGAGTTAAACCATCTTTGTGATGTATATATCCCGAGTAAAAACTTGATAATTGAGTTTCAAGGAGACTATTGGCACGCAAATCCTAAAAAGTACAGCGATGACGAATTAACACCGTACCAAGTCAAGAAGAGAGATAAGGATAAACTACTTAGAGAATATTGCGATTATAATGGCATAACGTTAGTAGAAATATGGGAAAGCGATTATGATAAAGATGCATCCATTGTTAAGGATGTAATACAGAAACACCTCATTTAATTGAGGTGCTTTTTTTGCTTAAATCAGAGCATATTCTATAAAAAATCATTACACTGATATTTACATAGAAAGTTATCACATTAATTGATTAGAATATGCCTCCAGTAGCAGTAATTCAAATATTAGAAACACTAAAGGCAACAAAGGATTACGTTAAACTTCTTGGATCCCTTGCCAATGGCGTAAAAAATCTTGCCAAAGCAGTTTCGAGTAGCTGGCTTGAGATACAAGACACCGCATTTGACGCTGCTCGTGCGATGAACATGAGCCGTGAGGCTGCGATGCGATATAACCGCGACCTCATTGCAAGCACAAGGCAGCTTGCAGTACAATATGGTATTGCAGCAAAAGATATTGCAAACTTCCAAAAGGGATACGCTACTGCTGTTGGCAGAAATATCATGCTAACAAGACAGCAGATTGAGCAAATAGCTGCTATGAACAACCTTGTCGATGCATCAACTGCACAGGAATTGGTTGACGAATTCGACAAACTCGGTGTTGGAATTGACACTTCTCTTGCAAGGCTAACACAGATGCAAGAGCAGGCCAAGTTCTTGGGACTTAACGGTGAGAAAGCATCAAAAGCCTTAGCATCAAACATAAAGTTAGCTTCATCATATTCATTCAGAAACGGTGTAAACGACATCCATAAAATGGTGTTGAGGGCACAGCAGTTAAGGATGGAGATGAGCTCGGTTATGTCTGCTGCTGAGAAGTTCATGGATATTGAGGGAGCAATAACAACATCAGCAAACATTCAGATGCTCGGTGGAACATTTGCTCAGAACTTCAGCAACCCAATGGCTGCGATGTACGAGGCAATGGCTGATCCTGCAGCATTCCAAGACCGTATAATAAAGACTATTGAGGGCAAGGGTACTTATGACACAAAAACCGGTGAGGTTACATTTGACCCTGTCACAATGCGAATGATGCATGAGATGGCTAAGAATCTCGGCATGAGCGTTGAGGAACTTACACGCCCGGCAGCAGCAATGGCGCAAAATAAGGTCATTGATGAAGAAATAGCAAGAAATGCGGGCCTTAGGAACATATCAGAAGAGGCTCGTGCTGCGATAAGGAACCTTTCAAGAACAAACATCGGTGAAAATGGTCAGCACTTCGTTACGTATACTGACAACGAAGGAAACGTTGTACAAAAAAACATTTCACAGTTAACCGAGAAGGAGCTTCAGATAGCACAAGATACACAGCTTACACAGGAGAATATGTGGAAGGATGTAGGCGCTATCAAGAGAGAACTTATCAAGATTGGAGAGGATAGGGCCAAGGGAACTGTCTCATTCAGCAAGGAAATGGGTTCACTCAAGGAATGGTGGAAGGGTGTAACTGCAGGTGCTGAAGACTCATACATGTCACTGGCATCGAATGCTGCGAACTCATATAAGGGCATATTCGGTGATTTACTTGGTCCGATGAGAAATTGGTTCAAGGATATACTCGGTGTACCTGATAGATTCGCTGAGGGTGGTATCATACATGCAGAAAAAGGTGCGTCAGTATCAAATGAAGGTGGCATAGTAGATGGTACATCTTTCTTCGGCGATCTTATAAAGCTTATAATACCGTTTATGGGCGGATATAAGCTTGCCAATGTTAACTCTGCTGAAAGCATACTTAGTAAGACGCAAATGAAGGGCGTATTAAACCTCCTCACACGTCTTGGTAAGATGAACGTAATGAACTCCATTGGTGGTGCATTCGGGCTTAATGGCCTTGGTACCATGATGGAAATCAGTAAGATGGGTGGTATTGGTGGTGCCTCTACATTAACCCTCAATAACCCTACCGTCATAATGAATGGTAACATAAAAGGTAGTGGGTTTGAAAGCATCATGGGTGCATCTAATGCCAAGGGTACTGATATTGTGCCCGCAACCGCCCAAATAGGCTCTAACGGGGCTAAGGGCGCGGCAGCAAAGATAGGAGCATCAACGCTTAAGAATATAGGTACTAAGCTAAAGGGTGGGCTTGGCAAAGTTAGCAAGGCAGTACCGTATATCGGAACAGCACTTGCGATTGGTGGGGCTATCGCTGGCATTGCATCTTCAAGTAGTGAATATGAGACCGAGAAGCTGAAGATAAACAATCGAGCATTATCTGACTTGGGTAGGGCTGAAGAATTAGACGAAGCCAAGAGGAAAAGAAACAAAGGTATAGGATCGGCATTGGGAGGTGGGGCCGCTGGATTGGCAGGCATGGCTATCGGTCAAGCGCTTATACCAATACCAGGCCTCGGTGCAGTAATCGGTGGCGCTGTTGGTGGACTGATAGGAGATGTCGTAGGTGGTGGCATTGGCTCACTATTTGGAGGTAATGAGGCTGATAAATACAGACGAGAACACCGTGCAGCGGCTGCAATATCTGCGAATGGTGGTGATGGAGCAGTTAACGACATAGTAGCAGTACTTAAACAGATAAACGGAAGGGCAACATCAATAGACTCGTCGCTTAAGAATGTCGGTATAAAGCCCGTGAGCGATATGCTACCTAACATTGGTGTTGGACTTGACTCTCTTAGCAGTCTTGTGACTGCCGTTCCAAACTCAGGAAATGCGTTGAGAGTGGCACCGGTTGAACGTATGGTTAGCAGTAACGACAATACGAAACAGGCACCAACAGACATAAATCTGAACGTGAACGGTACGATAAGACTTGACGGTGGTACTAACTCTGCTAACCTTGATGTTGGGAAACTACTCAATGATCCGCAGTTTAAGAGAGAACTACTTGATATGCTCAGAAAGGAGATGAGTATGGTAAGCAACGGCGGTAAGAGGAGACAAGAATCCGAGTGGTATAACATGACAAGCGGATACATGCGATAAGGCATTGAAACATGCGTTTTAAACCCTACTTTTTAACGAGAGATGGCAAATATTGAATCTGAATACAGCAACTTTTTTGCTTCGAGGCCTATAGCGCTCTTGCAAAAGAGCTATTCCCATATGGTTAGGAACGTTAACCGTAACATGGGAAATATGGAACATGGGTTTGACGGTTATTGGACTCCTGTTGGACAACTTATTGATCCGAATGAGGGGTCAAATAACAATAAAGCGGCATTTCTACGGGATCCCTTCAAGAATGCATCGTCCGACTACATAAACTACATTAGGAATATATATGGAGATACTCTAAGTATAGAGAACATTAACAACAAGGCATACCTCAACTTTAACAACTATGAAACAAAGGTAGGCGTAATAGAGTCAAGCGATATATATAACCCACTGATTAACGGTAGTGAGAACACACAAATATTCACCAACCCAAACGGAAACGGCACTGATACTACGCTTGGTGAAGTAAGCGGTTATAACCTAATAAACTCACTTAGGAAGTCCATCAATTCAAGCTACGACAAGGAGCCTTTGAAATTTGGCATCACTGACGCTGTCAGGTATGTGTACGGCATGAATGAGAGTGCGGTGTCTAACTACGACGTGCTTAATATAGGGCATAGAAGGTCACCCGTAACCGGTAGGTTTGAAGATTTAAACCCTATAGGCTATGGCTATTTCTCACCGTTCGATGCTAATAATTTTGGAAACTATAGCAGCCTAGGTGTCTATACTGACTATTTCAATCTGTCATCGCCAATTCAAAGAGTATATTACAGTGGGATGATGGGTCTGAATAGATACCAACCATCAGCATCCATATACGGTGAATGGTCAAACAACTACATTGATAGTCTTGGCATAAGCGTTGGCTATGATACGATAGGATTCAGACCATATACAATAGACAGTACGATATTGGATACATCCATTGTTGAAACTGCTTCCGCAAGATATACGTTTAGGACACTTGCCGAACATAGTAATATGTTCAATTCTTTCGTTGGCGGACTCAATACGTATGCTGAGGACGAATATGGGTCATCTCCTGACATATCACTAACAAGTTTTAATGGCGGTACTGCATACGGTAGATATGCCTCATATGGCGCAGGTCTTACAGCCAACGACATTCTAAAGAAGACTAACGATAGCTTCAAGAAGGGTAAGTACAAGACAATAGTAGCAAGATTCCATACTGACAACGACCCTGATGCTCCTTATAACACCACTCAGACCGCTGTAAGCAAGGTATATGGAATGTCTCACGGTAGGAACCTGTTAAAACTACAGCCCGATACGTCACAAGGGTATGATAACCCTTATTGTAGGGTGTGGACATATCACCATCAATACCATAGATTAGCTGATGCAATAAGACCGTTTCAAGAAAACGGAAAGGTGGTTGACGACAATACATTATATAACGTATACGGTTTCAATAACTTTACGAGGAATGATGATGCCAGTGGATTTGGGGATGGTAGAAGCAGGCTTGGTAAGTACGGCGTAAAAAATCCATACAATGGGCTTGTTAACATAACACCGTCATCTGTAAAGGCAGATAAGAAGGTGGACATACGAAACTGCATGTTTTCAATAGAAAACCTCGCATGGAAGGACATTTTCAGTACTGACAGGAAATCAAGGGAAGCATTCCAAGCAAAGGGACTTTCCCCTGAGCAAAAAGGGCCTTTCGGTGGAAGAATCATGTGGTTTCCACCGTATGACCTTAAGTTTAATGAAAACATAAGTGCAACGTGGAATGAGACTAACTTCATAGGACGAGGCGAACCTATTTTTACATATGCAAATACGTCACGTGACGGTAACTTATCGTTCAAGATGCTCATTGACCACCCTGCAATACTTAACTATTGGGAGGAGAAGGGTAGAAGCGTGAGCAATTCCGTTGATGACAAGGATGACCCCGAGCAAAAGATACTACGTTTCTTCGCAGGATGTGAAATGCTTACAGGAAAGCCAAAGATAGAAGAGAAGGAGGCAAAGGATCACGTATATGATGATCCAGAGCCAAACCCATCAACCATGAAGATATCTTTCTTTGTATTCTATCCTAATGATTATAGCGGTAAAGACGATGACCCCGAAAAGGCTATCACTTACTTGTTAAACGGTGTAGGAACAGGAAAGGCTGTACTTAGTGGAACAACATATCTTAGCGGTGATACAAGGATACATGATTTCGTACCAATACAAGAGATGGAGTTTAATGGAAAGCCAATCGGTGGATACGAAGTAAGACCCGGTACAGGAATAAGCCTCGTAAATACACAGACTGATGGTGATGCTTTTGTAGGCAGCGTGAAGATGTCTGGCGAAGAAAATCAAGTGGTAGACATGTATGTACAATCAGGGCAAACAAGTGATGTATGGTATAAGAGAAAATGGTATTACAGGGTTGACAAGTCATTCCAGCATGAAATATTGAGAAAAGAAAGTTATATAGACAGAACATCATACGGTCTTAATTCAAAATACGGTGAAGATACAATTAGGAAGGCGTATGGCATTGATGAAAATGAGGAGCTGTACAGCCTTGCTGACATTTATGTTGCTTTGGCTAAGAATCCTTCAATCAGGGATATTATCTATGATTTTTGTGATGAAAGCAAGGTGTTAAATCTGATTGATAAAATTAGCAATTATGATGTTGAAAGCGTTAAATGCATAGGCTTGGCGTCTGTCCAAGGAAATTCAGCATCAGAAGATGTTAACATAAGCCGTAATAATGACCTACAAATAAGAAGGGCATCAACCATTAGAAATTGGCTCGCTGAACACAGTGTGATAGGAGACATGTGTGACTTTGATAAGATGGAAGCCATTACAGGTGGTACCGGCGGGGAGAATGTTAAACTTGATGATGTCAATGACGTTCACAATAAGGTATACCGTGCAGCAAAGGTTGAGATATATCTGAAAGCATCGGAATCCAAGACCATTCAGAACGCTGAATCAGAGCGCATATATAGCGGAGATAGCGGTACTGTAGAAACGGTATTAGTTGGTGATATGCGTCCACATACAACAGTAAGGGTGCCATATTTCAATGATTTGATGGCTAACAGAACGGTTGAGCATAGAGTTAACGGTTACCCTGTTAAGAATACAAAGCTCAATAGGGTTATCGATAATGTTGCGTCATTTGCCATGAACCTTAGGAACATAAGGGGAGGTAACCCTAATGTAGTCAATAGTGTTTTTGGCGCAGTTGAAGATTTCGTTGATAACTCTGTGTATAATGAGATGATTAACGGTAGCGATGACCCTAAATATGGATTATATGATGGGGGAAGTGTTGGAAAGAATATCCCAAGTGACTCGTCATCAGATGGTTCTGTGATTATGCATAATAAGGCTGTTAACGCTGCAAGTATGGGCGAGACTTCATCGTTGGGGCTTTCAGACAGAATATCAAACGATAACGTAACGAGGTATGATAATGAATCTAGATTCTTTGAGCTACTTGAGACTGAGGCGCCATTTATGCATCACAAGATCAGCGATAAGATAAAGTACTTTGATCCTGCGTTCCACTCTGTTAGTCCTGAAGGATTTAATGCAAGGCTAACATTCTTACAGCAATGTATGAGGCAAGGCCCTACGGTTGCTTTAGACGATGAGAACACTGCAAACAATACAGCCAATAACCTGTCATTTGGAAGGCCTCCGGTATGTATACTTAGGATTGGTGATTTCTACTATACCAAGATTATTATAAGGAGCATATCTATAGACTATGATCCTATGGTATGGGACTTGAATCAAGAAGGCATTGGTGTTATGCCAATGATGGCTAACGTTAACATATCATTTAACTTTATTGGCGGCAGCAGCCTCGCAGGGCCAATTTCAAGGCTTCAGAATGCTTTGTCGTTCAATATGTATGCCAATACGGAGGTGTATGATGATAGAGCTGATTTGGCTGAGTATGATGATAACGGCAATATAACCAAGATGTCGGTATTCTTGCCACCAAGATAAGGACTTTGTTTAAGATATGGCATTTTATGATAGATATAAGAAGTTTAGAAGGGACGGTAAGATTCTTCACGTCCCTTTTATTGAAATACCTGTAAGAAGTACAGACTACTATACGTATTATAAGGCAGGTGAAACAAGACTTGACCTCTTGTCATACCAATACTATGGGGACCCGTCATACGGTTGGTTGATAATGGCTGCTAACCCTGAGTACGGCTCGTTGGAGTTCAAGATACCTGACGGAGTGAGACTACGTGTACCATTCCCATTGGACAGCGTTATAAGCCAATATAACGCCGATATTGACACTTATGAAGAATTATATGGATTAGATTGATGTTTCGATGGCAAGTACGGTAAAAGAGAGTAATAATATAGTTTACGTAGAACCTAACTATAACGGATCGGTTGATGGACATGAAGTTGCCCCTCAATTGGAGGATTATAGCATCTTCATAAACCTTGAGGTGGAGGTGAAGGGAAGAAATATACGTAGCAGGGCATCCTCAGATGACAATAAGATAATAATGTCATGGGTAAGCAACGGCTCAAGTACCAATAACAATATCGTTAACCTCATGCAGGGATCAAAGATACCACTTCATGACGGTACGAGTACGTATTCGCTCACCACTAACTACACTGACGTATTCATTAAGGATTTGAAGAAGGTTGGTGGTAATAGTGAGATGTTTGGCATTTCATCTGTTGATATAGCCTATAACAATTACATGGTCCCTGAGGTTACAATACAGTTTGTTGATGTCAGGGGTGCGGCGTTATTCTCTCCTAAGGAGACATCAGTGACGAATAATGGCCATGATGTGTCTGTATCCAATACGGATGACGTTGATATCGCCAATACATTCTTCCAATGCTTTTTCACCTTCCCATATCCTAAGTTCACACTTATGGTTAAGGGATTTTATGGGGAGCCGGTATCATATGAACTTACCTGTGCTGACTTTAGGGCGACATTTGACTCGTCTACGGGTAATTTTAACTGTACTGCCAAATTTGTGGGCTATGCGTTCTCATTCCTTAATGATGTAATGGTCAACTATATGATTGCAGCCCCATATTCTGACTACATAGGTTCAGACTATTGGAAATCAAGAGAATTCACCATAAAGGGTATAAGCGGTGAAGATGTCGCTATGCCTACCATCATCGAGTTAATACGTAAATATGAGGCGGTTAAGGCGAGTGGCGCATCAGAAGTACAGAGTGATGCATTCATTAACGAAAAAAACGCCGCTGAAAGTAAGAGGAACGAATTGTTAGCCCTTAAGGATGCTTACAACATATATGCGCGTCAATTGTCAGCATATATGTCAGCAATGAAACCTAGCGATGAGAAAAAAAGCGGCATAACTACCCTTTTTGACGAATCTGTGAACTTCGACGGCAATATTAAGAAAGCAGTCCTACTATCCCCGTCCAACCGTAAGAATGAGACTCTTAGCAATTATGTCAATGATTATCAAGGTAATATAAATGGGGCATACAGTAGTTTTAAGCAGAAACTTGACAACTATAATAGAAACTATCCAAATGACACTCTTCCTGAACCTAAGAACATGTCATTCGTTAAGCCGTATACGGGAATAACTCGTAGTGGTAATACAGGAGCACAATTTAACCGTGGCGTTAATAATGAGATATTCACGAAGGACCGTTCACTATTTGAAACTGTTAGCAATGCTGTTGCAAGCGCCGATGGTGTTGACAGGGTGAACAAATACATCGAGAGTGGCATGACGCTTGTGTATTACTATACAGATAACGGTTTTAACGATATAATAGAGGAAAGACAGCGTGACATTGCAGCCAAGGAAGTGTCATTAACTGATGAGCTTAAGTCATTCGAGGAAGATGAACTAACCAAAAAGTTGGGATTCAAGCCAACGGTTGAGAACATCACAAAAATACTCATGGCGCACTTCGAGACATTCTGTCATATGATATACAAGGTCGGCGAGATAATAGGTTCAAACGACCCTAAGAGAACCATGCAATCGCTTGGGATATCTGATGCGGATGACCTTCCTGATGTGCCGGATGAATACAAGAGTGTAGCCATTCCACCTTTCCCAAAGGTAACGAAACTCGTATACCGTCAAGGTAACAAAAATCGTGAAGAGACTTGGGTTGGCGAGTATAATGCTGACTTTCGCGAGAAAGACCTTGTGCACGGTATTCTTAATGGTGTTGCTGAGACTAAACGTGTAATGGATACATTGTCCGAAAACATTAACGGTTCATCTGAATCGTATATCGAACCATTGGATATACTATACCCGATGACGCCATATGATCTTACGTCAGGTAAGAAATTGTATGGCAGCGTTAATAGTGACAATCTATCTGAAGTGCTATCATTGGCTGTTCTAAGAGCACTTGGAATATTCTACGCATCAGGCGTATTTGAGGCTAAGAACTACGCCAACGCGATAGGTAGGGTCGAGGCGCTTAACATGATGAATGATGTTAAGCTGTCTGAAAGTATTCGTGGAAAGATTTCAGCATTGAATACGCAAGACATAATAAACATGCTTAACGGTATAGATAATAACACAACTATACCTAAGAATGGCATGTGGCCTTGGCAAAGCAATGCTGGTGACGCTGTAAGGGAAAAATTCATAACCGATAGCAAAATAGTAGATTCATCTGTTTCATCATCTCAAAGTTCTACAGGTGCGTCAACTACCAACGTAACAATTGGTGGTACATGGCTTTATTCTAATATTTTCTTTGGCGGCAAATATAATATCGGTGAAAGTATATTGCCACTAAAGGAGCTGTCTTGGGGTAAAGTGCGAGACGAGTTATATATTGATGGGGCAGTGGCACGATTATCAGATGATTTTGTGTCAACCAAGACAGATGAATTCATAAACAAGGACTCTTTTTTCACTGTAGATACCAATCATTTAAGGTTATCAAAGATAATAAACAGCCAGCTTAACGGATTGGAAGGTACTGACGGTTATAAAAATGCGTTGATATCACAATGCGAGTACAAGAAGAATGAATATAGCAACCTACTTAGAAATGGTAACGAGTACATTGTCTACGGAATCGAAAACCCCAATGATCTAATGCCTACTTCAGGAAGCTGCATGCTTCCTCAGAACGGATGGAATGGGGCTGATTTCAAGCTCTTTGAAAGCGGTTATGACATGAATGACTTCAAGAAATATACTCCAAACAGCCTATGGGTCTACAACAATGGTGAAACTGTCAGAAGAAAAGGTGATAACGGCTTCTCAAAGTACATGGAGGAGCTCGTTAATACAGATCTAACAATAACAGAGTTTAAATTCATTAGTCTTTTGGATGGATTTGATGACCCTGTTAGTGATGCATCGCTATTTGGAAACAGATATTATTATTTGCAGAAGGACATAAGAGTAAAGGCATTCTTGTTTATTCGTTCACTCTCCACCATTTACAACTATGATAAAATAGTCGATATCATTGTCAATAATAAAAAATCAATGTCAATGATGCCTCTTATGGGTGTACTGTACATTGGTGGACTTCTGTGGATGAACAAAAACCTCAGTGCGGTTGTTGACATTGATGCATATGGTAAGATAAAAAACGGCTTTGACTATACTCTAACAGGCAATAAAAACTTCGAGAAACTTAATGATAACCTTAGAAGCGACGTAAAACGCAGCCTTATAAGGTATTTCGAAAAATGGGTGAACGAAGGTATAGCATCAGACGACTCATTGCCATCATACAAGTACATAAGTGAAAATCTTGAACTATTTTTCAAAAGGAGAGACAGTGAGGAGTTTTTCAAGCATCTTGGAGAGACTGAGGAAAAAACCGCAATAATAGGATTATCAAGGACATGGTTCAAGGAGGATCCATTCAATGGTTATAAGAGCTTGGTTGACTTCTTCTCTGGAGAACTCGGTGACAGCTTCTTTAAGAATTACATAACAGTTGATGAGGATGCCGATAGGTCATGGAATAGTGGCAATCTTGATGTTAGTAAGAACCTTAATAACTTATATGCATATTATACACCGCTTAGAGGAACTGGTAGTCTGAGGTTAGGAAACCGTGACAATAGTCCTGCAATGATGAAGACTGTAAGGTTGGTATTGGCACCATGTGTATTTGTTAAAAACACAGCATTTTTCAATAACATGGATAATGTCAATCTTACTCCAAGAATAGACAAGGGTATCCTCGAAAACTACCTAAAGGGTTTCATTGATGAAATATCATCAACAATAGATGGTACGGGTAATGCTAACAATTCAATATCGCAGGCTGATAAGACAAATACAGCCGAGGAGATAAAGATAGGTATATACCGTTACTGTAAGCTACTGTATGATAAATGGGTTGGTGGTCTAAGCGAGAAAGAGTTTCACGACACTTGGACAATGGACAGATTCTTTGATGGAATAGATGAAAGGCATGATAGATATTTCCATTTCATAGACGCATACTACAATAAAATAGGGGATGAGGTACTCATAAACATGGGAGAGTTCATGAAGCAAATATACAGTTCATGGCAAAGCTCGCAGTTATCGTTACTATCATTCCTAAGCAGTCTTTATTCCAAGAACAAGATGACGTTCCTATGTGTTCAGAACTTTGCAGATCTTTCGGACACAACGAGTATGTCTAACATGTTCGATACTCTCGCATATACCGATCATTGGAACGTTAAGAGGAACCCTAATTTCTTGGTTGTATACCCATACGAGCCTTCAAGTCATCTTGAGCTTGAGGGGCAGGAATATGAGAATGATGGATTCATGCTCAATGACTTTAACAACGTAGCATCATGGCCCGAGGCACTTAAATCGAAGTCTACAGCCTCTTCAAGTAGTTTGAAGATACCGGCATTTGGTGTATCATACGGTAAAATGTATCAAAGCTATTTTCAGAACATTGACGTATCCATGGACAGCCCTACAGTAACAGAGCAGTCAATAAGGGCTCAGTTCGAGATAGCAAGTTCAATGAATGAGGGCGAAGCACCTGATAACCGTTCAAACATGGCGACGTTAGGACAGGATCTTTTCACCATATATTCCAACAACTCATATACGTGTAATGTCACAATGTTGGGGTGTGCTTGGATACAACCGCTTATGTACTTTGTATTAACAAACGTTCCTATGTTTAGAGGTACGTATCTCATCGAGAAGGTTACGCATCATTTGGAACCGGGAAATATGGTAACAAAATTCACCGGCGTGAGGATGGCAAAGACATCGAACACTATTGTAAGGACTTCATCAATAAGGGATGGATCCAACATATCTCAAGAAGGAAGCTTTTCAAGCAATGCTGAGCGTAGGAGGGCTGAATTGGCATCTGTTAGTAACGATTGTGCATATAAGATATATCCTCTGTCTGAAGATAACGTATCTGACATAGATACATTGGCAGCAACGCCTGACAGCGAGAAAAATGCCATGAATGCTATGGCAGCACTTGTTGCAATGGGGTATAATAAGTATGCTGCAGCCGCTATTGCCGGAAACATAATGAAAGAAAGCGGGTTTAGACAATCACTAATTGACAATATGGTGAAGGCTGACAATGATAGTGAGTGCGACGGTATGAAGGGCGGAACTTGCCAATGGCAGGGCTCAAGATTAGTTGGATTACTTGATGGCAAGCCAACCAACAACGCCAACGGTAGGTGTATAGTCAACAAATGCCCATTACCTTGCTTTGGCAAGCAACTGAGATTCTTGCAGTTGGAAATAGATACACTTACTGACTTTAGTGATTCTAAGAGGGTTCTTGCAACAGCGACAAAGGACAACCTAAGTGATGTTACCGAAGCTTTTAGGGCTAATTTTGAGAGAAGTAGAAAGAGCGAAAAGGATACGAGGGAAAGGCAGGAGTTTGCTGCTCAGATACTTGAGAAGTATGAGCAAGAACACCCCACATTGTCATACAAGGCGCCTGCAAATGATGCTGCGATAACGGATGACAAGATATCTAATGACGCAAGACTTTTCCTTATTGTTCTTAACAAGACTATCAAGGCAAGCGGTGGGGAGATGGTAGTAGACTACAATAAGGATATGAGCGTTAATAATACATTATATCTTGTGAATTCCAATATGAAAACGGGTCTTTCAAAGGTATTTGATATGATAGTCAATGGCTATACTGACTACGTTTCATCTGTTAAGTGGATAGCGCCATCATCATCATACTCAAGCGAGCCAAAGATGATAGAGGTAGTAGTTTCTAATTCACCTGACAAGATCAAGATATCAATGTCATCTGAAGATAATATTAACAGCGTGCCTGACATTGATGTGAATTTACCTGGAAATGAAGGCGGTGTGAATGACTCATTCCTACAGTCAATAGTGAAACGATATAAGACACCCGATAATAAACAGTTAAAAACGGAGGTACCAATGCTTGCAGGAAAGGATCTTAACGAAATGTTTAATAGACTTAATGTGGCTGATTGTAAGACGGTAGAGTATGCATACGGTGATAGTAGTGTATCAACCGCATCTGCTGAGACACCAAGAGGTTCATCAACGTACAAAGGACCATTTAATATTTATAGATTTGTCGAGTATCTTCATAAATGGTCAAGCACGATATGTGAGTTGCTAGGAAGACCAAGAGGACCATATCCATATAAGGGCTGTAAGAGGTGTACCGGTGTTATTAACAGGGCGCTTGAGAGCTCAGGGCTTGGCAGAAAATATTGGTCTGAATATCCTTGGGAGATGCATCAGAAGATGATAACATCAGATGAGTGGTGCGAAGTTGATAGCGGTATTTGTAATAGTTCAGAAGACATACCATTTAAAAGTGAATGTAAACCCGAAGCTGGTGATGTGTGTACAATGTGGCACGCCACTAACAATGAAGAGCGTTATCACACTTGCGCATATGATGGAAACAGATGGATAAGCGATTTTGAGCAGGGGTCATGTAATGTGTATAAAAAATATGAGTTCAGGCTTGAGTGGCATAGGATGAGGCACGTCAGCATAAACAAATGCAAATGTTTGAATTAGATTTCCTAATGTTAACAATTTTTTGTATATTTGCAAAAAAGTGTTAAAAATGGAACCATTAGGATACATAGTAAGCGATAGAAAAATTATAGGACTTAAGGATTTTGTAAAGCAAGTTGACAAGATATCAGACGCCGACACGTCTAAGCCAACGCTCATTGTTGGCTTAGACTTGGCTAAATCTATATCGGATAGTTTTTCAATATTGAACAAAAAATTGGGCGATAATCTTTTTTGGACGTTCAAGAAAACTGAGAGAAGAACCGAGTATGACCGGGATATTAATATATTTTATAATAATATTATTTATAATAATATAAATAATATAAAATATTATTATATTAATATTATTAAATTAAACTATACCAGTATTAAAAAATTGTATAATATTGTTTTTTCTAACGATAGTAAATATATATTTATTGATAACGGGATGATTTATATATTGCACGATGACGTTGTTTTTGGTATTTCAATAAACATATTACAATATATGAAAATAAATACTAAGAAAATAATCGACAGACTATATTCGAACCCTAATAACATCATATGTGACGATTCAACGAGATGTATGAAGAGTATAAGAGGTGAGATAGGAAGCAACAAATATGCGGTACCGTACTTAATGTCAAAAATGTAATGGATAGAAAAAGTTATATC
>Ga0265299_10003450_pt1 | contig 15397 bp, 9 predicted proteins | sample AusTroGonzalo_MG_4_FD_193485 | JGI IMG/M metagenome (GOLD analysis project Ga0265299, IMG submission 193485) | Bovine rumen microbial communities from tropical cattle in Woodstock, Queensland, Australia - Gonzalo_02 | ecosystem: Host-associated > Mammals > Digestive system > Stomach > Rumen ... | reverse complement strand
GCCAATAAATATGGTAAGAAGAAGGTGTTCATTGTCTGTCTGACACTGACGGCTTTCTTTACCTTCCTGTTCTATCTGCCTTCGCCTACTGATGTGGGTCTCCTGTTTGTGCTGAACATCATGAAGTCGTTGAGTTATGCACCCACCATTCCTTTGCTGTGGGCCATGATAGCCGATGTGGCCGATCATATCGAGTATGAGAACTATCGTCGTGCTACGGGCTTCTGCTTCTCGGGCATTACTGCTGCCCTGAAGGTAGGTCTGGGACTTGGTGGTGCTGTGGCTGGTGTGATCATCTCTGCTTTTGGCTACCAGCCAGGCAGCGTATCGATTCAGAATGAGAGTGCTATGGAAGGTATCCGTCTGGTGTCGAGCATCGTGCCTGCTTTGCTGTTCTGCGTGGGCATCGCCGCCCTCTATCTCTACCCCATCACTAAGGAGTATAATGAGAATATGCAGGCAGAACTGGCAGCACGCCGGAAACATGCCGGACAAGATGAAATAGAATTATAATAAGTATAACCCTATATTAAAATCCAAAGCAAAATGAAACCGCGTTATCTTTATCCCAAAGATTATTATGCAGACCCTTCTGCCAATGTGTTTAACGGAAAGTTGTTTGTATATCCTTCCCACGACAGGGAAGCAGGTGCTGCCTTCGATGACGATGGCGGTCATTTCCAGATGAAAGATTATCACGTAATCTCCATGGAAGATGTGGAAAATGGTGAGGTGACCGATTATGGCATGATTCTGCATGTAGATCAGGTGCCCTGGGCTGAGAAGCAGATGTGGGACAATGATGTTGTTGAGAAGGATGGCAAATATTACCTCATCTTCTCTGCCAAGGACTATAATGGTGTGTTCCATCTGGGTGTGGCCATCGCCGATAAGCCTGAGGGCCCGTTTATTCCCCAGGAGCATCCCATCCGTGGCTCTTTCAGTATTGATCCCAGTGTTTTTAAAGATGACGACGGACAGATCTATACCTATTTCGGCGGACTCTGGGGTGGACAGCTCCAGTGGTATCAGGCTCCTCAGAAATTAGTGAAAGAGGGTGTCGACCTTGGTCCTGCTGCTGATAAGAAGACCCAGCTCTTCGCACCTGCAGATATTCCAGCATTGTCGAGTTTTGTTGTAAAAATGAGCGATGATGTGCTGCAGTTTGCTGAGGCTCCACGTTCGGTGCTTGTCATCGATAAGGACGGTCAGCCCCTGAAGGCAGGTGATCCTCACCGCTTCTTCGAGGCTTCATGGATGCACAAGTATAACGGCAAGTATTACTTCAGCTACTCCACAGGCGACAGCCACCTTCTTTGCTATGCCATCGGTGACAATCCTTATGGCCCATTCACTTATCAGGGTGTCATCCTCGATCCCGTTGTAGGTTGGACCACACACCATAGCATCGTGCAGTACAAGGGCGAGTGGTTCCTGTTCTATCACGACTGTGTACCTTCTAACGATATCACTCATCTGCGCTCACTCAAAGTGCAGCGCCTGTTCTACAATGAGGATGGTACCATTCAGAAGGTTGTGAATGAGTGATCAAATGATCAATGAATAAATTTCTAACTTTAACCAATTATTACGTTACTCACCGTGCCGAGCTGCTGGCCTATGCCAGCAGTCGTCTCGGCAATTCGGTCGAAGCGGAGGATCTCGTGCAAAACGTGTTCCTCCGCCTTTTGACCTCAGACAAGATGATTACCGACATCACCTTGCCAGCCTTGGTCTATACCACAGCACGCCACTTGATAGCCGATTTCTATCGCCGTCGTACTCACTTTGAAGCGTATGAGCATTACCTGAAAAACACCGATTCCATCGATGAATCCGCCGAGTCCGTACTGAGCATCCGCGACATCACGGAGCAGTTGGAGCATGGCTTGGCCCGTGTGCCTGAGAACTGTCGTGAGATCTATCGCCTGCATATCTATGGAGGTATGAAGGTTGCTGAAATCTCAGAACGTCTAGGCGAAGGCTATAAAAGTGTGGAGCATCGGTTGGGAACTGCCAGGAAGTTGGTGCGTCAGCAGCTCCGTGGCATCGCGTAAACAGATCTCTAAAAACCAAGCTTATGGAAATTATTGATTTTAGCAAGGGCAACTCAATACTTAATCAGTATATGTCGGAGTTGCGTGACAAGAATTATCAGCGTAACCGTTTTCTCTTCCGCCACAACATCAAGCGTATCGGTGAGATCATGGCTTACGAACTGTCGAAGACATTAGAGTATAAACCGAAGACAGTGTCCACACCCCTCGGCACCCTTGATATTCCCCTGCCGAAAGATGATATCGTGATAGCGACGGTGCTGCGTGCCGGACTGCCTTTCCATGAGGGATTCCTGAATGTGTTTGATAAGGCCGACAACGGATTCGTTTCCGCCTTCCGCATGTATATCAATCGTGAGCATACTGAGGTGGGAGTGCATACAGAGTATATTGCTACCCAGAGTGTGAAGAACAAAACATTGCTGATTGTCGATCCGATGTTGGCTACGGGTGGTAGTCTGGCGGCGGCTATTGAGTCATTACTTCAGACGGGAAAGCCAAAGAAGATCCATCTCTGTTGTGTGATAGCTGCCCCAGAGGGTATCGAGGTGGTGAAAGAGGCACTGCCCGAAGGGTCTACAATATGGTGTGCTGCCATCGACCAGGGCATGAATGAGCACAAATATATTGTGCCGGGCTTCGGTGATTGTGGCGACCTCTGCTATGGTGAAAAACTGCAGAGTTTCCGTAAGATTGCAGATAAATAAAGATGCCCGCCAACCAGCGGGCATCTTTATTTAGATCAGATGTAGTGTTCCCATCAGGTAAACCAGGCCGAAACCTAATACCATCGAAAGGATACCCATGATAATACCTATCTTCGACATGTCCTTCTGCTGAACATAACCAGTGGCGAAGGCCAGCGCATTCGGTGGGGTAGAGATGGGCAGGATCATGGCCGAAGAGGCGGCGATGGCCACACCGATCAATACAGTACCTGTGCCACCGATAGGTGCGAGCTTATCACCCATAGCACCGCAGACCACAGCCAGAATAGGCATCAACAAGGCGGCAGTAGCAGAGTTTGAGATAAAGTTCGACAGTACGTAACAGATGGCACCTCCCAATACGAGAATCAACAGCGGTGAGAATTCGCCGAAGGGGATACTCTCCACGGCATTGGCAGCCAGACCGGAAGCATTCAGACCATAACCGAGGGCGAAACCACCGGCTACCATCCAGATCACACTCCAGTTAATCTGCTCCAGGTCGCGCTTGTTGATGACTCCCGTCAGGGCGAAGATACAGAATGGAACCATAGCCACTGTGTTGGCGTTGATACCGGTGAAACGGTCGGAAAGCCAGAGAGCCACGGTGAGGATGAAGGTGAAGATGACGATCTTAGAATGGATGCCTTTCTGCATACCACCGTCAATCTTCAGTTCTACTGTCTTCTGTGAGAACGGGAAGAACTTCAGCAGGATGCGCCAGCTGATGAACAGCAGCAGTACCACCAAGGGGAACATGAACATCATCCACTGACCGAATCCAAGACCCATGTTCAGACCTTCAGGATCATTCAGATACTTCAGGGCGATATTGTTTGGCGGCGTACCGATAGGTGTACCCATACCACCGAGGTTAGCGGCAACTGGAATCGACATGGCCAGGGCAATACGGCCCTTGCCCTCAGGAGGCAACTGACGGAATACGGGAGTGAGGAATGTCAGCATCATGGCAGCCGTAGCCGTATTAGAGACAAACATTGAGAACAGACCCGTAACCAGCAGGAATCCCAGCAAGACCATCTCACTTTTCGTGCCAAAGGGCTTGAGCAACACCTTGGCGAGCTGGGCGTCGAGGCCCGTCTTCGTGGCAGCAATGGCCAAAACGAATCCACCGATGAACAACATGATCACAGGGTCGGCGAAACAGGCCATTACACCTTTGTAGCTTAGCAGTTTGCCCACTTCTTCCTCGTTCACCATCGGCATGATACCGCTGTCTGTACAGAAGAGCAACATTAGCACCATGATTGCAATCGAAGTGGCCCACGATGATACGATTTCAAGAATCCACATTAGTGTGGCAAAGGCGAAGATTGCGATGACGCGCTGCTGAATGACTGTCAGGTTCTGAATACCGAACCACTCCGTCGGCATGTTCCAGAGCAGGAGCGTTACTATTGCAACAATGGCGATTTTAATGACACGCTTGGTGCCGTCTTCCGGATGATACTTCCGCTGGTGACGCATCTTGTGGTACGTCTCTACCAGATGAAATCCTTCATAAATATGAAACATATAGCTTGATTTAAATTAAGTTTCGAAAACGCCTGCAAAGGTACATAAAACTATTCACTTTTCACTATTCACTATTCACTAAATATCGGATATTGAGTGTATAAATACACGAAAACTTACCTAAAGCCATGAGTGTCAGGGGCGATTGATAAGTGGACTTTGCAAATATTCAGAAAAATATTTTGGTTTTTCAAAGAATAATGTGTACCTTTGCACGTCAATTAAAAACAGATAAAGTATGAAACAAATCCTTACTATTGCCATGATGATGGCTATGAGCCTCCATGTAAATGCTCAGAACGACGCTGCTGTCAATTTTAAGAAACCAGGACAGGTTAACCCTATCAGTGGCTGTGTATTCTGTGCAGACCCTACGGCTCTGGAGTATAACGGCCGTCTGTATGTCTATGGTTCCAACGACCATCAGCAGTTTATTAAGAACGGCAAAAAAGGCGAGAATGGCTATGGAGATATCAAGTCGCTGGTAGTTTTCTCCACCGACGACATGGTCAACTGGACCTTCCACGGCACCATCGATGTACAAAAACTCTGTTCTTCGTGGACGGGCAATCCTTGGTATAAAGGTTTCATGAACTCGTGGGCACCATCGGTCACATGGCGTACAACAGAGGATGGCAAGGAGGAATTCTTCCTATACTTTGCCAACACCAGCCATGGCGTCGGCGTGTTGAAGGCTAATTCGCCAATAGGTCCTTGGACATCGCCACTTAAGGCATCGCTCATTAATCGTGACACCCCAGGAGCACTGCCCTGCAACTGGATCTTCGACCCGGGAGTGGTGATCGATGAGAATGGCACGGGCTGGCTTTCCTTCGGCGGTGGCGATCCGAACGACCAAGGCAATGATCTTCAGCCCAATAATGCCCGAATCGCGAAGCTGAAGCCCTCGATGATCGAACTCGACGGTAGTGCTGTCAAGATTCCGGCTCCCTATCATTTCGAGGCCAGCGAGCTGAATATCATGAACGATAAGTTTGTCTATACCTATTGTTCTAACTGGGCAAATCGCAAAGATGCCGACTGGAACAAATACAAGCAGGAACAGGGCATCAGCGTATCGAAACCGGAAACCTGTACCATGTGCTATATGGTTTCCGACAATCCCACAGACCCTAACTCATGGAAGTATAAGGGTGTCTATGGCCCGCATCCCGGCTCTTCACCCAACAACCATTCCCACCTGCATAAATATCAGGGCAATTATTATCACATCTTTCATAATGGTTCTTTGCTGCAGGGCATGAAGGATAATAATGGTGTCGATGCCAATGCATCAACCTATCGCTCTATCTGCGTTGCCAAAGCCACTGTCGACGAAGCCACGCAGACCATCAACAAGGTGGATCTGAACAATCCGGGTGTCACCCCCATCAAGCCCTTGGATCCTTACCAGCTCCAGCAGGCAGAGACCATGGCCTCCTGCGGCGGCGTCAATTACGAGGACTTCAAGAACATCAAGCCCATTACCTCGAAGAACACGATGGGTAATGATGCCTCCGAGAATATGTACATCAAGATGGCTCCTAAGTCGTGGACAGCTGTGCGCAATGTCGATTTTGGCGAGAATGGAGCCAAGACGTTTGTCCTTAGGGCCAAGGGTAGCGGCACACTTGAATTTCGTTTAGGCAAGAATCAAAATCCCATCGCCACGGTGGAATTTTCTTCGACGGATATGCAGGACCATGTGTTTGAAATCGATCCTGAGGTATTCAAGGGTACCAAAAACTTGCTCTTCTTAGTGTTCACCCAGGCCAACAATGTGCAGTTCGACACCTGGCAGTTCTTTGAGACCGAACCCAGTGCTATTGCTCCAGTCTCAACTATCAACTCTCAGCTCCCAACTCTCATCTATGACCTTAATGGCCGTCGTATAACACCTAACACCCAAGACGATGGTGCGCACCGATCGTCATCCATAATCATCGAGCAGTATCAGGATGCCAACGGCACCATGCGCACGCGCAAGCGTATGAAATAAGAAAATGTGGGTATAAAAGAAAATCGCACGATTCTCTCGAACAGTGCGATTATCTAAAACAATCTATTAACCTTTTGACGCTGCAAAATTAGTACATATTTTCAAATCCTCCAAAACAAATAGCTGTTAAACGTTTTTTAGTAGACAAACTGTCGCTTAAACGGACAAAACAGTTCTTTTTTCGAATATTTTTTGTTGTTTGGAGGATTATTCGGACTGAGTGCTATTTTGCACGCTTCCCTGTTGGAGTGATGCCTTTGAATTTCTTGAAATTGCGGTAGAAAGCGCTGCTGGAAGTGAAGCCCGACTTTATCATGATATCATTGATTGATAGCTCTGGACGTTCCTCAAGCAGCTGTGAGGCATAGTCAACACGCAGACCATTGATGTAATCAGAAAACGAGGTGCCCATCTCTACATTGATGGCGTGATAGATATAATTGCGGTTGCTATTGAGTCGTGTTGCCAAATCGCTGACTTTCAGGTTGGGGTAGAGGAAGAGCTTCTCGTCGCTAACCAGCTTACGGATTTTCTCTACAAGTTCACTAAAGCCACTCTCCACGGGTATTGGCTCAGTTTCTTGAAAGACGTCTGCTTCGATGTCCTGTACTGAAAACTGTTGGCTTAGGCCCACATGTCCTATCAAAAGTAGCAGCATTGAGAACAAGATGGCAGGAAAGGTGAGAGGCTCAGGTTCCTCAACAAAATGCTCACGTCCTATCAGGTTGAAGACAAAGGCTACGAACGATGTGATGGCGAAGAGCACCAACAGCGTCTTCACACCAACGATCCTCTTTCCTTCAATGTTCGAATAATTTGATTCCACGACGGCATTGTAAGCTGTAATCCTGCGGAAGCCAAAGTAAAGCACTGGGGGTATCTGTAGCGCAAACACAACTCTCACCGCAGCGTGGGCTACGCCCTGCCACCAGGAAAGTCCGGAAAGCAAAGCAATCTCACCGTTATAGAGGCAACGCTGCATGAAAGTAGCCGTTTCATTAGCATCCATCAACAGGTAAAGCAAACCTGTAGAAAAGAAGCAAAGCAGCGAAGGCAACAGGCAAAGCATTTGTCTCCAACGATTGGGACGATATTCCGTCAACTCTTCTATATATAGGTAATAAAGTGGGAATACCGCTGGATTGCAAAAGCTATAGAACGTATCCGTCATAGGAATGACAGCCATCTGATGGTTGAAGTACATATAATGAGCCAAATACAACACCGTTGCTGTTAACATGAAAAGAAGCAAACGCATCTTTGCCCGATTCCAATGATTATATAAACTCAAGGCTATAAGCACTGAGAGAACACCACATACAATCATGGGCAAAGAGGACATAAACACGCCTAACATGGCTGCAAATATAGTGATATTACTTTAAATAAGCAAGGAAAAAAGGAAAAAACAAGCTAGATAGCCTAAAAAATCGATAAGTGTATCCTAACACCTATCAATTTGCCGATATATCGATGAAACCGAAAGTTTTTGCTCTGCTAATTGCTGATTCGGGAAGTTTTGCGGTCTGGTGGGAATGATAAATTGTGAATTCGGGAAAAGTTTCTGTGAATAAGAAACCAAGCATTTCGGATGTTTTCCTTATCTTTGTAATCAAATATGTATAACTATCAATAAACAATCACTAACAAAACAATAACAATATGAAAAAACTACAACTATTATTATTGATGCTGCTAGCGTTGCCGATAGGGATGCTTGCAGCGGGTACGTCGTGGCAAACGGCCACGTTAATTGAAAAAGGAGGTTCTGCGAAAGGGACACTCTCGAATGATCACACAGAGGATTGGTACAAAATACAAGTCCCAGAGAATGGAGAGGTGACGATTACGTCAACTCCGCATGGGGAACTTGACCTTTATTATACAGAGTTGTATGCTCTGGATTCTGAAAACATATTAAGAAGCAGAGACAGCAAATGGATTGGTAAACAAGAAGGAGCATTTACTGTTAAAAATTGTGCCAAAGGAACCTATTATGTTGTGGTGAGACGGAACGGTGGTTCTGGTGAATACACTGTTAAATATGACTTCAAAGCTACATCTTCGGATTATCCCGATGACAATGAGCCTAACAACACTTGGGAACAGGCAAAGCCTTTGCCTGTGGCTACAAATGTCACAGGCCATTTCGGCTATGTTTATTATAACGACATGGACACTGAGGACTGGTTCAAGATAGAAGTGCCTGAAAATGGAGAAGTAACAATTACATCAACTCCGCATGGGGAACTTGACCTTTACTATACAGAGTTGTATGCTTTGGATTCTGAAAACATATTGAGAAGCAGAGACAGCAAATGGATTGGAAAAGAACAAGGGGCTTTTACGGTCTATAACTGTGCTAAAGGAACTTATTACGTTGTGTTAAGACGGAATGGTGGTCAGGGTGGCTATACTGTCCGATATGACTTCAAAGCTACATCTTCGGATTATCCCGATGACAATGAGCCTAACAACACTTGGGAACAGGCAAAGCCTTTGCCTGTGGCTACAAATGTCACAGGCCATTTCGGCTATGTCTATTATAACAACATGGACACTGAGGATTGGTTCAAGATAGAAGTGCCTGAAAATGGAGAAGTAACAATTACATCAACTCCTCACGGTGATCTTGACCTTTATTATACCGAATTATTTGCTCTGGATTCTGAAAACATATTAAGAAGCAGAGACAGCAAATGGATTGGAAAAGAACAAGGGGCTTTTACGGTCTATAACTGTTCTAAAGGAACTTATTACGTTGTGTTAAGACGGAACGGTGGTCAGGGTGGCTATACCGTCCGATATGACTTTAAAGCAACCTCAGTGGCTTATTCCGATGATACAGAACCAAATAATAGTTGGGAAACTGCAAAGTTGCTGAAACGTGGAAATACCGTGACTGGCCATTTGGGTTATTTTTATTATAACGATATGGACACTGAGGACTGGTTCAAGATTGAAGTGCCAAGAGATGGAACTATTGAGCTGAACTTCGAACCTCATGGCGATCTTAATCTTTATTATACGGAAATTTATGCTCTCGATTCCGAAAACATTTTGCGTAGCCGTGATAGTAAATGGAGCGGAACAGATCCGGGTGAGATTGTCGTTCCCGATGTAGCGCCAGGGATATATTACATTGTGATGAGACGAAATGGAGGCCAAGGCGCTTATTCGTTACGGTACAAGTTTATTCAGAATGATTATGCGACAGACAGTGAGCCTAACAATACTAAAGAAAAGTCTATTTCGTTATCAGAATGTGTTACTGTGGCTGGTCATCTTGGATATTTCTATTACAACGATAGAGATACAGAGGATTGGTATAAAATTATTGTATCTGCTCAGGGTATTGTGGAAATCAATGTTAAGCCAACAGGTGAATTGGATTTATATTACGTAACACTTTATGATGGCAATGATCGCAACAAAGCAAGCAAATGGGTTGGCAAAGAAGAAGGAAAAATCACTATTGAAAATTTGGAAGCAGGCACATATTATATTAATGTAACGCGCAATAGTGGTTATGGAACCTATTTCCTCTGTTACAATGCAACAATAAGTAATGTGGAAAAACTTGATCCGCTGCCCGATGAAGAGTCGGACAAACCTGATAATCCCACTCCGAATGACAACGATGCTTGTCTTATCGTATGGCGGAGCGAGACTCAGAAGGACTACTACCTCCTGACCGAAAAGCCGAAGATTACTATGAGCAACGGCGACTTCATTTTGACAACGACCAACACCACCGTCACCTACAAGTTTGAAGATGTCATGAAGTTCACACTCTCCGAAAGCAGTGCTACTGCTATCGAGGATGTGAAGGCCGTATCAGAGCCATCGGTAGAGCGTCAGTCAGACAGAGTCGTTTTTACTGGCTGTGCACCGAAGAGTGTCGTCCGCATCTATAGCATCGGTGGCCAACTCGTTGACACTCAGTGGGCAGACGAAAACGGCCGTGCTGAAGTATCTATCTCTGGCCTGACAGCAGGCGTCTATGTAGTGAAAGCAGACAATGTAACCATCAAAATTGCAAAGCGATGAAACGAAATACAATCCTTAAGACCCTGACGGTTGCCATTCTCGGCACCGCAGCCTTGCAAGTGCAGGCACAGGGCATTTATGTAAATAAGAAAAATGGTGAGAACATCGCCTATCCGAAGGCAATCCTCGACCATGTATCGCCCTATATGCTGAAGACATCCACTACTACGGAAACTCTTGAGACGGGTGCTGTAGCAACACTTCAGTATGAGAAGATCGCCGACATGAAGACGGCTCGTATGGGACACCAGATATTCCCATCGGGCAACGGTTTCGTGGTGGTAGGTGGTCATACCACAAATTTTGAACTTACTTCTACGGCAGAAATCTATGAAAATGGTCAGTGGAAGAGCATCAGTATCAACAATCCCCACGACGGTGCCTTCGCCGTTACGCTTAGCGATGGCCGTGTGATGGTTGGTGGCGGCTTCTCATCGAAGAACGGTGTTGGCCAGAGCAAGAAGACTGATATCTATAACCCTTCTACGAAGTCTTTCACAGCCGGCCCAGACATGACTGTGGCTCGAGCCGCCTGCAAGGCCATTGCCATCGGCAATAAGGTGTACGTCAGTGGCAACTGGTATGCTGACGATAAGGTTCTTGACTGCTATGACGGTTCTTCATTCAAGGCCCTGGGTGATATGGACGGACGGTCCTGTCCATATCTGTTCAGTGACAAGCAAGGTAACGTCTACTCGCTATCGGCATACAACACTACGGGCGGTGACTTTGGCTTCTTCACAAATACCGATGGTGACAAAGCCTTGTCGGGCGACAAGTACGCTGTGGCGGAAGACAAGACCTATTATTACAGATACTGGTTCTACTCACAGTGGGTGCCGCTCAACCTACCTTATGAAGCCCGCGTGGAAGACAACGCCTACTATGACGGTAGCAACAACTATGTGGTGTTGACAAAGAATGGCGACCAATATTTACTGACCGAGCCTTGTCCTGACGATAATAAGACTTACAACTGGAATCAGTTCAGCATCCCCAGTCGCCATCCTGTGACGAATGCCGCTATTTCTTATCGTGGCACTGTGTACAATAATAAGGCCAGAGGTGAGTACTACCTCATTGGCTCTAGTGGAACCAGTTCGAACCAGACGGTTCACATCATCAGTTTCAGCTATCAGACGGGCTATTGGACCATCGCTTCAGCCAGCGGCTTCAGCCACGATCTGATGTCTGGCGCCTGGACATTGTTGAGCGATGGTCGCTTGGCTTGTACTGGTGGTGGCATTTCCAGTAATTTTAATGCCCAGAAGACCTCTTATATCTTCACACCACCTGTGGCTGGGGCTGGTGCCGGTAGTTCTGAGACAACTACGGAGTTTGGCGTAGATGTCTATAAGAAGGACGGGAACTATGACAGGTATTTGGAGAAAGACCTGGAGAGCATCACAACTTACGAGGAACATTTCGACGAGCGTATCACGCAGGAGATTCCTACTGAGTATCTATCAAAGATGAGTGCCTACATGCCAATCTATTCCGGCAATACTCCGCCAAACATAGAGGGAACATATAGTATGTCTCCTTGTGTGCTGGTTTATGACTCGAACAACGCATTTAATCCCGGATATAAGTTTACAGATATTATCATAGAGTTTACTAACCAGAATATGACTCAAAATACGCTTGTTTTTAGGGATGAATATGTGGATAATAGTGGTAATCCCACAAATACATCGACTAAGTCAGAGGCCAAAATTATCGGCAGTGGAAATGATTTCACAATATTTGTAATTGCAGAAAATAATGGCACAAATGGTAGTTGGACAAAGTTAGCTTCACTCTATTCTGGTACAATAACAAACAATGGTATCAAGAACTTCCATGAGGGTTTTGTCATGCTTGACAAAATAGATCCGGATAACAATTTGATGAAAGTCGGCCAATTCCGTATCGTCAATGATCAAGACGGCATGAGCGATACTACAACATGGAAAGCCCGTCAGAGAGCTGCCCGGATAAAGGATGGCAAAGCAAAAATTCAATTCTTGCCACTTCCAATAGATGCAGGCCCCACGGGTCTCAAGAACATCATTGACCTTATGGAAGAAGTGAGCAAATAAAGTACCAAGGGGGCAAGACCTCTATTCTGAAAATCTAGGGGCAGATCATTGATTCAAAATAAACAATCATCTGCCCCTAAGATTTTATTTCACTTCCCAGATGTCATTGGTTTCGAGGAGCTCAGTGAAGTTGTGATACTTCTTTTGGCCTGAGACCTCGTTGAGCTGGGCGTAAACAGAGTCGTTGTAGGTGGGAGCGTCTACGTCGCGGATTACACCGAGGGCGATGGGGAAGCCATCCTCTGGGGTCATCATGGCGAGCTTCAGCTGCAGGGTGTTGTCCTCGCAATGGGCATCGTGAACGAGTACGTCGTCGAGGGTGTAGCCATCCTTGCCGATCTCTACCACCTTCAGGCCGAAGCCCTGTTGTACGAGTCCGAACTCATTGTTCTCACCGAATACCAGCTTCTCACCATGGCGTACGTAGATAGCGTTCTTCTTGCGGCCTTCGTTGTTGTAGACGATGTCGTGACAGTGGTCGTTGAAGATGACGCAGTTCTGCAGTACTTCGGTCACAGAGGCGCCTTTGTGCTCGTAGGCAGCCTTCAACACCTCAACCGTTCCTTTGGCATCAGTTGCCACGCAACGGGCAAAGAAGTGTCCGCGGGCACCGAAGCAGAGCTCTGCAGGACGGAACGGGTCCTCGACCGTGCCGTAAGGACTCGACTTAGAGACGAAGCCACGGGGTGAAGTTGGTGAATACTGGCCCTTTGTCAAACCGTAGATACGGTTGTTCAGGAGAATCATGTTGAGGTCGATGTTACGACGGTTGGCGTGGATGAAATGGTTACCACCGATAGCCAGACCGTCACCATCGCCTGATACCTGCCAAACGGTGAGGTCGGGGTTAGCCACCTTGGCGCCTGTAGCAATGGCGGCGGCACGACCGTGGATGGTGTTCATGCCGTAGGTAGCCATATAATGTGGCAGACGGCTGGAACAGCCGATACCAGAGATGACTGCGACATTCTCAGGGGCTACGCCAATCTCGGCCATAGCCTTATGGAGTGAAGCCAGGAAGAAGTGGTCGCCACAACCAGGGCACCAACGAGGCTGGCCTTTCTTGAAATCTTGTGCTGTATAACTCATATTATTTTGTTTTTCTGAAACGAATACGCACGAATCTATCCTAATTTTTTAATAATTATTCTTATTCGTGGATAAAATTATTCATATTATTCACATTCGTTTCTATATAATTACTTCTTAATTATTTCCTCGAAGGCGTTGACGAGTTCTTCGACGACGAAGGGCTGGCCCTTGACCTGGTTGAACTGGAAGGGGACGAAGTTGTCGACCTTCATGCGAAGATAGGCAGCTAGCTGACCCATGTTCTGTTCGGCCACGACCACCTTCTTGTACTTCTTCAGTACATCTGCGGTGTTCTTGGGCAGCGGGTTCAGATACTTGAAGTGGGTCTGAGCCACCTTGTAACCCTTCTGGCGGAGCTCATCCATAGCAGAGCGCAGGTGACCGTAGGTAGAACCGAAGCCCACGATCAGCAGATCAGCATCGGCATCGCCATCGACCTCAAGGTCGGGCACCTGGATGTTGGCAATCTTCTGCTGGCGCAGACGTGTCATCAGGTCGTGGTTCTCAGGATTCGTGGAGATAGCACCGGTGTTGGAGTCTTTCTCCAGTCCGCCGAGGATATGAGCAAAGCCCTCACGACCAGGAACAGCCCAATAGCGGGTGCCGTTCTCAGCACGCATATACGGCGTCCATTTTCCCTTGAGTTCCTCTGGAACGTAGGGTGGGTTGATTGGGTCTAATTGGGCGATATTGGGGAGCTTGAAGGCGCCGGAACCGTTGGCTACGAAGGCATCGGTCAGCAGCACGACGGGTGTCATGTGCTCAAGGGCGATCTTACAAGCCTGATAGGCGGCATCGAAGCAGTCGGTAGGACTGGTGGCAGCCATCACTGGCATGGGACTCTCACCGTTACGACCGAAGAGGGCCTGCAAAAGGTCGGTCTGCTCAGACTTCGTGGGAAGACCCGTAGCAGGACCACCACGCTGAACGTCGAGTACCACGAGCGGCAGCTCCATAATCACAGCGAGGTTCATAGCCTCCGATTTCAGACAGATGCCAGGACCAGAGGTAGAAGTGACACCCAGTGCGCCAGCAAACGAGGCACCGAGGGCTGAAGAGCAACCGGCAATCTCGTCTTCGCACTGTACGGTGATGACGCCGCAGGACTTATGCTTAGAGAGCTCGTGAAGCACGTCGGTAGCAGGGGTGATAGGATAGGAACCGAGGTAGAGTTTCAGGCCGGCCTTCTCGGCAGCAGCGATGAAACCGTAAGCGGTCGCCTTGTTACCGGTAATATCCATATAACGTCCGGGCACCTTCTCCTTCGACTCTACACGATAGACATTGACGGTCGAAGAGTGGGTGTTATGTCCGTAGTCGTAACCAGCCTGGATCACCTTGATGTTTGCCTCGGCGATAGCAGGCTTCTTGGCAAACTTTTCCTTCAGGAAGTTAGCCACGAGGTTCAGGTCACGGTCGAAGAGCCAGCAGACGAGTCCGAGGGCGAACATGTTACGGCACTTCATCATGGCCTTCATGTCCATACCCGAGTCTGCCAGGCAATCCTTTACCATTGTGGTGAGGGGGCACTGGATAACGCGATCCGGGTCGATGCCCATTTCGCCGAGGTAGTCGGGCGTTGCAAACTGAGCCTTCTCCAGATCCTTAGGACCGAAGGAGTCGGTATCGATAATGATGGTAGCACCCGGCTTGGCGTAACGGTACTGTGTCTTCAGCGCTGCAGCGTTCATAGCCACCAGCACGTCGCACTTGTCGCCAGGGGTGTATACCTTACCGGCGCCGATATGTACCTGGAAACCAGACACACCGGTGAGCGAGCCTTGCGGGGCGCGGATGTCAGCGGGATAGTCGGGGAATGTAGAGATGCCGTTACCAACGGTGGCACTAACCGTAGAGAAGATGTTTCCAGCGAGC
>Ga0265299_10003449_pt1 | contig 15403 bp, 10 predicted proteins | sample AusTroGonzalo_MG_4_FD_193485 | JGI IMG/M metagenome (GOLD analysis project Ga0265299, IMG submission 193485) | Bovine rumen microbial communities from tropical cattle in Woodstock, Queensland, Australia - Gonzalo_02 | ecosystem: Host-associated > Mammals > Digestive system > Stomach > Rumen ... | reverse complement strand
GCGGATAATCTCTTCGTCATGCTCCACGACTATTACGGTATTTCCAATGTCACGGAGACGTTTCAGGACTTTTATAAGTTGTTGAGTATCACGCGAGTGCAGTCCGATGCTCGGCTCGTCGAGGATGTAGGTGGAGCCAACGAGACTGCTGCCGAGTGATGTCGCGAGGTTGATACGTTGCGCTTCACCGCCTGAGAGGGTGTTGGAGGCACGGTTCAGGGTGAGGTAGCCGAGTCCTACTTCCATCAGGAAGCCGATGCGGTTGCGGATCTCAACGAGAAGTCTGTCGGCGATGGAACTCTCTGATTGTGAGAGTTTTATAGTGTCGAAGAACTTCTGCAGCTCGCTTATTGGCATGGTGGCGAGGTCGGTGATGTTCTTCCCGTTGATTTTCACGTAGTTAGCTTCCTTGCGCAGACGTTTGCCGTGGCATTCGGGACATGTCGTCTTGCCGCGGTAACGTGCCAGCATCACGCGATATTGAATCTTATATGATTGATTTTCAACGTCTTTGAAAAAATCGTCGATGCCCATGAAGTACTGGTTGCCTTTCCAGAGCGTCTCTTTCTGTTCTTCGGAAAGCTCGTAATAAGGCTTGTGGACAGGGAAACCGAAGTGATGAGCCGTCCTGACCAGTTCGTCGCGATACCAGCTCATCTTATCGCCTCGCCAGCAGGCAATGGCGTTTTCGTAGATTGAGAGCGACTTGTCGGGAACCACCAGATCTTCGTCGATGCCTATAACAGTGCCGAATCCTTCGCAGGTCTTGCAGGCTCCGTAAGGGTTGTTGAACGCGAAGAGATGTGTGGTAGGCGGCTCGAAGGTGATGCCGTCGGCCTCAAAACGCGACGAGAACGGAAATTCTTTTCTATCTCCTTCATTATCAACGAGAATGATGCAGTTATCCTTTCCTTCGTAGAAGGCAGTCTGCACCGAATCCGACAGCTGGCCGATGAGTTCTGCTGAGTTTTCGCCCACTTTGAGACGGTCGACCATGATGCGGATGTCTTTCGGCTTGTCTTTGCCTTTCTCTTTTAGATAATCCTCGATTCTTACGGCTTTATCTTTGATTATCAAGCGGTTAAAGCCTTGCTGAAGAAGGATATTGAGATGTTCCTGCAGCGTTCTTCCTTCTGGGATGATGACTGGCGCGAGAACGTAGACTGCGCGGCCTTTCTGCTCGAGAATGAAGTCGACCACATCGCTGACCTGGTTGCGTTTCACTTCTTTTCCGGAAACGGGCGAGAAAGTGCGGCCTATGCGGGCGTAGAGCAGCTTGAGGTATTCATATATCTCAGTCGTTGTGCCCACTGTAGAGCGCGGGTTGCTCGTCATGGTGCGCTGCTGGATGGCGATGGCGGGTGAGAGTCCGGTGATGAGATCCACGTCGGGTTTGCTGAGGCGGCCCATAAACTGGCGGGCGTAGGCGCTCAGACTCTCGACATAACGGCGTTGACCCTCGGCATAGATGGTGTCGAAGGCGAGAGACGACTTACCCGAGCCCGACAAACCCGTTATCACGATGAGTTTGTTCTTCGGGATGCGTAAGTCGATGTTTTTCAAGTTGTTAACTCTCGCACCGTGGATTTCAATATTCTCTAATTTGTCCATCTGCAACTAATATACCTCAAAAAAATTGCACGAAAATACAAATTTTTTTCGCATCGTATTAAAAAATGTTGTATATTTGCAAAAAATTTAGACATAAACTATTGTTCAACCAATAAAAATAGGAGAGACGCTATAGAGAATTTTTACCCTTTTTGAATGTTAAACCTTAACAAAAGGGGGACTTATGTCTGAGATATTAAACGATAAGGAACTGGTGCTGCGCTATCAGAATGGTGATGTGGCAAGTTTCGAGGTATTGGTTGATCGTTACCAGAACAAAGTTTTTTCGTACATTGCGATGCTTGTCAAGGATAAGCAGCTCGCTGACGATATTTTTCAGGATACTTTTCTGAAGATTATCCGCACTATTAAGGCCGGAGCTTACAAAGAAGAAGGTAAGTTCATACAGTTCGCGATGCGTATCGCGCACAATCTTATTATTGATCATTTCCGTAAGGCAAAACGTCTGCCGATGGTCGACCCGACTAAGGAAGACTACGATATGCTTGACAATGCCAGGTTTACTGATCCTTCGATTGAGGAGCAGATCATCACTGATCAGATTCACAGCGACCTCCGTAAGATGATTGAATATCTGCCGGAAGAGCAGCGTGAGGTTCTCAACATGAGGATGTATGCCGACATGTCGTTCAAGGAGATCGCCGAGGCCACAAATGTGAGCATCAACACGGCTTTGGGACGTATGCGCTACGCTCTGATCAACCTTCGGAAAATGGCGAAGGAAAAGAACTTACAGCTGACAGTGGCTTAGTTGGAAAAGTTTTTTAAAATTATTTTCATCGTCATAAAATAAAAGGTGGAATACGGGCGTTAAGATTTCAGAAAATAACGAAATCGAGTGCCTATGGTATTAAATTCTACTCAATTATTTGAAGACGAGGTAAGAAAGGTCGTGTGTGAGATGTGTGCGGAGATGCGGCCGAGCCGTAAGACCTTGGATGCGATAATGCATTACGCGGCGACATACGAGATGCCTAACTGATGAGCAGAGGCTTTATCAAAGAAGGTGACCAGGAAGAAATTCCGATGGTGCCGCCGAGGGCTTACCTGCCGAAAGGCATGCCCAACTACGTGACAAGCGAGGGACTGGAAGCGTTGAAAAAAGAACGTGAAGTCCTTGAGAATGAACGTGTTGCGGCGAATGGTAACTACATAATGAGCAATTTCATCGATGCAAAGATGAAGTTGCTCATTGATCGTATTAATACTGCCGTTGAGGTGGATCTGACCAAAGCCAACAAGGAAACCGTGAGTTTCGGAGCTTATGTGAAATATAACGGAAGGACTGTGAGGATTGTCGGCGTCGATGAGGCCGATTTCTCAAAAGGACTGCTGTCGTTTATCTCACCAGTGGCAAAGGCCTTGGTTGGAAAGAAGGTGGGAGATAAGTTTGAGATAAAAGTCCCGAAAGGAACGGAAACCATTGAGGTTCAAGGAGTTTGGTATGAGAGGCAAGAGCTGTCGGAAGTGGCTGTTGAGGTTGAAAACGGCGCTAAGAGCTCTCAGAGTACTCTGAGAACTCCGAGAACTCGAACTGTTTCGGAGGTTAAGGCAACAGCCACTTCCGACAGGGACAATGAAACCGTTAAACAGGAGGATTTTCATCACTCCGTTCGGAATGACAGCGGGGCTATTGATTGTTTCGTTCCGGAAGAGGACATCATGGAGTTCCTCCCAGTAGTTAATGAGCGCGGCATCATTGTGGGCAGGGCGCTGCATATGGAATTGCATAAAGGCAATAAGATATTGCATCCGGTGGTGCATATGCATGTCATTAATAATAAAGGTGAGGTTGTGAGGCGGTATTGGTGGCATGTGGCGTTTGGCGATTCGCCCGAGAAGACGCTGAAACGTAAGATGTCGGAAGTGTTAGATTTATCTGGCGTTAAGCCAAAATTAAAGAAACAATATATCCGTGAGACGAAGATTGAAAAAGAGCTCGTTTACGTCTACATTTTGAATTCTGACGAAAATTTATTGAAAACTCCCGAAGGAAAGGAATATTTTGATATTTTTGCAAAAGATTAGGTTTGTAAAAATATTGAAAATGATTTTTTCTCCAAAACTCTTTAGTTGTCTGAAAAACTACAGCAAAGCTCAGTTTTCGGCTGACGCGATGGCTGGAGTTATTGTCGGTATTGTGGCGTTGCCGCTGGCGATTGCATTCGGTATAGCTTCGGGTGTCGGTCCCACGGAAGGCCTTGTGACGGCTATCATCGCGGGCTTCATCATCTCGTTTTTAGGTGGCAGCAAGGTGCAGATCGGTGGTCCGACAGGCGCCTTCATCGTGATAATTTACGGCATAATTCAGCAGCACGGCTTGGGTGGCCTTATGATTGCCACCGTGATGGCAGGTTTCATCCTGATTTTGATAGGAGTGTTTAAGCTCGGAAACGTCATAAAATTCGTGCCATACCCAGTGGTTGTTGGCTTTACCGGCGGTATCGCTTTGACTATTTTTTCGACTCAGATGAACGATTTGTTCGGTCTTGGCATTGAGAATGTACCGGCTAACTTCATCGATAAATGGGTTTGTTATTTCCAGAATGCGACGCATATCAACTGGTGGGCCTTTGGCGTTGGTTTTGTGAGTCTGTTGGTAATAATTTTCAGTCCGAGAATCTCGAAAAAAATCCCTGGCTCGTTGGTGGCTATCGTGCTTATGACGTTGATAGTGTGGTTGTTAGAGCGTTTTTGTGGAGTGACTGGAATCACTAAGATTGGCGATTTGTATGAGCTGCCGACAACTATTCCGGCCCCGAAGCTGCCGAGTTTGGGAGTGAGTGACGGCAAGTCGCTGATACAGTTGATGACGGAGTTGGCCCCTTCGGCATTCACCATCGCCATGCTGGGTGCTATCGAGTCGTTGCTTTCGGCAATGGTTGCTGACGGTGTCATCGGTGACAAGCATAACTCGAACACCGAGTTGATTGCTCAGGGCATCGCGAATATCGCCAGTCCTTTGTTTGGCGGCATCCCGGCGACGGGCGCCATAGCGAGGACGATGACTAACATCAATAACGGGGGCAAGACGCCCGTCGCCGGCCTGATTCACGCGGCGGTGCTGTTGCTGGTGCTCCTGCTTCTCGGCAGGCTGGTGGGACTGATTCCTATGCCGTGTCTGGCCGCGGTGCTGATCATGGTGGCGTATAACATGAGCGGCTGGCGGACCTTCAGGATGCTTGCGAAGAACCCGAAATCCGACTTCGCTGTGCTCATCATGACCTTCCTTTTGACAGTGATCTTCGACTTGACAATAGCAATAGAGATTGGACTTATCGCATCAATTGCCTTGTTCCTGAAGCGTACCAACGAGGCCACGGTCATCCGCTCGTTCCACGACGAGATTGACCCTGGTGACAACACCGATGTGGCTATGAGCAGCGAAGAGAAGCTGCGCATACCTGAAGGCGTCGAGGTGTATGAGATTGACGGCCCTTATTTCTTCGGAATCGCCAATAAATTCGATGAGATCGACAAGTCGGTGATGGGACGCGAATACAAGGTGCGAATCATCAGGATGAGGAAGGTGTCGTTTATCGACAGCACCGGAATCCACAACCTTGAGTTGCTTTGTGACACATGCAAGCAGCGCGGCATGATAGTGGTTTTGTCGGGCGTCAACGTGCACGTCCGCGCAACGCTCGAAAAGGCCGGATTCATTAAGAAACTCGGCGAAGAGAACGTCTGCTCGCATATCAACTTCGCGCTGAAGAGAGCGGAGGAGATAGTCACTTCGTAACCTCAATTTATCTCATTAAAAAACAAAAATATGAAAAAACTCTTTATATTACTGATATTCAGCGCTTTAGCTAATATTTCCTTCGGGCAGATGAGGCAGAAGGAAGTGGATGCCATAAAGAACGATACAACCTTGTTCTATGGCATGAGCTATGTATGCAACTCGTCGGATGAGGCGACAGAGAACGCGAAAACCGATTTGTATGGAAATATCGCTAAAAACTGCAAATCCAATGCCATTTATATCCAAGGAAATGGCGATAAACAACTCGAAAACATCATCAAGACTTTTAAGGAGCAAATCGAAGAGAAATCGACGGAAAAAGCTGTTGTTGAAGATGATAAAGACGAAGAGTATCAATACATTATATACATAAAATGCTCCGATTTCAGGGCGATGTGCAACGAAAGGGTCAACGACATCCAGCGTTACATTTCGAAAGGAATAAAGATGGAGAATGAGGCCTGTTTTGAAGATGCTTTGAAGTCGTATTACTGGGCTTTGATGCTTACGTATGCCCATCCGCAAGGTAAAAAACTGCATTTCCATGGCGACAGCGAAACTGTTGATTATGAATGGATTGTGGATCGCATAAGCGGCAATGACGGCATCTTGAGGATGTTTAATTTCATTGTTCCGAAGGAAGGTGGAATCGAGGAAACTGAAGACGGTATGCTTGTCAAACTGAAAGTTAAGAGTAAGACCGGGCAAAACGTGGTAAACCTCCGTTGCGAGTGCCACGACGGACGCAAATTTGTGCCTAACACCGTGCGCGACGGCAAACTTATCGTACAGCTGCATGATAAAAATATCAAAAATTTCAAGATAAAGATCAATTACGACTTCAAGGAAGACGCGAAAAAGATGAACATAGCAGTGTCGAATGCCATCGATTTGATTAAGGTTCCTCGTTTTTCGAATAACATCTACACCATTGACCTTGAGAAGACCATGTCGGTGAAGAAAGACGAGGAGGTACAGGGCTGGAAGAAGATTGAGCGCAGTAGGGCTGTTGACGAGGAGGTGTATCTCAGCAAAATGGCGGTGATAGAGAATGCGTTACGCAGCGGAAACATTGCCATTGCCCGCAATTGCTTCTCGCCCGAGGGCTATAACATGCTCGACACTCTGGCACATTACGGCAAGATGAGGGTGGTGGGCAAGCCGGAGTATAAGTTCTTGAAATACAACGACGAAGTGCTTTGCCGAAGCATCACGGTGCAGTTCGACTTTAAAAATACGCCAGGATTCTCGCAGGATGTGGTTTTCCGTTTCGACACGATAAACAAGGTGGTGACGTCGCTGGCTTTCCGTCTGTCGGATCAGGCCGAAGCCGACATCGTCTCGAAGACCAAATGGCCTGAGGATTCGCGTTTGATTCTCGTCAATTTCCTGGAGGATTATCAGACGGCATACGCGCTGAAACGCCATAAATATCTGGAGAGTATCTATTCCGACGACGCGCTTATCATCGTGGGTCGTGTGGTGAAAAGGACCGAGATTCCCGACAGGATGACGCTGAAGCTTTCGGAGGAGGAGGCCGTATTGACGAAATACGACAAGGACACCTACATGAAAAACCTCGCGATGTGCTTTAAAAACGACGAATACATAAGGTTACGCTTTACCGAGACTGACTTCACTAAGGCCAATAACACGCAGAATGTTTATGGAGTGCGGGTGCGACAGGAGTATTTCTCGTCGTCGTATGGCGATGTGGGCTATCTGTTCCTGTTGGTCGACCTTCGCGGGACTATGCCGTTGATTCATGTGCGCGCCTGGCAGCCCGACAAGGTCGATTTGGATAAACTTATGACTATGAGTGATGTAAGATTCAATTGATATGAAAAAAATCTGGTTTTTAATTGTAATATTTGCTCTGTCGCTTGCAGTAAAAGCGCAGCTTTATGTTAAGGAAGGCTCTTTTAAGGAGGTGAGGGGCTTTGTTAATATCAATACTGAAAAGATGTATGACGATAACGACAAGCCCTATGCTGTGTTGAAGATCAAGACTGAGAATATCAACGACAAACAACGCCGTGAGCTATGTTTTCAGGGCGATGCAGCGACTTTTTTCGAGGTGGAATACAATGTTGGCGAGGTGTGGCTTTATATGAGTTATTACGCGACATTCCTTAAGATTTCGCATCCCGATTTAAGTTCTACGGAGTTTTATTTCCCGTTCGATATGAAACCCAAATGCGGCTATGAGTTGACGCTTGTCAATAAGCCGGCTGTCGATGAAGATATTGTAAAACGATTGGAAAAGCTTGAAAATGCTAATAATAACGCAAATGTGGATAAACCTGTAGAGGCGGCTGAGAAGCCCGTGAAAGTCGTTGAGAAACCGAATGAAGAAATAGGATATATCAGCGTGACATCCACTCCTAAAGGTGCTTTTGTGCTTGTCGACAATAAGATTGTGGGAATGACGCCGTATTTGTCGGAGAAGATTGTTGTCGGAAACCATAAGATTTCGGTCAGTCTGGATGGTTATGAGCAGGCGGCCAAGAGGGTGGATGTCAAGAAAGGGAAGGAGGAAACCCTTGATTTTGTGTTAGTTAGCGAGCAAGAACAAGTTGAAAAAGCAGAAACGCCAAGGCATGCGGCAGTATGGCCGTTCGGGCCGAAGAAGAAGGGTGTTTTCTCGGTTAGCAAGGACAGGCAGGTAGTGTTTTCGCCAGGCAATGTACAGCGCAGATCGTCGAAACGGTGGACTTTTGCCGAGCATCAGTGGGATGGAGGCAGTTTGATTGATTTTGAGGGCATGCAGGAGGTGGTTGACGGAGTGTGGTTTGTGCTTTCATCGGATGAATGGAAATACCTGTTGGATAAGCGTAAGACGCAGTCGGGCGTACGATATGTTAGGGCTACTGTCAACGGGGTGTTTGGCATTGTTGTGTTGCCTGACGATTGGAAAAATGACAATTTTGATCTGAAAAACACTAATATCTCGCGTGAGGATTGGATGTATCGGCTCGAGGCCAGCGGAGCTGTGTTTTTGCCTGCTGCCGGCTATCGTTTCGGCAACTGGGACAAGGCAGTCGGCACCGACGGCTACTATTGGTCGAGTGACGCTATCGACACGCCGTATCTGCGATTCAACAGCGCGATGTTGAGCACCATGACCAATGTTTTTGACCATGAATATGGCCTCTCGGTACGATTGGTAAAGGAGCTGTAAAGGGCTCTCGCTGCCCAGCAATTCGGGCCCTTCCCACCGCGCCGCGAAGCGACGTGGGGGCGAAGCCAAGTTTCATAATCAATTAGAAATAAATTTACATTGTATATTTATTTTTTGTAATTTTGAAAGTGATTATAAAACTAAAATGATATGGTTAAATATTCTGACTTCACTGGATTGTATCCATTATCAAAAACATTGCGTTTTGAGCTGAAACCGATTGGAAAAACTAAGGAAAACATTGAAAGAAATGGCATCTTGGAGAGAGATAATAAGCGCGCTGTTGGGTATAAAGCCGTAAAAAAGGTGATTGATGAATATCATAAGGCATTCATTGATATGATGTTGGATGATTTTAAGTTGAATCTGACGGATAAAGGTAAACTGGATTCGCTTGAAGAGTTTTATGCGATTTATCATCTGTCATCAAACGATACATTAAGGAAGGTAAATATAACAAAAGTTCAGGATTCTCTGCGGAAGCAGATTTCTGATAGGTTTACAAAAAGCGAACAATATAAAAGGCTTTTCGGGAAAGAGCTGATTCGTGAAGACTTAATTGAATTTGTTCAAACTCCACAATATAATGCTTTTATTCGTGCTCAGCAAGGAAACGATAATTTGAGTGACAATGATATACAGCAAATAAAAGAGGAAATAATCCAAGACATTTCGCGATTTAAAGATTTTACTACGTATTTTATCGGATTCTATGAGAATCGCAGGAATATGTATGTCGCCGATGATAAAGCTACCTCCATCGGTCATAGAATGATAACCGAGAATTTGCCCAAATTTGTAGATAATATTGATGTATTTGAAAAGATTGCGGCAAGCGATGTGGCATCAAGCTTTAAGGTCTTGTATAAAGACATGGAGCCTTATCTGAATGTAAATTCACTTGATGAGATGTTCCGTTTGGACTATTACTCAATGGTGCTGACTCAGAAACAGATTGATGTCTACAACGCAATTATAGGCGGAATGGTTTTGGATGACGGGACAAAGATTAAAGGCTTGAATGAATACGTTAACCTGTATAATCAGCAGCAAAAGGATAAAGCCAACAAACTTCCTAAGCTTAAGCTTCTCTTTAAACAAATTCTTAGCGAGCGTAATGCTATCTCATGGTTGCCTGAAGAGTTTGAAAGCGATAACGATATGCTGAAAAGCATTTCCCAGTGTTATCAAGATCTCAAAAGCCAAGTTTTTGAAGGAGAGGGATCTTTAAGAGTTTTGTTACAAAATCTCAACGACTATGATTTAGAACACATATATTTGCCAGATGACCTGAAACTTACGGATATTGCACAAAAGCTTTATGGCAATTGGTCTGTTGTAAAGAGAGCGCTGGAAGAAGATTTTAAGACAAAGAATCCACAAAAGAAAAACGAAACCAACGAAAAGTTTGAAGAGAGAATTGATAAGCTTTTGAAATCGAACGAGAGTTTTTCAATAGCACAGATTAACAATCTTGTTCGGGCTTCTTTGGGAGAGGATTATAAGCCGTTGGAATCATATTTCATGAGTTTAGGAGAACCGAATCTCTTTGTACGAATTCAGGATGCATATACAGAAGTAAAGTCTTTATTGAAAACGTCTTATCCTGAAGACAAGAAACTATCGCAAGACAAGGCTAATGTTGAGAGAATCAAGAATTTGCTCGATGCCATAAAAGACTTGCAGCATTTTGTAAAACCGCTGCTTGGTAAAGGAAATGAAAGCGAAAAAGACAACCGGTTCTATGGTGAGTTTACTCCGTTGTGGGAGGCTCTTGATCAGATTACACCCCTTTACAATATGGTGCGTAACCGTATGACTCAAAAACCATATTCGGAAGAAAAAGTAAAACTTAATTTCGACAACTCCACCTTGCTGGCAGGTTGGGATTTGAATAAGGAAGCAGACAATACTTGTACAATTTTGAGAAAAGACGACAATTATTATCTTGCCATTATGGACAAGAAAAATAATAAGGTTTTTATGCAGGAAAACATAGTGGCAACAGGCGATTGCTATGAGAAGATGGAGTATAAACTCCTGCCTGGTGCCAACAAAATGTTGCCGAAAGTATTTTTCTCAAAATCAAGGATTGGGGAGTTTAAACCCAGCGATGTGTTGATGCAAAACTATAAGAAAGAAACTCATAAAAAAGGCGAAAATTTCAACATTGACGATTGCCATGCTTTGATAGATTTCTTTAAGAAATCCATTGATATTCACGAAGATTGGAGTAAGTTTGACTTCCATTTCTCCGACACAAAGAAATATGAAGATTTAAGCGGGTTTTATCGTGAAGTTGAACAACAGGGATATAAGATTACCTTCAGAAATGTTTCTGTAGATTACGTTAATAGTTTGGTCGATGAAGGCAAAATCTATCTCTTCCAAATCTACAACAAAGACTTCTCAACTTACAGCAAGGGCACTCCTAATTTGCATACAATGTACTGGAAAATGCTGTTCGATGAGCGTAATCTTGCTGATGTCGTTTATAAGTTGAACGGCGAGGCTGAGGTGTTCTTCCGCAAACATAGTATTGAAGCTGTTAAACCGACACACCCAGCCAATAAGCCTATTGAGAATAAGAACAAACTGAATGCTAAGAAAACCAGTGTTTTTGATTATGATTTGATAAAAGACCGCCGTTATACGGTTGATAAGTTCCAGTTCCATGTGCCTATTACCATGAACTTCAAAGCATCTGGTCTGAACAACATCAATCCGTTGGTGAATGCTTATCTGAAAGAATCTAACGTCACACATATCATAGGAATTGACCGTGGTGAAAGACATTTGCTATACCTGTCGTTGATTGACATGAAGGGCAATATAGTTGAGCAATACTCTTTAAATGAGATAGTGAACGAGTATAAAGGCAACACTTATCGCACAAACTATCACGATTTGCTGGATGCGAAGGAGAGGCAGCGTGATGAGGCCCGTCGCAGCTGGCAAACTATTGAGAATATCAAAGAGTTGAAAGAGGGCTATATGAGCCAGGTGATTCATAAGATTGCTGAACTGATGGTGAAATACAACGCAATAGTTGTGCTTGAAGACTTGAATCTTGGCTTTATGCGTGGAAGACAGAAGGTTGAGAAACAAGTATATCAGAAGTTTGAGAAGATGCTGATTGACAAACTGAACTACCTAGTTGACAAGAAGCGTGACGCTAGGGAGACTGGTGGAGTTTTGAAAGCATATCAGTTGACAAACAAATTTGAGAGTTTCCAGAAGTTGGGAAAACAAAGTGGATGTCTGTTCTATATTCCAGCATGGAACACCAGTAAAATGGACCCGACTACTGGTTTCGTCAATCTTTTTGACACCCGTTATGAGAATATGGCAAAAGCGAAAGCTTTCTTCTCTAAATTCAAGAGCATCCGTTACAATGCGGCTAAAGATTGGTTCGAGTTTGCCTTTGATTACGATGATTTCACAACCAAAGCAGCTGGCACAAAAACAAAGTGGACGCTTTGTACATATGGCACTCGTATCGAAACCAAACGTGATCCGAAACAGAACAACATGTTTGTTAGCGAAGAGTTTAAGTTAACCGATAGATTTAAGGATTTGTTTGCACAATACCGAATTGATTTGAATGAAAATATGATGGAGCAGATTAGCTTGCAAAATGATGCTACATTCTTCAAAGAGTTGCTGCATCTATTGCATTTGACACTGCAGATGCGAAACAGCATTACCAGCACTGAAATTGACTATCTGGTATCGCCAGTGATGAATGCTGCAGGAGAGTTTTACGACAGCCGCAGATGTGGCAAGAATCTGCCTGAAAATGCCGATGCCAACGGAGCTTACAACATTGCCCGCAAAGGTTTATGGATTATTGACCAGATTAAGCAAGCGGATGATTTATCGAAGCTGAAACTGGCTATAAGCAATAAGGAATGGATGCGCTACGCGCAAGGAGTTTGAAAATAAAATATTTGGTTCTTTGAAATAAGATTTAATATCTACTATTGTAGATCAGCAAGCCGAAAGCATCAGACTATCATTGTCTAGAAGACAGATTTAATTTCTACTATTGTAGATATTATTAGCATTCTACGCTTCAGATTATGTCTAGAAGACCGATTTAATTTCTACTATTGTAGATATGATAGTTTAAAGTTAATATTTTTTGGGTCTAGACGACCGATTTAATTTCTACTATTGTAGATACACGGCTGTTGTGAATCATGCGTATGTCTAGACGACCGATTTAATTTCTACTATTGTAGATGTAGACGTATTGCGAGTTCTCTGGCAGCGTCTAGACGACCGATTTAATTTCTACTATTGTAGATGGTTGCAGTACCGACACCTCGCCCTCAAGTCTAGACGACCGATTTAATTTCTACTATTGTAGATGACAAGAACATGACACGCTCAATTGTAGTTGGCATTCTGCTTTGGGAGCAGGGGGATACTGTGCTATTTCGTCGCTTTGCGGCGGGTGGGCTGCGGCCCGATTGCGGGGCAGCGATGACTCCTTTTATCCTATCGGCTTCACAATCTCCAGCCGCAATCCCAATGCATTGATGATTCCACAAACAGTGGAAAGGGTGGGGTCGATGAGGCCGTTTTCAATGCGGGAGATGTAGCTTTTGTTGGCTCCAATGCGCTTCCCGAGCTCGGTTTGCGATATCTTTTCCTCTTTTCTGGCGTCACGAATCAACTGCCCCATATAAAAAGCATATGCCTTTTTGCGGAATTCAGTCCTCTCAGGGGATCCAACCTTGCCATATTTCGCATCTAAAACCTCATCATAGCTGTGGAGCATGTTATTTGTTGTATTTTTTGTTAACCTTTTATTCATCAATTTTAAATTATTACTTAAAATATTACCCTTATTTTATTGAAATTTTGAGTTTAGATATCCATCGGCAAAAATACAAAAAGTTTCAATATATTACAACATTCGATAAAAATTTTTCAAAAAACTAAAATGGAATTGCTTTTGCCTGAAATGACAATGTTCCACACATTTTAGTTTTTAGTTTTCAAGCGCAAAAATACAAAATAATATTGAATTGTCACAATATTTCGAATCGAAATTTTCATTATCTTTGCAGGGTATAAATTACCTTAAAGATGATGAAGGAAGACAACAGAAAAGAACGCAGATCCTTGTGAAAGATGGATGTTGAATTACTTATAAAATATTTATTAATTATGTCTTGCAAATTTGAAAATATCTCCGTAAATTTGCGCGCAAATTTTTATAATTAGGTAATAGAATTAAAAATTAAACAAATTAAACATAAATGGCTATGAATAAGCAGATTACATTGGAGCAGGCCGTTGAGAAAGTTCACGACGGCATGACAATTATGTTCGGCGGATTCCTCGGAGTGGGAAGCGCAGTGCAGATCATCGACAAAATCGTCGAGAAGGGCGTTAAAGATTTAACCATCATCGCTAACGACACCGCTTACGACAACATCGCCCACGGCAAACTCGTTGCAAACCATCAGGTGAAGAAGGCAATCGTGTCGCACACCGGTACCAACAAAGAGACTGCAGCACAGAAGAACGCCGGCACCCTCGAAGTTGAATACGTACCACAGGGCACACTGGCAGAGCGCATCAGAGCTTACGGCGCGGGTCTCGGCGGAGTCCTCACCCCAACAGGTCTTGGCACCATCATGCAGGACGGTAAGCAGATTGTGAAAGTCGACGGTAAGGATTACCTCCTTGAGAAGCCACTGAAGGCCGACATCGCTTTCTTGCGCGCTAACATCGTCGATGAGTTCGGTAACATGGTGTTCCTCGGAACAACCAACAACTTCAACCCGTTGATGGCTACAGCAGCCGACTACGTTGTGGTTGAGGCCGAAAAACTCGTGAAAGTGGGAGAGATCAAGCCGGAATGCGTGCACGCTTCGGGAATTTATGTTGATGCTATCTATGTCGAAAAATAGGTTATAGGTTATTGGTTATAGGTTATTGAAATTTTAGATTTTGATATGGAAAAAGAATATAGATCATTATTGAGACTCCGTATGAGTGCTAAGGATGCTCACTACGGCGGAAATCTGGTTGACGGCGCTCACATGGTTCATCTTTTTGGCGACGTTGCAACGGAATTGTTGATTATGACAGACGGCGACGAAGGGCTGTTCTGCGCTTACGATAACATCGAGTTCCTCGCTCCGGTTTATGCCGGCGACTATATCGAGGCAGAAGGCTGGGTCACCAAGATCGGCAACACCTCACGTAAGATGGAGTTTGTGGCACGTAAGGTCATCGCTCCGCGTCCTGATATTTCTGACTCGGCAGCCGACGTGCTCGCAGAGCCAATCATCGTGGCACGCGCAAGCGGAACATGTGTGGTGAAGAAAGAATGCCAGAGAATTCAACGCTAAAACATTCGAGACATGGATAAACTGATAATCACAGCTGCTATCTGCGGCGCAGAAGTAACAAAAGAACAGAATCCTAATGTTCCTTATACCGTTGAGGAGATAGTTCGCGAGGCAAAGTCGGCTGTCGACGCCGGCGCCGCCATCGTGCACTTGCACGTCCGTTGGGACGACGGTACACCTACACAGGACCGCGGCCGTTTCCAGGAGTGCGAAGAGGCTATCCTCAAGGTTTGTCCTAACGTGATCTTGATCCCTTCGACTGGCGGCGCCGTCGGTATGACACCTGACGAGAGACTTCAGTCGACCGATACCAACCCACGTCCGGAGATGGCAACCCTCGACTGCGGAACATGCAACTTCGGCGATGAGATCTTCGACAACACCATGCCAACGATGCGCGCCTTCGGCAAACGCATGATCGAGCGCGGCATCAAGCCGGAATACGAATGCTTCGAGATGGGTCACCTCGACACC
>Ga0265299_10003445_pt1 | contig 15408 bp, 11 predicted proteins | sample AusTroGonzalo_MG_4_FD_193485 | JGI IMG/M metagenome (GOLD analysis project Ga0265299, IMG submission 193485) | Bovine rumen microbial communities from tropical cattle in Woodstock, Queensland, Australia - Gonzalo_02 | ecosystem: Host-associated > Mammals > Digestive system > Stomach > Rumen ... | reverse complement strand
AGCCGATAGAGGGATTCGAACCCACGACCCCGAGATTACAAATCACGTGCTCTGGCCAACTGAGCTATATCGGCGCTCAAACGAATCCTTCATCGCTGAAAGGACTGCAAAGGTAGATACTTTTTTTTGAATTCACAAAATTTTTCAGACATTTTTCATCATCCCTACCAAAAGTTCGTACAGAGACTCTTCGTCCAGGCCACAATCGGCCAGCTGAGCCTTCTGTGTATCCTGGCCGATAATGCGGTCCGGAATACCAACTCCTTTAATGACAGGGGCATCCGTGCGTCCGGCGAAATATTCGCACACGGCGCCGAACAGACCGCCCTTGAGGCAGCCGTCCTCTACGGTGATGATGGCCCGGAATCGGCCCGCTTCTTCCAGGATCCCCATGTCCAGCGGCTTGATATAGCGCATGTCGTACACGGCGGGCCCTGTCCAATAGTCGTTCTTGTGACGCCTGGCGGCGGCCAGGGCCCGGTTCACCACCGGCCCTATGCCCAGGATGGCCACGCCCTTGCCCTCCATCAGTTTTTCGCCCTTGCCCAGCGGGAGGGACTTGTACATGGCGTCGCGCCAGGATACGCCCTCTCCCATTCCCCGCGGATAGCGGATAATAAGGGGGCCGTTTTGGAGAGTGGTCCCCGTAAAGAGCAGGTTCTTCAATTCCAGTTCATTTCTGGGTGCGGCGATGGCGATGCCGGGAACGCTGCGGTAGGCTGCCATGTCGTAGCAGCCGTGATGCGTGGCGCCGTCCTCCCCTACCAGGCCGGCCCGGTCGAAGCAAAATACCACCGGCAGTCCCTGCAGGGCAACGTCGTGGATGATGTTGTCGTAGGCCCTCTGGGAGAAGGCCGAATAAATGTTGCAGAAGGGTTTCATGCCGGCGGCAGCCAGTCCGGCGGCAAAAGTGACGGCATGGCCTTCTTCGATGCCCACGTCGAAGAAACGGTCCGGGAAAGCGGCCTCCAGGCGGATCATACCGCAGCCGCTGGCCATGGCAGGTGTAACGCCCACCACTTTAGGATCCTGCCGGGCCAGGTCCACCAACACTTCCCCGAAAACGTCCTGATACCGGTCGGCGGTGTATACGGTCTTGATCCTTTCTCCGGTAATGGGGTCGAATCGGCCCGGAGCGTGCCAGGTGGTGGGATCGGACTCGGCCGGAGCATATCCGCAGCCCTTACGCGTATGGATGTGCAGCAGACGCGGCCCGCGAAGATTCTTCAGGCGTTTCAGGGTGGACATGAGCTGCTCCAGGTCGTTGCCGTCGATGGGGCCGAAATAGCGGAAGCCCAGGCTTTCGAACAGGGCGCCGCCGCTGGAACGTACCAGGTTGGACTTGGCATCGATAACGCGCTCCTGCACCCATTCGCGGGCCTTGCCTTCTCCCATGCTGTTCCACACCTTATTCTTGATTCGGTTGTAGATGGGATGGGTGGTCACCTGCAGCAGGTAATTATGCAGGCCGCCGATATTCTCGTCGATGGAGATGTTGTTGTCGTTCAAGATCACCAAAAGATCGGCCTTGGAAGAACCGGCGTTGTTCAGACCTTCCCAGGCCAGACCACCGGTAAGGGCTCCGTCGCCGATAATGGCCACCACCTTCTCTTTGCTTTTTGTCAGGCGCGCTGCTTCGGCAAAACCCAATGCGGCCGATATGGAGGTGGAGGAATGCCCGGCCCCGAAAGCATCGTACGGACTTTCATCCCGTTTGGGGAAACCGCTGATGCCGTCCCGCGTACGATTACGCTTGAAAGCTTCCCTCCGGCCGGTGATAATCTTATGGGCATAGGCCTGGTGGCCCACGTCGAAGACCAGTTTATCGGCCGGTGTATTATATATGGTATGGAGAGCGACAATCAGTTCCACCGCACCCAGACTGGATCCCAGATGACCCGGATTCACGGCGCAACATTCCACCATATACTGACGAATCTCCGCACAGAGTTGCTTCAACTGCTGCGAGGACAAGTTTTTCAGATCGGCGGGACTATTGATGCTGTCTAGTATCTCGTACATAAAGTTTACAAATGTACGCATTTTTTCTGAATCCTCCGCCCCTTGTCTTTAACTGCAAGAGGCGGAGGTAAAGGTTTACCGGTTGGGAGCGTCCAGCCGCAGTTCCGGATGGCGGGCCGATGCACGGCGGAACGCCACGGCCACCACCACGGCCACAATGCAAAGCCCTACGAACATCAATTCTACGGAAACGGGGCCGTTACCGGGCTTGGCCAAAATGGCGCCGGCCGTCCATTTGAAGCTCATCAGGCCCAGGTTCTGCACCCAGTATAAGAGCGCAAAGGTGGTGCCCAGAATGCGGTCCGGGACGATTTTAGGGACGCTGGGCCACATAGCGGCCGGAACCAGCGAATAGCCGAAGCCCAAAAAGGCCATGGACAGATAGCCCCAGAACGGGACTCCTGCCGGTGCGAAAGCCAGCAGCAGGTGTGCGAGGAGTGCCAGGATGGAGCCGAAAACCATCCAGCGGGTTCCCCTTCCCACCTTGTCCACCATCAGGCCGAACAGCGGCGCGAATATGACCGTGGAGAAAGGCAGCATGGAGACCATCCAGCCGGCAGTTTGTGCGGGAATATCGAAGCGGGGAATGAGGATGGCTCCCGCGAATTTCTTAAACGCAATGATGCTGCTGTAAAACAGGACACACAGCAGCCCCAGCAGCCAGAAATTCTTGTTTCCCAATACTTTGAATACATCCGAGAATCGGAAGGAGTCCTCTTTGGCTGTCTTGGCGCCCTTTCTGGGAAAGCGCTTGGCATCCAGTGCCACAAACACAGCCCACAGGATAAGGCCTACAGCCATCAGTCCCATACCCAGCAGGGCCGGGCGGGCGGTTTCGGCCAACGAATACACGTGGTTGGCCTGCTGGACAACCAGTTTCGGAGAAACCACCAGCGCAAAGGCGGTGCCCAGGCGGGCAATAGCCAGGTGGAGTCCCATGGCCAGCGCCATCGGCCCGTCTTTGAACCACCGGCCGATGGAGCGGTTCACCACCGTGCCGGCCATCTCGCTGCCCAGGCCGAAGACCATACAGCCTACATAGGCCAGGGTCGCAGAACTCTTCTGGCCGAAAAGGAGAGCATAGGTCACAATCCCCGCACCCAGGACCATCATGCCCACATACAACGTTCCCGCCACACGGACTCCCCACTTATCCAGCAGGATGCCAAAAAGGGCCAGGCCGCCGAAAATGCACAGGACGCTGTAGCCGCTGGCGTATTTCCCATAATCGGTTTCGTTCCAGTGGAGTTCGGTCATGCCGGGATCCTGGAACAGGTACGAAATGCTGGAAAACATGTCGTCGAAGTAGTACGATGCGAACATCGGCACTACTAAACAGGCCAGCGCAATCCATGCCGCCGGCCTGAAAATCTTCTTGGCAGAAGCAGTCATCAGTGTTCCAGATTACCGTCTACCACTTCCTCTGCGGGAGCCTGGATATTAGGCAGCTCCAGTCCAAGTCCCTTCTTGCGGTCCACCACCTTGAGCACCAGGCCCAGGATAAGGGCGGCGATACCCAGGCAGGCCAGCATCACCAAAGGAGCAGTGTAGTTGAACTGCGTGGGATCCGTCACACCCGGATTGGTCTTGTCCAGCACTTTGCCGATGAGCAGCGGGAACAGCCACAGGCCGATATTCTGGATCCAGAAAATGAGGGCATAGGCCGATCCGATCACCTTGGCGTCCACCAGCTTGGGGACGGAAGGCCACAGGGCAGCGGGAACCAGCGAGAAGCTGGCGCCCAGCACCAGGATGGTGGCATAGGCCACGATCACGCCGCCGATATCGTTGCCCTTGAAGGCGGGCAGTACAAATGCGAACGTAAGATGGCAGGCGATGAGCAGGATGGCACCCAGCACCAGCATGGAAGCACCTTTACCATTGCGGTCCAGGTAGTTTCCCAGGATGGGGGTGATGAGCACGGCCAGCAGCGGGAACACGGCGAAAATGGATTCGGCGCTCTGGCGCATATAGCCCATATAGCAATAGGCGATGAGGGCTATCACGGAAATACCCAGGAACAGGAACTTCCGGGTCTTGTCCTTTTGGAAGTTGCTGATAAAGCCCGCGGCAGCCACCACCAGCATGATCAGATACTGGATAATGGTGACGCTGGAACCGGCCCAGAAGGAATCGGCCGCCGGCTCCGTGAGCGTAAGGTTGCATTGGAGCATATTCACCGCATACTTCTGGAACGGGAAGATGGCGCTGTAGTACAGCACGCACAGCAGGGCCACAATCCAGAAACCTCCGTCGGAGAGAATCTTGCCGATATCGCTCACCTTGAAAGGATCGTCCTTTTCTTCGGCCTCACCGGTTTGCTCGTCCAGTTTCTTGTCCATGAAGAAGTACACGATGCACATCATGAGGGCGATGCAGAGAAGCACCACGCCGAAAGCGACGGAACGGGACACGTCCACGTGGCCGCCCAACTTGGCGAAGAAGGGGCTGAAGATCATGCAGGTGGCCACACCCAGGCGGGCCAGGGCCATTTCGGAACCCATGGCCAGTGCCATTTCGCGGCCTTTGAACCACTTGACGATACCGCGGCTTACCGTAATGCCGGCCATTTCACAGCCGCAGCCGAAGATCATGAAGCCGCAGGCCGCCAGTTTGGCCGATGCCGGCATGCCCCGGTAGAAGGGAGACACGCCCAGTTCGTCGAACAGCGGAATATAATTGAGGTTATTGGTGAACCAGGCTTCCAGGCTGCTGCCCATGAAGGAGTTGCTTACGGCATACCATTTAATAAGGGCACCCACCAGCATCACGCCGGCACTCAGGACGGCGGTGAAGCGCACCCCCATCTTGTCCAGGATGATACCTGCGAAGATGAGGAAGAAAACGAACACGTTCAGGAACACTTCCGAGCCCTGCATGGTGCCGAAAGCCGTAGAATCCCAGCCGCGGGTCTCCTGCATCAGGTCCTTGATGGGGGACAGGATGTCCATGAAAATGTAGGAACAGAACATGGCCAGGGCCAGCAGCAGCAAAGCTGTCCAGCGCATGGCGGCCGAGTCACGGAGGGTTTTCTTGATAGAATCTGCCATAATCGTCATTGTTTTGAACCGCTAAATTAATGAATTATTCTCAATTTCGGCAAGTTTTTTGCTTAAAGGGCCAACCGGACAGGCGGGTTTTTAGTCTAATTAGTGAAAAAAGATTTGGTAGATTCAAAAATCCGCTCTATCTTTGCAGTGTAATAGGATACTAATACAGTCGAAATATGGCCCTCATCGAGCTGAAAGACATAAACAAGACATACAACAACGGGCAACCCCTGCACGTACTCAAGGGTATTAACTTGGGCATCGAGCGGGGGGAATTCGTATCCATCATGGGTGCGTCCGGATCAGGCAAGTCCACGCTTCTGAACATCCTGGGCATCCTGGACAACTACGATACAGGCACGTATCACCTGGATGGCAAACTGATCAAGGACCTCACGGAAAAGCAGGCGGCCGATTACCGCAACCGTATGATCGGCTTCGTGTTCCAGAGCTTCAACCTCATCGGCTTCAAAACGGCCCTGGAGAACGTGGAACTCCCCTTATATTATCAAGGTGTCCCCCGCCGCAAGCGTCAGGAGATGGCCATGGAGTACCTGGAGAAGATGGGCCTCACTCCCTGGGCCAAGCACTTCCCCAACGAGATGTCCGGCGGTCAGAAGCAGCGCGTGGCCATTGCCCGTGCCCTTATCACCAAGCCGCAGATTATCCTGGCCGATGAACCCACCGGTGCCCTGGACTCCAAGACCAGCGTGGAAGTGATGCAGCTCCTGAAACAGCTGAATCAGGAAGACGGCATCACCATCATCGTGGTCACCCACGAAGGCGGCGTGGCCAACGAGACGGATAAGATTATCCATATCAAGGACGGTATTATCGGCGAAATTGAAGAAAACACCCGGCATACTGCCTGGGGCGGCTCCATTATCAAGTAATGCGCGAACTCTTCCACGAAATAGCCAGCAGTATCAGGCAGAACAAGCTCCGGACAGCCCTCACGGGATTTGCCGTGAGCTGGGGCATCTTTCTGCTCATCGCCCTGCTGGGCGCCGGAAACGGACTTATGAATTCGTTCTCGGGCAATATGGAGCAGTATGTGAGCCAGACGATCACCGTATCGGGTTGGCGCACCTCCAAGCCCTACGCCGGTTATAAGGAAAACCGTAATATCCAGCTGGACCAGCGGGACCTCGACTATACGGAAGGCCCCCATTGGGAAGGGGTGATTGGCAACGTGTCCGTGGCCACTTCCTCCCAGTCCGTGAAACTGACCCTGGAAGGCCGAAACGTCAACGGCGGGATGCGGGGCGTCATGCCCGACTTCCAGGAGACGGAAAAACTGCAGATGTCGGCCGGACGTTTTTTGAACCAGGATGACATCAAGGAGCGCCGAAAAGTGATTATAGTGAGCCGCTCCCAAGCCAAGGAGCTGAGCCCCAAAGATCCTGATGCCCTCATCGGACAATGGATCAACGCTGGCAGCGTGGCTTTCCGCGTGGTGGGCATCTATCACACCGACGAACAGGACTTCCGCCAGACCTGCCCTATCCCCTACTCCACCTACAAAGGAATCTACGACCATACCGACAAGATTGAAGACATCTCCTTTACGGTGAACGGCCCCAGCACGCTCAAGGAGCACCAGGACTTCGAAGAATCCTATACGGGCGCCCTCAAGCGTATGCACGAAATTGCCCCGGACGACCGCCGCGGCATCTGGGTGCGCAACGGCTACACCGAAAACCTGCAGATGTCCAATGCCAGCCGCATCCTGAGTATCGCTATGTGGATCCTGGGTCTCCTGACCCTGGTAAGCGGCATCGTGGGCGTTTCCAACATCATGCTCATCACGGTGAAGGAACGTACGCACGAGTTCGGTATCCGCAAGGCCATCGGCGCCAAGCCTCACAATATCCTGAGCCTCATCATCGCCGAAAGCGTGACCATCACGGCCCTCTTCGGCTATGCGGGCATGTTCCTGGGGATGGTGGCCTGCGAGGTACTGGACAAGACCGTGGGCCAGCGGGGCGTGAATATCGGCTTTGAGGAAATCCATATGCTGGTGAATCCCTCCGTGGGCTTGGATGTGGCGCTGGAAGCCACCCTGCTGCTCATAGTGGCCGGTACGCTGGCCGGCATCATCCCGGCCTGGAAAGCCGCCAAAGTGAAACCTATAGAAGCCCTGCGTGCCGAATGAAAAAGTGGTTTGATACAGATACTTTCCGGGAGATTCTGGACAGCATCCTGCGCAACCGGAGCCGCAGTCTGCTAACGGGCTTCGGCGTGTTCTGGGGCGTATTCATGCTCATGCTTTTGACCGGCGGCGGACAAGGCCTCAAGCAAATCCTGATGAACGAGTTCGACGGCTTTGCCCAAAATACCTGCATCGTCTTCGCCGACCAAACCACCAAGCCGTACAAGGGTTTCAAGAAAGGCCGTTCCTGGAACATGAATTACGCCGATCTGGACCGCCTGAGGAACCTGGTGCCCGAATTGGAGACCATCACTCCCGTAGTGAGCCTGTGGGGAAAAAGCGTGAGCCGGAACGAAAACACCTCTTCCAGCGCCGTGGTCAAAGGCGCCCGGGCCGATTACGCCAATATCGAGACCCCGCGCATGATGTACGGCCGATACCTGAACGACAGCGACAACGCCCAGGAGCGCAAAGTGTGTGTGCTGGGCAAGAAAGTATACGACGAACTGTTCCCGGAAGGCGGTGACCCCTGCGGGCAGCGCATCCGCATTGACGGCGCTTACTATAGTGTTATCGGCGTAGACTGGAAAGAAACCGGAGGCATCAACATCAACGGAAGAGCGTCCGATGCCGTTACCATCCCCATCAACCAGGCGCGCAAGGTGTACAACCTGGGCGACCGCGTATACATGCTGTGCTTCACCGCCAAGGAAGGCATCACCATGAACGACATCATTCCGCGCGTTCGGGAAGTGATTGCCCGGGCACATTATGTGGACCCCACCGACGAACAGGCCATGTTCCTGCTGAACACCCAGCTCATTTTCGGCATTGTGGACAATCTGTTCAAAGGCATTAATTTCCTGATCTGGCTTATCGGCCTGGGAACCCTGCTGGCCGGTGTGATCGGCGTATCCAATATTATGATGGTGAGCGTGAAGGAGCGCACCACGGAGATTGGCATCCGGCGGGCCATCGGCGCCACGCCCCGGCAAATCCTGGGACAGATCATTTCCGAGAGCACGGTCCTTACCCTGGTGGCCGGCATGATGGGTATCGTATTCAGCGTACTTATCCTGTATGGCGTTGAACTGGCCATGACCGAAGACGGCATCTTGAAAGCGCCTTTCCAGGTGCCCTTTGCCACGGCGGTGCTGGCCGCCTCGCTCCTGGCGGTGCTGGGCGTAGTGGCAGGCCTGATGCCCGCCACCCGCGCCATGCAGATCAAGCCGGTGGATGCCATGAGAGATGAATAATAAATTAAACGTTATATGAAAAAGTTTGGTAGAATTCTGATTATCGTGCTGGTTGCAGCTGTATTTGTGGGCACTTTCGCCTACCTGTTCCAGCGTTCCAAACCCAAAGAAGCCGTGTACCAGGAGCTGGTGCCCCAGATGGGCGACATCTCCAAAAGCACCGTAGTCACCGGGAAAATCCAGCCCCGCGACGAGGTGAACGTGAAGCCGCAGCTGAACGGCATCGTGGCCGAAGTGTACAAAAAGGCCGGCGAAACGGTGCAGCAGAACGAAATCATCGCCAAGCTCAAGGTGATTCCGGATATGAGCCAGCTGGCCAGCGCCCAGAGCCGCGTGCGCCTGAGCGAAGTGAACCTGAAGCAGGCGCAGACCAACCACGAGCGCGAAAAGAAGCTCTACGACCAGCAGCTGGTAAGTGCCGATGAGTACGAGAAAGTGCTCCAGGCCCTGCACCAGGCCCAGGAAGAGCACGCCATCGCCCAGGAAGCCCTGGAGATTGTGCGGGACGGTGTGGCTTCCTCCAACAAGAGCGGAAGTACCACGCTTATCCGTTCCACCATCTCGGGCCTCATCCTGGATGTTCCGGTGAAAGTGGGTAACTCCGTGACCATGTCCAACACCTTCAACGACGGTACCACCATCGCCACGGTGGCCAATATGAACGACCTCATCTTCGACGGAAACATCGACGAGACGGAAGTGGGCCGCCTGCACGTGGGCCTGCCGGTACGCATCACCGTGGGCGCCTTGCAGGACCTGGCCTTCGACGCAGCGCTGGAGTACATCGCCCCCAAGGCCACCGAGTCCAACGGCACCAACCTCTTTGAGATCAAGGCATCCGTGACCGTGCCGGACAGCGTCACCATCCGCAGCGGTTACAGCGCCAACGCCGAGATTGTGCTGCAGGAAGTCCAGAACGTGCTCACCCTCCCGGAAAGCGCCATCCAGTACGACGGCGACCAAACCTACGTCTATATCCAGGGGGCCGATGGCTATGAGCGCCGCGACGTAACCTGCGGCCTATCCGACGGAGTGAACATTGAAATCAAGGAAGGCATTAAGGAAAGCGACAAGGTCCGCGGCCCGCAGATCATCAACACGGAGAAGAAGTAGCTATGAAAACCTTACTGATAGCCCTGGCGCTGTTGCAGGCGCCCACCGACTCCATCCCGGACCTCTCCCATCCCTGGTCCCTTCAGCAGTGCATAGACTGGGCACTGGAGCACAACCTTTCCGTAGCTCAGCAGGAAGCCACTTTGGAGCGCAGTTCCATCGAAAAAAATACGGCCGACTGGTCCTGGGTGCCCAATTTAAATGCATCTGTCAGTCAAAACTGGAGTTTCGGCCGCGGTATCGGCGGGGACAACACCTATAAGAGCGGAAACAGCGCTTCCTCGGGCTTCAATCTGAGCAGCGGTATGCCACTGTTCGACGGCCTGGCCACGCCCAACCGCATCAAACTGGCCCGGCTGAACCTGGAAGCGGCCACCGAAGACCTGGAAAAGGCCCGTGACGATGTCCGCGTGTCCGTGGCCAAAGCCTATGTCCAAGTCCTTTACAACTACGAAATCCTGGGCGTGGCGCGGGAACAGCATTCCATCGACTCGCTGCAGGTGGTACGCCTGAAGGGGCTGTTCGAGAACGGGAAGGCATCGGCCGCCGAACTTTCGCAGCAGGAAGCCTCCATGGCACAGAGCCAGCTCACGCTGGTGCAGGCAGAGAACAACGTGCGCGCCGCCCTGCTGGACCTTTCCCAGTTGCTGGAATTGCCCGTTTGGCACGGTTTCTCCGTGGAGCGGCCCAAGCTGCAGATGGAGCAGGTGCTGATCAGCTCTCCCGATGACATTTTCGCCGATGCAGTGGGCATCCGTCCCGCCATCCGGGCCGAAGAACTGCGTCTGGAGGGCACGGAACGCTCTATCCGCATCGCCAAGGCCCAACTCTACCCCAGCCTCTCCCTGAGTGCAGGCCTGGGAACCAATTATTACACCAGCTTTGCCACGCAGGGCTTTTTGGATCAGATGCGCAACAACTTCAGCCAGTATGTGGGGCTGTCGCTCAACATCCCTATCTTTACCCGTTTCTCGGCCCGTAACCAGGTGCGCACGGCCCAGGTGAACCGCCGCAACCAGGAAATCCAGTTACAGCGGGTGAAGAACAACCTGTATAAGGAGATTGTGCAGGCCTGGAACGGTGCGGTGGCGGCAAAAGCCAAGTGGGAAAGCGCCCATAAGGCCCAGGCTGCAGCCCACGATGCCTTTGTGCTGCAGCAGGCCAAGTACGAAAACGGCAAAGCCACCCTTACCGAATTCAACGAGGCACGCAACCGTCTGGTGAAAGCCCAGTCCGATGCCGTGCAAGCCACTTACGAATATCTGTTCCAGACCCATCTGGTAGAATTCTACCGCGGCGGGGAACTCCGGCTATAATTTTTCTTATCTTTGCGAAAACGTTCGCACCATGATACAGGAAACCGTTCTCTCCCAGACCTTGCAGGAACTTTTCGGCCAGATTCAGTTCCAGGCGGAACCCGCCGGGCTGTATGACCCTCTGCGCTATATGATTGCCATTGGCGGCAAACGGATACGGCCTCGGCTGTGCCTGCTCACCTATGGCATCTATCAGGACACGCTGGGGCCCCATATCCTGGAACCCGCAGCCGGACTGGAGGTTTTCCATACGTTTACCCTCATCCACGACGACATCATGGACCGCAGTCCCCTGCGGCGCGGCCACCAAACCGTGTGGAAGAAATGGAACGAGGATACCGCCATCCTGAGCGGCGACGTCATGTGCATCGATGCCTACAAACGGATTGCCCAGGCACCGCACGCCGTACTGCCGCAGGCCCTGGAACTGTTCTCCAAAACGGCCTCTGAGGTATGTGACGGACAGCAGCTGGACATGGATTTCGAGAAACGCGATCACGTTTCCATGCAGGAATACATGCGTATGATCGGCCTCAAAACCGGCGTGCTCATTGCCTGCGCCGCACGTATGGGCGCCCTCATCGGCGGAGCCACGCTCTCTGCTCAGGAGGCGCTGTACGATTATGGGTACAACCTGGGGCTGGCTTTCCAGGTGGCCGATGATTACCTGGACGCCTATGGCGACGAAAAAGTATTCGGAAAGCCCATCGGCGGGGATATCCTCAACGCCAAGAAATCCTGGCTCACCATTAAGGCCGAAGAATTAGGTGCAAACGGCGTAGTGGACGCCCTGAATGCGCCTGCTGTCACAGAAGAGGAAAAAGCCGCCAAGATTGCCCGTGTGAAAGCCCTTTACAACAGTGTAGGCGTGGCCGATGCCGCCAAAGCAACCATCGCGGAACTCAGCGCCCGCGCCATTGGCAAAGCCGGCGAAGCTTCCCTTCCTTCCGAAGCTCTCGCCGCCCTCCAGTCTTTCGCCAACGCCCTGGTGGGCCGCTCCTTCTAGCCTAAGCGGCGTAGCTGTTCGTCCAGCTCTTCGCGCATCTGGCGAAGGATCTCCTCGCCCTTTTTCTGTATGGAGGCCATTTGCTCGGCCAAGACAGTCTGCAGGGCTGCCGCCCGTTTAGTATACGAATGCAGCAAGGCCGATTCAGGATGGTACTGCTGCAGGAAATACCTGAGATTATAGTAATTCAATCCGTGACGCTCGGCGATGATCCGAAGCGAATCCAACGTGTTTTCGTATTCCTCCCGGGCCAATTGAAACTGATCCTCACGCCCGTCGTTGATCCGCCGCCTTCCGGTACTTTGCACACTGGCTGTCCGCCCCGTGAGCCGATAACTTTTTATCCATCCCCGCACCGTATCCCGGGAAACACCCAAAGCCGATGCAATGGCCTTGTAGCCCATCCCTTCCAGGGAAAGGTTGATGGCCTGCAATCGCAGGGAGTCCGGGAAACGGGACGTAGCAGGCATGGATCTTATTTGGATTATACGCCCTACAGCTGGAAAACGACAGAGGAGTAGGGACCCAGGATGAGGGTCTGTTCCTTCACAAAGCCGGTGCCCAGGAGGGCGATGGGCTTGGTCATGCTGTCGGAGACACTTACGCTCTTTTCAGACCCGGCGCAGTTGTGAACCACCAGAAGCTTCTGGCCGCCGGAGGTCATATACCAGGCTGCGAAAGAGGAGCCGGAGAGGCTCACCGGAGTCATGTCGCCGGTGGCCAATGCCGGATATGTATTGCGCAGACGGCTCCAGGACTTATACACGTTCAGCAGGGAGTTTTCATCGGCCAATTGGTTTTCAACGGAAATCGCGCCCGTGAGCATGCTATTGTCCACTTTATTGTTCACGCCCTTCTTGGCAACCTGGGCAGCGGCGTCATCCCACACGATGGGCGCGCGCACATATTCGTCGCCGCCGCTCTTGGTACCCCAGTAGCCCAGTTCTTCGCCCTGGTACATGAACGGTTTGCCCGGAGAGGTGAGCAGCATGGCTGCAGCCTGCTTTTCCTTGTCCAGGTTCTTACCCAGTGACTCGGCGGCCCGGTCTTGGTCGTGGTTGGTGAAGAAGATGGAGGTGATGGCATCGGAACGCTGGGTTGTATGGTCGCTTATCCAGCCGTTTACCGATGAGGCGAAGTTGCTGCCGCTGCCGCCTAAGGCACGCGTAATGGCGCCGAAGTACTCGAATTCAAAGTTGGAGATAAGGCCTTTGTAGTATTGTTTTTCTGTGCCGTGGCCTTCCCAGGCTTCGCCCACCATGAAGATATTGTCGGTGTGGCCGGCAGCCTTGTAAGCGGCGTTCACGGCCTGGTACCACTGGTCCAGGAAGCGCTGGTTGGCCGGAATCTGCGCATTGTAGATCCATATTACAGCATCCAGACGGAAACCGTCCACGCCCAGGTTCACCCACTTGGTGGCGGCCTCCACGGTGGCCTTGAAGGCACCGGAGTGCTCACACTCCGTGTACTTGCCATAGTTCAGGTCCGGCATGGAACCATCGAAGGCAGCAAAATAATAAGTGGTTTCACCGAAAACGATATCCGCAGCCGTGGAATTATCCAGCGGGAAGGGTTTCCCGAAAGTAATGACACTGTTTCCGGCCGATCCGCCGTATTTGGTTCCGGCAGGCCAGGAATCGCTGTTGGAAGTACGTACCAGGAAGCCCCAGTTGGTATCTACGTCGATGGTAAGTTCATAGATATTGTTGGCGGTCTTGTACATGCCCAGGCTGCCCTTGGAGCCCACGTGAATCCAGCGTTCCGCATTGGTGGTATTAGGATTCTGCGGCGCATCCGTTGTTTCGGTCACCGTCACATACTTGGTGCTGCCGGTCCAGTCCACTTTGAAATGCAGACGGCCCTTGTAGCCGATATTCCCGTCGCCCAGCGAATGCCAGCCTCCCATATTAGAGGACTTCGAGCCGCCATAATTGTCAATCTTGCCGTCCAGTCCATCCGCGGTGGGATTGGTGGAGAGCACGTAATAATCCTTGTAAGGGCTGTTCTTGGGATCGGCCTTTACGCTCTTGAACCACTCATGGCCGGTGCCGGTATGGTTGAGCACAAAGTCCATATAAATCTTGATTCCCTTGGCGTGGGCGGCATCCACGAGGGACTTGAAATCGGCCTCCGTACCATAGAGGGGATTCACTGCCGTGTAGTCGTTCACGTCGTAGCCGTGGTAGGAATTGGTGGGATGCGAAGGAGAGAGCCACAGAGCCGTAGCACCCATTTCGTCCAGATAGTCCAGCTTGTTCTGGATACCCTTGAAATCGCCGATACCGTCGCCGTTGCTGTCGGCGAAAGAGTAGACCAGCAGCAGGTAGGTGGTGGAAGCGCGCTTATTACCGTCGAACGAGGCCGGAGCGGGCACGATGGCTATCTTGGCGGCGCCGGACTGCGTCACGCTCACGCTGGCTTTCTTGCTGCCGCAAGCTACGTCCACGCTGCCCGTGCGGGCGCCTTCACCCGGATTGGCATCCACCGTCACGGACAAGGAGCCGTTTCCGTTACCCGAAGGCGGTGATACATGGATCCAGCCGGCCGATGCCGATGCCGACCAAGACCCGGAGGCCGTGACGGTAATCAACTTGGTAGACCTGTCCTCTTCGGAGAAAGTCAGCGAAGCGGGACTTACGGAAAGGTTCTCCTGCGGTGTAGGGGGCTCCGGATTTACCTTTTCCCCACAGGCCACCAGCATTACAGCGGCCCAAAGTATCCAGACGATTCGTTTCATATGCGTATAAAATTGGCAAGCGGGCGTCCGGTCAGGGGCGCCCGCCCGAAAAAATTATTCAATGGTACCGGTACCGGCATTGAAGTCCAGGGTCACCTTCTGACCGGCGCTCACGTTCACACGCTCCTGGTCACCGCCATTGCCGCGATAGGCAATCTTGCCGTCCAGGATGATGAATTCACGGGTCCACCAGTCGGAAGTGGCGATGGAGGAAGCAGCGTAGATACGAAGCTCGCCGCTGGCCGGGATGGTAACGGACAGTTTGCCTTCGGCCTCGGTGAACAGGGCGTTATCCATGCCCTCGTTCCAACCGCCGAAGCAGTTGCCCATACCATATACCTTGGCACGCTCCACGCACAGCTTCTTGTTCTCGGTGTCCACATAAATCATGTAAACACCATTCTCGGCCACGAAGCAGTTGCCGTCGCTCACGGTATAGCCGCTGTCTTCGCCCAAGCCGGTGAAGTCACCGCCCCAAGCCTTGACAGAGTTGAACTTGAAGCCCTTGCCGGCCTCGATGTAACGGATGGACCAGAACTGGCCGGTCTTTCCGTTCACCGGGATCATCTCCAGGCCATTGGCTTCCCAGTCCCAACCGCCGACACCATCGCCGATCATGTACATGTTTTCCGGCAGGGAAGGCTCTTCGCCGCTGTACTCACCGCTGATGGTGATGGTCTCGTTGGCGGCATCGTACACCAGAACAACCGTGGCTTCACGACCCAGCTTGATGTTGTCGCCGCCGGGCGTTACAGC
>Ga0265299_10003443_pt1 | contig 15416 bp, 14 predicted proteins | sample AusTroGonzalo_MG_4_FD_193485 | JGI IMG/M metagenome (GOLD analysis project Ga0265299, IMG submission 193485) | Bovine rumen microbial communities from tropical cattle in Woodstock, Queensland, Australia - Gonzalo_02 | ecosystem: Host-associated > Mammals > Digestive system > Stomach > Rumen ... | reverse complement strand
CGTTCTCGTCACGTACCAGGTCCTTGTGGGGAACCTCCTCAATCAGTACAAGCAGATTGCCGTTGTAGCCGTTGTGCTTGCCTGCGTTACCCTTGCCCTCAACTGAGAGCTGCATACCCTCGGCAACGCCTGCCGGTATATTGATCTCGACTATCTCCTCGCCATATACCACGCCGTCACCGCTGCAGTGCGGGCAACGGTCCTTGATAATCTTGCCTTCACCGCCGCAACGGGGGCAGACGGTCTGTGTCTGAACCATGCCGAAGAAGCTCTGCTGGGTGCGCATTACCACACCTGAACCATGGCAGTCGGGGCATGTCTCGGCAGCTGAACCGTCCTTTGCTCCGGTGCCCTTGCAGTGCTGGCAGGGAACCAGTTTCTTGAGTTTGAACTTCTTGGTGACGCCGGTGTTGATCTCCTCCAGTGTCAGGGAAACCTTAACCCTGAGGTCCGATCCGCGCTGCTTGCGCTCACCCGCACGCTGACGTGTACGGCTGCCGCCGAATCCGCCGAAACCGCCGAATCCGCCGCCTCCGAAAATGTCGCCGAACATGGAGAATATGTCGTCCATTGACATGCCGGCACCGCTGAATCCGCCGCCGCCTCCGAATCCGGATGCGCCGTTCAGACCGTCAAATCCGAACTGGTCGTATTTGGCGCGCTTGTCAGGGTCGCTCAGTACGCTGTATGCCTCGGCTGCCTCCTTGAACTTCTCCTCGGCCTCCTTGTCGCCGGGGTTCTTGTCAGGGTGGTACTGTATGGCTTTCTTGCGGTAAGCCTTCTTTATCTCATCGGCAGTTGCGGTCTTTGGGACCTCAAGCACCTCGTAATAGTCTCTTTTTGCCATATTGTTATTCTCCTACGGCCACCTTGGCGTGGCGCAGAACCTTGTCGTTAAGTTTGTATCCGTCGATTGCGCAATCCAGAACCTTGCCCTTGAGCTCCTCGCTGGGAGCGGGGATCATGGCGATAGCCTCATGGAAATCTGTGTCAAAAGGCTCGTTCTTGGGTGATATCTTCTGCAGACCCTTCTGCTCGAGAGTATGCATCAGCTTGTTGTAGATAAGCTCGACGCCCTCCTTGAGAGCATTGTAGTCCTCTGACTTGGCTGAGTTTGCTATAGCTCTCTCCAGGTCATCTATCACGGGAAGGATATCGGTCACAACTCCTGCACTTCCGTTCAGGATTATGTCTGCCTTCTCCTTCATGGTGCGCTTGCGGTAATTGTCGAACTCGGCCATCTGGCGGAGCAGACGGTCCTTGAGGTCAGCTATCTCGGCCTCACTCTTGGCCAGCTTGTCCTGGGCAGTCTCTTCCTGGGGTTCCTGGGTGTTGTTCTCCTGGTTTTCCTGTGCGGCTGCAGCATCCTGCTCCGCACCGTTCAGAACCTCCTTCTCCTGATCGTTCTCAGATTGGAAATTTTCTGACATTTTATGTTTATTCTTCTTACTCATCTGCTATATATCTTGCAATAACACCTTATATGCAACAAACATTGTGCCACAGCGACATGCGGTGACACACTGGCACATTAAAAAATTATAAACTTACTTCATTGAATCGGCACCGAAGCAGAAAGGCAGGATGGAATCCGTTCCGCCTTCAATCAGCATGGTACCTTCAGTTCCGTAAAGGATATACCGGATAGGACGACCTCCGCGCTGCTCGGTCTCGGCCAGTACCTGACGGCAGGCACCGCAGGGAGTGATGGGCTGGGCTGTGAAACCATTGTCATTACGGGCTGCTATGGCCAGAGCGGTGACGGCTTTGCCGGGGTGGGCGTGACCTGCTGCGAACAGGGCGGTCCTCTCGGCGCAGAGACCTGAAGGGTATGCCGCATTCTCCTGGTTGCTGCCGGTAACTACGGTTCCGTCATCAAGCAGCAGAGCGGCGCCTACCTTGAATCCGGAGTAGGGTGACCAGCTTCCTGCCGTGGCCTCCTTGGCTGCGTTTACCAACTTCAGGTCACTGCTGCTCAGCTCGTCCTGACTCAATACACTCCACTCAATGGTACGACTCTGTTTCTTCATATGCCCGGGGTCAATTATCCGACCGCTAATTTACTCAATTTTTCAGCATATTTCATTAACTTCGCATAACCATCTGCTTAGTAATGAAAATACTCCGATTAGCAACGCTTGCCATGCCTCTGCTGCTGGCTTCCTGCTCCGTCATCAGACCGACGGCATCGGCCCCCGTAACTCAAACCCAGTCCAAGGACGCCTATTCGGCCTACATTGCCAGGTACAACGCCATGGCTGTGGAACAGATGAAGAAATACGGCATACCTGCCAGTATCACTCTTGCACAGGGCCTTTTGGAGTCCGATGCGGGGCGCAGCACTCTGGCAACCAAGTGCAACAACCATTTCGGAATAAAATGCCATAATGACTGGACGGGCCGCAAGATGTATCATGATGATGACGAACGTCAGGAGTGTTTCCGCTGTTACTCTGATGCCGATGATTCATACCGTGACCACTCACTGTTCCTGGTCAACGGAGCACGTTACCAGTCGCTCTTTAAACTGGGTACCACTGATTACAAAGGCTGGGCCAAGGGACTCAAGGCTGCCGGTTATGCCACCAGTCCCACATACGCTGACAAACTCATAGAACTCATAGAACGCTACGGACTGGACCGTTATGACAAGAACGGCGCCGCCCGCCTCAAACCCGGACAGCTTCCGCATCAGCCCATGCTGGTGAACGGTCAGCGCTGCGTACGTCTGCGTGAGGGTGAGACTCTTAAGGATATTGCACGTGAATACGGCATGCAGCTCAGTCTGCTGCGCCGTTTCAATGAGGCGGAACGCAAGTTCGTGCCGCCTGCCGGAACTCTTATCTATCTGGAAAGAAAAAAGTCCCGTGCCGATCGTGAGCACAGGACTTATGTGGTAAAGAAGGGTGACAGCCTTTGGTCAATTTCCCAGCAGTTCGGGGTTAAGATGAAGCCTCTTGCAAACCGTAATCATCTCTCTGACGAGAATCCCCTGTCAGTGGGCATGACCCTCCTTCTTCGCTGATTATTCCATCTGTTGTGTGGCTTTCGCTATGGCCTTCTCAAGGTCTGCGCGGCTCATTGTGCCGTCCAGGCAGATGAATGTGAAGGCCTCATATTCGGATGCCGTAAGGATGAACTGGGTTACGGTCTTTTCATTACCGGTGGTGTAGATCCGTACCACTTCGCCCTTGTCCTTGATTTCCATCAGCATCTCGAAGTCATACTTCTTGATGAACTTGTTTACATCGGACTTGATCTCATTGCATAAGTCCGGATCATCGCAGTCAAGGAGATACATGGAGTTCAGGTTCTTGATGATGGATCCCAGGTCCATGGAACTGCCTTCGCCAAGTTCCATGTTGGGCACCTTACCCATGAGTTTGAACATTGATGAGGAAATGTATACTGCACTTACCTCGTCATTATCGGAATACTTGTTGTAGATTCCTTTGCCGTCCTGTGCCCAGGCTCCGGCGGTGAGCAGAAACATTGCTGCCACAAATGCTGCTATTCTTTTCATCTTAGTGCGTTTATCGTTTTATCAATTACCGGCTCGGCTACATCAGCGATATCCATACCGGTGTTCATTTTCTCTGATATGAATCCGAATACCTGCTCCATCTGGACATAAGCCATCTTGGGATCGTCAAATGTATCCTTGGGGGTAGGAATCGAATCCTGGAATGAGAGGTGCAGGCCGATGGTGACGACTGCAACCGCTGCTGCAGGGTAAGAGATCATCTTGAGAATCTTTCTGTATCTGTGATGATGCGTATGAGTCTCCTTGACCTCATTTTCTTCTTTGGATGACATCTCAAGTGCACGGGCCGTTACGGCTATGTCGTGCTTGAGCGATGCAGGTACCTTGATGCTCTCGTCGGATGCTATCCGGTCGAGATCAAGCATACTCAGATTTTCAATATCTTCCAATCGTTTCATATCTGGCTCCTTAATGACTTGCGGGCATTGCTAAGAAGTACCCTCAAAGTCAGGTTTGACATTCCTGTTCTCTCTTCAATCTCTTCATATGACATCTCCTCCAGCACATACATCTTCATCACGTCACGTTGGCGGGCGGGCAGCCGTTCAATTGCGGCCAGAACCCTTTCCAGTTTCTCCCGGGCGTCATAGTCATCGGCAAACTGTCTTGACTCTGCTATGTCCGGTCCCGGTTCCATGCTCTGCACGCGCTGCTCCTTGCGGAGTTTGTCAATACAGAGGTTTTTCATGAGTGTCGTACAGTATGCTTTCAGGTTGAGGACTGTGTCCAGTTGGTCACGGCTGTTCCACAACTTGATAAACAGGTCCTGTACGGCGTCTTCGGCATCTGTCCTGGACTCCAGAATATAGTACGCCACTCTGTAGAGCCCGTCGCTCAGCGACTTGTATGTTTCTGTCAGGACTTCTGATGTCATCTGTTTTTGACCGTTTCCGATATAGAGACGCACCAACCCCGAAAGTGTTAATGCGTCAATGCCGAAAAATACAAAAAAAAAGATTGCCGGCTTACGGCCGGCATAAGGATATTATAAAATTTCGTGCTCCTCCTTCATGTCTATCTCGTTGCCCTTAAGGTCTATGAACCTGTAAGAGAGGAACGGGAGATTCTGGTCGGGAAGCAGATTGATTCCGAATCCGTATCTGAACTGCCATCTCATCTTGATGGGGAACAGACCCTTTGTAAGATATGCGTACACGTACGGGTGTACGAACAGGGTGAAGTTGCTCATCTTCATCTGGTTCTTAAGGCAACTTACCTTATTCTCCAACTGATCGGTGAACAGGATTGAGGGTCTGATGGTGCCTGTGCCGAAGCATGTGGGGCAGGTCTCGTCAACCGGGACATCCATCACCGGACGTACCCTCTGACGTGTTATCTGCATCAGACCGAATTTGCTCAGAGGCAGGATGTTGTGCTTGGCGCGGTCGCGTTCCATATTCTGGCACATACGCTCGTAGAGCTTCTGGCGGTCTTCGGCCAGTGCCATGTCTATGAAGTCAACCACTATGATTCCGCCCATATCACGCAGACGCAGCTGGCGTGCCAGCTCATCGGCCGCACCCAGATTGACCTCCAGTGCGTTCTCCTCCTGAGTGCCTGCCTTGACGCGGTGACCGCTGTTGACATCCACTACATGGAGAGCCTCGGTGTGCTCGATGATAAGGTATGCTCCGCTCTTGTATGATACTATGCGGCCGAACGATGACTTGATCTGCTTGGTGATGGCAAAGTTGTCGAATATGGGCAGCTCGCCTTTGTAAAGCTTAACGATCTTGGTCTTGTCCGGGTCAATCAGTGATACGTAGTCGCGTATCTCCTGATAGGTCTTCTCGTCATTTACGTGGATAGACTCGTATGACGAGTTCAGCATGTCGCGCAGGATGGCTATGGTGCGGCTGGTCTCCTCGAAAATGAGTTCGGGAGCCTTCTCTACCTTCATTGCCCTGGTGAGGCAGTCCTCCCAGCGCTGGTAAAGGATGGAGAGCTCGTTGTCCAGCTCGGCTACGCGCTTGCCCTCGGCAACTGTACGTACTATTACGCCGCAGTTCTTGGGCTTGATGCTGTGAATGAGTTGCTTGAGTCGGGCACGCTCCTCGTTTGACTTGATCTTGGATGATACCGAGACCTTGTCGCCGAACGGGATGAGCACCAGGAAACGTCCTGCAAAGGATATCTCGCCTGTCAGACGCGGACCCTTGGTTGAGATGGGCTCCTTGGTTACCTGTACGATTATCTCGTCACCCTGTTCAAGTGCGGTGCTTATGTTGCCCTGCTTCTCATCAAACTGTACGGGCTGGGCTTTTGCGAAGGGTGCAAGTTTCTTGCGGTTGGCCCTTACCTGTTTGATGTACTTCTTCAATGACATGAACTGAGGGCCCAGATCCTGATAGTGCAGGAAGGCCTCCTTCTCGGACCCTACATCCACAAAGCAGGCGTTGAGTCCGGGCATGAGCTTCTTGACACGTCCCAGATAGAGATTGCCTACCGCAAAGGTGACCTCCTGAGCGTCTTTCTGATACTCAACAAGGTTGTGATCCTCGGTAATGGCTATCTGGATGCTGTCTGGCTGGACGTTTACTGTCAGTTCGCTTGTCATCGTATGTTGTGTGTATTACGTCGTTATAAAGCAAAGAACAAACCTGGCGAAAACATTTTGCGGCAAGTTTGTTCTTTGAGAGTTTCTTATTACAGACGGGCCTTATTTGCTCTTATGTCTGTTCTTTCTCAGTCTTTTTTTACGCTTGTGCGTAGACATCTTATGTCTTTTTTTCTTCTTTCCGCTTGGCATAACTGTGATTATTTATTTGAAGTTAACTATTACTTTCTTACAGCAAGGGCGAAAGTCTTGGCCGGCTTGAAAGCGGGAATCTTGTGCTCAGGAACTGTTATAGTGGTGTTCTTGAGGATGTCACGTGCAGCCTTGGCAGCTCTCTTCTTGGTGATGAAGCTTCCGAAACCTCTAAGATAGACGTTCTCATCGTTCTCGAGAGAATCCTTAACCACCTCCATGAAACCTTCTACGCAAGCCAGAACGTCGGTCTTATCAATACCGGTCTTCTTGGCGATCTCGCTAACAACTTCTGCTTTTGTCATATTCTCAATTATTTAAGTCTAAAATGTCGCTTTTTGTTTTCGAGTTGCAAATGTAGTTCTTTTTGCTGATACAGAAAACAAATCATCCTAATTTGTTCTAAAAAAATCTTTTGTATATTTGCATTGAAATATTAATACCTAATTATTATGTCAGTTAACAAAGTTATTTTGATTGGAAATGTGGGTAAGGATCCGGATGTGAGATATCTGGACAACCATGTTTGTGTAGCTAACCTTACCCTGGCCACGACAGAACGTGGCTACACTGCTCAGAACGGCACACAGGTGCCCGATCGTACTGAATGGCACAACCTCGTATTTTGGAGAGGTCTGGCCGAAACCGTTGAAAAATACGTTCATAAGGGTGACAAGCTCTATGTTGAAGGCAACATCCGTAACCGCAGTTACGATGACCAGAACGGCGTAAAGCGTTATGTCACTGAGATTTTTGTTGATTCCATGGAGATGCTCACCCGTCCTCAGCAGAAGGCGGATGGAACACAGCAGCCGCAGCCCGGTGCTGCGCCGGAACCCGGAGACTCCGGAATGCCGTTCTAACTTAAATCGTAAGCCTTATAGAACCTATCGGTTTTAATATTCCTACTGCGGGGTCCGTCATCGCAATGGTGACGGCCCTGCTTCTTTTGTTTCTCTCGGGATTCGTATCGGCCTCAGAGACATCGTTCTTTTCGCTGTCACCCGAGGAACTTAAACACATTTCAGAAGATGATTCCCCGCGCTGTCGCAGGGCGTCGTCATTGCTTTCTGACTCAGAGCGCCTTCTGGCCACTATACTGACTGCCAACAATCTGGTCAACGTGGCAATAATCCTGCTGCTTGACCTGGCATTCTCGCAGATGCTGGTTTTCAGTGCAGAGTGGGTGGAATTCCTGGTGCTCACGGTTATACTGACATTCATTCTGCTGCTGTTCGGAGAGATCATCCCCAAACTCTATTCGGCACACAACTCTCTTTCGTTCAGTCTCAGAGCTACCGGACTGCTCTCTGCATTGACGGTAATACTGCGTCCGGTATCTTCACTTCTGATGCGTTCAAAGGTTCTGTCCGATCGCATTCAGTCTAAGAAAAATATCAACATTTCGGTAGATCAGCTGGAGCATGCTCTGGAGCTTACCGACTCAGAGGATATACAGGACGAGCACCAGCTCCTTGAGGGTGTCATACGTTTCGGTGATGAAACGGTTGTGGATATTATGACATCCCGAATTGATATGATAATGCTGGATATCAAAGCCGGTTACGGCGAGGTTATCCGGTGCATCCGCGAGAACTTCTATTCGCGTGTTCCCGTCTATTCGGGCACATCGGACAATATTAAGGGAATTCTTTACATCAAGGACCTTCTGCCATACCTTGAGAAAGGTGACGGTTTCCGCTGGCAGTCGCTTATTCGTCCTGCATTCTTTGTACCTGAGACCCGTAAGATCGATGACCTTCTGCACGACTTCCAGACCGGCCGTATCCATATGGCCATCGTGGTCGATGAGTTCGGAGGGACATCGGGCCTGGTAACCCTTGAGGATGTCATTGAGGAGATACTCGGTGAGATCAATGACGAGTTTGACGACGACTCGGTAAGCTACCGCAAGACCGGTCCCGATACATACGTTTTTGAGGGCAAGACCCTGCTGTCAGACTTCTTCAGGATCATCGGACTTGACGAGGACGATTACGCCCAGTATGTGGGTGAGGCCGATACCCTGGCCGGTTTCCTTCTTGAGCTCAAGGGCGATTTTCCCAAGAAGGATGAGGAACTGGTCTGCAAGGACTTGATTCTCAAGGTGATGGAAAAGAAGGAGCGTCGTCTTTCAGGCATCCGCGTTACAGTCCGCCGTGATTCCAAAAACGGCAGGGAAGAGTAATCTTTTCACAATTTTTAAAATTTTCAAGGTATGCACGCGCGTGTGTACCCTTTATTTCGTATCTTTGTCCGATTATCAACCAGTTTGCATCAAACAAACACCAACAAAACCAATACAGTTTATGAAGAAAAGCAAAAGATCATTGGCTCTGTGCGGCATTATTGCGGCATTCTGCCTTGGTTCCTGTCTTACCTTTACTGATGAACTTGACATGGACAAGGAAATCAGTCTGGATATGCAGATCGGCCCCGGAGGTCTTTTTATTCCTATCGGTAGTCTTGATACCATCTTTCTTGACTCTCTGATCAAGGTGGATGGTGACCAATCTCTTCTGGATACACTTGACGGTGGCCTGTTCGGATTCACCATGAAGGATTCCATTAGCAAGATTGATGTAGGTATCGATCCTGTCAAGATAGATATTGAACCTCCTCATATCGATCCTCTCGAGACACAGTTCGCAAAACCTGAGGTCAATGATGTTGATATTGACACGATGTCGAGTTCAACGACTCTGGATATTCCGTCAATAGATCTTTCCGACATGAACCTGCCTTCATTCAAGAGGGATACCACAGTAGGTCCATATGACGTACCTGCAGGCTACGGAATGACTATTCCTCCCATTGGTATCTCCATCAATCCGCAGGCCATGGGATGCAATTTCACCTATGAGTTCCCTGAAGATGTCAAGAAGCTGAACAAACTGTGGTTCGGAGATAAAAAGGGTTCCAAGACGGGTCAGAAACTCACCCTGGATGTTAACCTGGACGGTATCTACAAAGCCTTGTCTGAACCCGATGTAAAGGTAACATCCCTGATCCTCTCATTCCCGGGCAACTTTGTTCTTGCCAAGGATTCCAATCTGGATCAATACATCCCGTCATCTTGTGTGACTGTTACAGGAAATGTTTTCAGCATTGCCATGACCAGTCAGTCTGTACAGGGATTGGGTGCTGATCATCATCTGCCTATTACATTCTACGTCAAGTATGCAGATTTCTCAGATCCGCAATATGAGAATGAGATAGATTATCACGAGAGCATCCAGTACAATCTGGATCTGTCAATCGGCGGAGTTGCAGGTAACACCGCAACTTCATTCCAGGTGGGTGTTGACCTGGAGGCTAATCTTAAGATGGCCGATATAGAGGCAGAGACGGTAAGCCGTGAAATGGATGTAGAAGAGAAGGTGATCTCTTCAACTTGCGCCATCACCAATCTTGAAGGTATCAGCAGAGTGGATGATATCATCTTTGACTCTGACAAGAGTATGCTTTACCTCCGTGTTTCTGATCTTAACATGGATCCGTTCGTTCTCAAGAACGGTGTCAGCACGATTGATCTCAGGTTCCCGTCCAAGTTTACCTTTGACGAAAGTTATTGTAAGAATGAGGCCGGTCAGGATGCAGGTACATGGGTAACTGCCAGCAGGCTCACTCTCGATGCCACAAAGGCGATCGGTCATACCGTATCTCTCAAGGTTAGGGAGCTTGCAGTCAATCAGGCGGTTGATGTGGAGACAAGCTCCATAGAAATATCTACAGAGGTTACTTACTCCGGTCGCGTAGTAGTAGCTGAGAATGACAATGTTAATCTGGCTGCCATTGATTCTCTTAATGGCATGAACAAGAAACTCAATGTGGATTTCTGGGGCAAGTTTGTTGTCGACGAGGCTGACGTTGAGACCGGTGAGATGAAAACCGTGTTCAAGGATTCAACTGAGATATCAATCAACGAACATGTTGACAACACCCTGGTTATGGTCAAGCGCATTGACCTGACAAATCCGGCCAGTGCTGTAATGAGCATGATGTTTGAGGGCGTTCCTCAGACTGTTACCGAACTTACATTCTCCAAGTTTACCGTTGAGTTCCCGGACTTCATCAAGTTGGCTTATGACGGAGCCGATACACGTATCAACGTAAGGGGTAACAAACTTATCATAAACGGTGTCCTGGATGAGGAACTTCACTCAACTGAAGGCTTCTCAGTTTCAGGTCTGACAATTACCGGTATGGAATTTGCCGAGCCTCTGTGGCTTGATGACGGCAATCTGGTACTTGAAAACCAGAAAGTCCGCATAAGCGGAACTGTAACCGTAAACAACCAGAAGATCAAGAGTAACGAGCTTGATGTGATCCGTGTAATTCCTGAGGTCAGCTTCAGTACTATTGAGGTCAAGTCAGTTTACGGTAAGGTAAATCCCAAGATAGATCCGGTTCATGAGGAGGTATCCCTTGACCTGGGTGATGCGGATTTCTTCCAGAATGAGAATAACACTCTTTCATTGAGTGATCCTCAGCTCACCATCAACCTTATAAGCACGGTTACCGTTCCGATTGATATCGACCTGTGCCTCTCATCTATGGATTCCAAGGGCAATTACATCGCTCGGAACATAATTCCTGACGACGGAACCATCCGTATTGCCAAGTGTGATACAACAGCCGAAAGTCGCACTACCACACTGGTTATCTACAAGAATAAGAGAAAGGTTACTTCTTCAGATGACACCATCTACATTCGCATGAGCCGCCTTTCAGATCTTATGTCTACCATACCTGACAAGATCGTATTCGATCTCACTGCAGGTGTTGACCAGTCAGTCAACCACTACATTGACCTGACACGTGAACTCTCCGTATCCGGTGATTACAATGTTTCCATTCCTCTGATGTTCGACGACCTCTATCTTGAGTATTCAGATACCATCAAGGATCTGGGTGAGAGCATGGAGGATGTGGCTGACAAGATCGAGGCAGTCCAGGTTCAGCTGATAGGTGACGTGGAGAGTACCATTCCTCTTGGCGTTACACTCACAGCCAAGGCTTATGACAGCAACATGAGGGAACTGACCGACATAAATATCGGCTCATTCTCAATCAAGGCCGGCAGTGATACAATCACCAAGGCTCCTATGGTTCTTGATGTCGATGTCAAGAAGGACGGTCTTGAGAAACTCGAGTCTATCGTATTCACGGCTTCCTGCGAATCGGCCGAAGACGGCTTCAGCATCCGCAAGGGTCAGTGGCTGCTGGTTAAGAAACTGCGCATTAAGTTCCCGCAGGGACTTAAGGTTGACCTTACCGATGTGGCTAAGGACAGTGACAAGGATAAGAATAAGAAAGGTAAGCATTAACACTCTAAACAGATAACGTTATGAAAAAGCATATAATCAAGAGATCATTAGTAGCAGCTTCATTGTTGCTTATGACTGTTGCTGCATCTGCACAGAGTGCAAGCTCATCATATTTCCTTGAGGGTATGAACCAGCGTTACCAGCTGAACCCGGCATTTGCGCCCGAGCGTCCCGTATTCATGGCAATTCCCGCTTTGAGTAACATTCAGGTCGATGCTTCCAGCTCAGTAGGTCTGGCAAACTTCCTCTTTGAGTCAACTTCCAAGCCCGGTATGCTGACCACATTCATGAGCCCCGATATAGACTCCAAGAAATTCCTGGACGGTATGCCCAGGGCTGCCCAGTTCAATGTCGGACTCAATATGGACATTCTTGCTTTGGGTGTTGGCGGTAAGAGAGGTTTCACCACATTCAACCTCAAAGTCAGAAACAACGAGCAGATCAATCTTCCCAAGGAACTGTTCGGCTTCATGAAGGCCAGTTTCGCTCAGGGCGATTATCTGATTGAGAATATCAATGTCAATTCAATCTCCTATCTGGAGGCTTCACTTACCCATTCTCACAAAATCGGTGAAAACCTTACGATAGGTTTGGGCCTTAAGTTCCTGGAGGGTATCGCTTATGCCGATATCACCGTCAATGAGATTGATGCCAGACTGCATGAGGATGAGTGGCTCGTCAAGTCAAACGGTACCATCAAGGCCTCTGTTCCCGGCGCCGAGTACAAACTGGACCCCGATAAGCAGACATTTGACGGTATTGAGGGATTCAACTTCAAAGTTCCCCAGAGTCATGGCTTTGCAGTAGATCTGGGTGCTGAATATGACTTCAAGGGTATCGTTGACGGTCTTAAGGTATCGGCGGCCGTTACAGACCTTGGATTCATCGGCTGGGCCAACATGAATACATTCGCCACCAACAACAACGAGTATGTTGAATTCGAGGGATTCAACAACTATGACGTAAGCGGTGACAATGAGGATGAGACTATGGATCAGATCAAGGATGATTTCAATGATATGGTTCAGATGTACCAGACCGGAACTACAGACCAGAAGGAGAAGGTTATTCTTGATGCCACCTTCAGGGTAGGTGCCGAGTATGAGATGCCATTCGCCAAGTGGATATCGGTAGGCGAGCTGCTTACCTATCGTTCTGGTCTGTGGCCTTATGCAGAGTCACGTACATCACTTACACTTTCACCCTGCGGATGGTTTGATCTGAGCGGAAACGCATCGTTCTCTTCCATGGGTTCATCGATGGGATTCCTGTTCAACCTGCATCCGGGAGGAATAAACTTCTTCCTGGCAGTAGACCGTCTGAAGGCAGAATTCAATCCGCAGTTCATTCCTTTGCACGATTTTGGTCTTAATTTCAGTTTAGGTCTTAACTTTGCATTCGGAAAGAAACGCGCAAAACTTGATGATTGATATTTCAGTCTTTGAGCTAATCCTCAAAGGCATGGCTATAGGATTTCTGGCAGCAGCCCCGACGGGACCGTCGGGGGTGCTTGTCATACAGAGAACACTCAACAAGGGCCGGTGGAAAGGATTTCTTACCGGCCTTGGAGTGTCAATAAGTGATGCTGTGTATATCATGATTACCATGATGTGCCTGTCGTTGGTTCTGGGGTATCTCGAGGATCCTACGATAGCATTGGTGGTCAAACTGCTGGGATGCGCCCTGCTGCTTATATTCGGCATCACGACCGTAAGGAATAACCCCCTTGCGGCATCAAAGGAGGTAAAGGTCAAGAAGGATTCTCTGTGGCAGCTTATGGTCACGGGAACTCTGGTGGCTGTGGTGAATCCTTTGGTGGTCTTTTTTTACATGGGACTGTTTGCGTTCTTCTCACTCCCGGTCGATGACTTCGATACGACGATGAAGATGCAGACGTACCTGTTTGTCCTTATGGGCGATGTTTGCTGGTGGCTTACCCTGTCAACCCTGATCAACAAACTGCGTAACCGCTTTGACCTGCGCGGACTTTGGATAATCAACAGGGTGCTGGGAACCATACTGATAGTGGCCGCCGTAGCGTGGTGCACTTCAATACTTTTGAAACTGTAAGATGTTTGTTCAGAAAGAACTTAGAGAGAAAAATATAGCCGAGTACCTGCTTTACATGTGGCAGGTCGAGGATATGATACGTGCTGCAGGACTTGACAGCGACAGGCTTTATGATGCCGTCATCAAGGCCAGCGGACGCAGCGACGCTGAGTGCCGTGAGTGGAAGCAGTGGTATGATGACCTGATTGAGATGATGCGTACCGAGGGTAAGGTAACCCAGGGCCATCTCCAGATCAATGAGAACGTTCTGGTACTGCTGGAGGATCTCCATACACGTCTGCTCAATTCACACAAGCAGCCTGAGTACAGGGATATGTACTACAAGGCTCTGCCGTTCATCGTTGAGTTCCGCGCCAAGAACCACAGTACTGAGAATGACGAGTTGCGTGACTGTTTCAATATGCTCTATGGAGTATGGCTGCTCCGTGTACAGGGTAAGGAGGTCAGCACGTCAACCGCACAGGCCGTGAAGGCAGTATCGGCTTTCATAGGAAAGCTGGCAGTGCTCTACCGTGAGGATAAGGAGGGCACTTTGGATTTAGAGTAATATTATGATTGAAGAGATTAACAGACGAAGAACATTTGCGATAGTATCGCACCCTGATGCCGGTAAGACCACACTTACTGAAAAATTCCTGCTGTTCGGCGGCCAGATACAGGTAGCCGGCGCCGTAAAGTCCAACAAGATCCGCAAGACAGCCACATCGGACTGGATGGACATTGAGAAACAGCGTGGAATCTCGGTTACCACTTCGGTAATGGAGTTTGATTATGAAGGTTACAAGATAAATATTCTGGATACCCCGGGTCACCAGGATTTTGCCGAGGATACGTTCCGTACGCTGACTGCCGTTGACAGTGTCATCATCGTGATTGACAGTGCCAAGGGTGTCGAGCTGCAGACCCGCCGCCTCATGGAGGTGTGCCGTATGCGCAAGACTCCGGTGATTGTGTTCGTGAACAAGTTGGACCGTGAGGGTAATGACCCCTTTGACCTGCTTGACGAGCTTGAGGAGGAACTCCAGATTCACGTACGCCCCCTGAGTTGGCCTATTGAGAAGGGCGCCCGTTTCAAGGGAGTGTACAACATATACGAACAGAAACTTGACCTTTTCACACCTGATAAGCAGAAGGTGACTGAGAAGGTTGAGGTTGATATAAACAGCGCCGACCTTGAGGCTCACGTAGGTGAGCGCGAGGCTGCCAAGCTTCGTTCCGATTTGGAACTGATAGATGGCGTTTACGAGCCGTTTGACCGCAGTCAGTATCTGAGCGGTGAGCTTGCACCGGTATTCTTCGGTTCGGCCCTGAACAACTTCGGTGTGCAGGAGCTGCTCAACTGCTTCGTGCAGATTGCACCCAGCCCGCGTCCCACACAGGCGCTGGAGCGTATGGTGGAGCCCGAGGATAATAAGTTCACCGGTTTCATCTTCAAGATTACAGCCAACATCGATCCTAACCACCGTTCATCGGTTGCGTTCTGTAAGGTCTGCTCGGGTAAGTTCCAGCGTAATGAGCCCTACTATCATGTGCGTCTGGACAAGACCTTCCGATTCTCTTCGCCCACCCAGTTCATGGCACAGCGCAAGAGCACCATCGAGGAGGCATGGCCGGGCGATATCATCGGCCTTCCGGATACAGGAAACTTCAAGATCGGTGATACGCTCACTCAGGGTGAGAAACTCCATTTCAAGGGTCTGCCCAGTTTCTCGCCCGAGATGTT
>Ga0265299_10003441_pt1 | contig 15417 bp, 16 predicted proteins | sample AusTroGonzalo_MG_4_FD_193485 | JGI IMG/M metagenome (GOLD analysis project Ga0265299, IMG submission 193485) | Bovine rumen microbial communities from tropical cattle in Woodstock, Queensland, Australia - Gonzalo_02 | ecosystem: Host-associated > Mammals > Digestive system > Stomach > Rumen ... | reverse complement strand
TGATCGAGCAGCGATCACTTCTTACGCATCTTTGCTGCTCTCTTTCTTCTTCTCATTTTCTTCTTGCGCCATTTCCAACGCTGGTTGCCGCGTTTCTTCCAGGCGCGTGAGCCTCTCTTCATGGTTTACCCTTCCTGGACTCTTCATCGCCTTAGCGACGGATCATCCGTTGGCGGGCCCGCGGGGATTCGAACCCCGGGCGTCTGGCTTAGAAGGCCAGCGCTATATCCTGGCTAAGCCACGAGCCCACACTGAGACCACCATCCGCTACTATCATTTAAAGGTTTGTTCTTTGAAAAACGGGGGAAAACGGGCAGCCAGACACCCGTCTGGCCACCCCTTGGATGGTTTCAGAAGTCGATCCCGAAGAGGTTGAGAATCGAGCCGTATCCGAGGAACATCGCCGCGGATTCCGCTATGCAGATGACCCCGAAGGCTGCCAGGACGGGCCACAGGTTCATGAGCTTCCCGATTCCCGTGACCAGGGCCTCGGCGAAGTGCAGGATCATGTAGACGAAAGACCCGGCCACGAACGCCACGATCACCCTCGGCCATCCCTGGGACAGCGGGGTCAAATCGACGCCGACGAGCTCGGCGCCGTTCAGGCCGCCGAGGTAGACGTAGACCAGGACCATGATCATGGCCGCGATGATGACCGCGAAGTGCACCTCGCGGAACGGGCGGATCACCAGGGTGAACGCCGCGAGAACCACTAGCAGGATGGTGAAGTTGCCCCACTGGTTGTAGCGGGTGGCGGCGACGACGGCCATCAGCACGCCGAAGATCACTCCGAGGACCATGAGGGCCTTGTACTTCCCGGATTCCTTGTCCTTGACGTAGTACGCGGCGATGACGAGAGCCAGGAGGCCTCCCAGCAGGAGGATGAGCTGGGGGACGTTGCCGTCGACCCAGGACATGATGTCATCAGTTGCCATGCCATCGGTATCTTGCTGCGGTTATATAGATAATCCAGTTGGATTACCATCCTGCGCATCGCTGCAGGTTGTTCGTCAATCATTTGACGAGGCTAAGGCAACCATATTATCCGTCTACAATCGGTCCGCCCCCATGGATTGCAACGTACATAGCCAGAGGCTCACTTACCACGCAGCCGGGAGGATGCTCTCGGAGAGGGGAGGCATGCCCCTCGTCGAGGTCCTCTCCTGCTGCGCGGACGGCGACCCCTCCGCCGTCCTGCTATCCGACCAATGCCGCATGTCGATAGGGCTGCAGGCGCGCGGCGACGAGCCTGTCCAATGGAGGGGGTGCATCCTCAGTCAGTTCGCCGATGCCATGGAGGCCATAGACGCCGTCAACCCCCAGGTCGTCCTCAGGTGGCGCTCGGAGTTCACCTACACCTTCCCCCGCGCCGCCGTACAGGAGGCCCTGGCCAATGCGATCATACACTGCGATGCCTCGGCCGGTAGCAGGATAGAGGTGGTCATCGGCGGGGAATCGATGGTAATCCGCTCTCCCGGGCGCTCCAACTTCCGCCCCGGAGGGGGCATGGTGCCCCGCAACGCGGCGCTGGCCGCGGCCATGGTGTCCATGGGATGGGCCACGCTGAAGACCAAGGGGCTCATGGCCATCCTCGACGCGTACCGCAGGACCTGGAGCATACCCAGGGCGGAGGATTGCGGGGACGGCTTCCAGGTGACCCTCCCGGCGCTTTCCCCGGCGTCCAAGGACATGGCGGCCGTGATGGACAGGGTATTCGACATCCTCCGCGGCAGGCCGGGCTTGACCGCCGAGGCCATCTCTCGGGAGCTCCTCATCTCCCCGCCCACGGTCCGCGCCGCGCTCTGCAGCATGGAGGCGAAGGGGAGGATCTTCTCCATGGGACAGTCGGATCGCCCCCATTATTACCCCGTGCGAGGTCTGGTCCCCGGGCCAGAGATACAACTATACATCCATTAGTATCCAAAAAAGTGACGTAGACAGAATCTGAAATCTGGTGATTAACTCTTAAATGCTGTATATCTAACATAAAATTGAGTTATTTAAGTAATCCTAAACTAAATTAAATGTTGGATGAATCCGCCAAAGTATTATAAAGTATGAGTTGGCATACCATGCCATCCCAAATCGTGAGACGTCAAGGTTTTCCGATTGTGTGGAAAAAACGAAAGGTGAATATCAATGCACATAATGGAAGGGTTCCTTGACCCGATTTGGTGCGCGGTCTGGTTCGTGATCGCAATCCCGATCGTCGCCTTCGGAGCCAAAAAAGTTATTGAGTTGATGAGGGACCACCCCGAGCACAAAATGACCGTTGCTCTGTCCGGTGCGTTCATTTTCCTCCTCTCCTCGCTTAAGATTCCGTCCGTCACTGGGTCCTCTTCCCACCCGACTGGAACCGGATTCGCTGTCGTCATGTATGGAATCGCCACCTGCGCATTCCTCTCTACCATCGTCCTGATCTTCCAGGCCATCCTTCTCGCCCACGGCGGACTCACCACCCTCGGAGCCAACATCTGCTCCATGGGTATCATCGGACCCGCTGTCGGTCTCGGAGTCTGGCTGCTCATGATCAAGGGCGGAGTCAAGATCCCCATAGCACTGTTCTGCGCCACCCTTGTCGCGGACCTGTTCACCTATGTCGTGACAGCCTTCCAGATGTCCCTCAACTTCGGATTCGAGTACTTCGTCGACTACCTGACCAACTACGCTGTCACCCAGATCCCGCTGGCCATCGTCGAGGGTATCCTGTTCTTCATGTTCGGAATGTACCTCATGAACAACAAGCCCGAGATCTTCGACATCGCCCAGGGTGTCGCCGAGGCCAACGCCAAGAAGGAGGGAGCCTGATGGAGAACAAGTACATCTACATCATTGGATTCGGAATCATCGCGGCGCTCGTTATCGGAACGCTTGCCTACGGAGCGGCCAACGGATTCGACTTCGGCGGATCCGACGACTCCGGCGGCGAGATCGCCCCCGGAGAAGGCGGCGACGAGTACGAGCCCTGGTGGAACGGAATCTTCGGGGACTATGAGCTCCCCGGCGAGACCGAGTCCCTGCTGTTCGCGGTCCAGGCCGCGATCGGTGCCATCATCATCGGCTATTTCATTGGCCGTAGCCAGAATAGAGGCGCTTGATGCAAACAGGGGGGCATGTCCCCCCATTTTTTTCATTCAAAACGATTTCACTGTGTTTGATTTAAGGTGTGAGGATGTCGGAAGAATCTCAAATGGACACGTTGGCATACAGCTCCAGGATGCTCTCGTGGGCCCCCCTAGGAAAGCTGCTGTTAGTCATCGTGGTGCTGATCGTCAATATCCTCACCAGATCGATGGTCGTCCCGATCATCACCCTGATCATAGGCCTCGGCCTGATGGCCTATTCCACCAATTTCAAGATCCCGCTGTTCATCGGCCTCGCCATCCTAGAAGGCATAATCATCCTGGTGATCGGAGCGGGACTGATCTCCGTCACCGGAAGCGACTCCAGCCCGGTCATCTGGGAGACAAACATCCTCTGGTTCAAGATCCACATGACCGTGGACAGCTTCAACACCGCATGGAACGTCTTCCTGCGCTCGATCGCGGGAATCACCGTGATGATCTCGTTCGCCACCTCCACGCCCATCCCGCACCTGTCCCAGGCCCTGAGGCAGCTGCACATGCCGCGCGAGGTCTGCGAGCTGATCGTCCTGATCTACAGGTACGGTTTCCTGCTCCTCGAGAGGATGGAGTCCATGTGGAACGCCGCCCACTGCAGGATGGGTTTCAACGGCTTCACCAACAAGATCAAGACCGCCGCGGCCATCGCCGTCGGCATATTCACATCATCGTCCAACCTGGCCGACAAGGCCCAGATCGCCCTGAGCTGCAGGAACTACCAGGGCATATTCCCCGTGTACAATGCCCCGCCCAAGGTGGGCATCAAATGGGTGTGCCTGGTCGTCATCGTAGCAGTCGTGATCTACTACATCGGCATCAACACGCTGGACGTGGTCAACATGGCCGAGATATTCTTCGGCAAGGACGTGGTAGGATGAGCGAGTACATCTTCGAGACCGAGGACCTCACCTACAAGTACAGCTCCAGGCAGGAGAAGCCCTCCCTGGACAATGTCAACGTGAAGATCAAGAAGGGCGTCAGGACCGCCATCCTGGGCGCCAACGGAGCGGGGAAGTCCACCCTGTTCTACCATTTCAACGGCATATTCAAGCCCTCATCCGGCACGGTCAAGTACGACGGCACCCCCCTGGACTACAACAGGGATGCGCTGACCGAGCTCAGGAAGCACATCTCCGTCGTGGTGCAGAACCCCGACGAGCAGATCTTCTCCGCCACCGTGGAGGAGGACATCGCGTTCGGCCCGATGAACTGCGGCATGGAGCGCGAGGATGTGGAGAAGGCGATACAGGACTCCCTGTTCAAGGTGAACATGGAGGAGTACCGCTACCGCCCGACCATCCAGCTGTCCTACGGCCAGAGGAAGAGGATCGCGTTCGCCGGAGCGCTGTCCATCAGGCCGGACGTCCTCATCCTGGACGAGCCCACCGCAGGCCTCGACCCGCAGATGTCGCAGGATGTCATCGAGCTCGTCGACCAGATGGTCGAAGCTGGAACCACGGTCATCATCTCCACACACGACGTGGACCTCGCCTACGCATGGGCAGAGGAGATCCACGTGCTGAGGCACGGGAAGCTCGTGTTCTCTGGCGTCCCCGAGGACTTCTTCGCGGACCTGGAGCAGGTGTTCCTCACCGGGCTCACCGTCCCGCACACATACTCGGTCAACTTCATGACGCAGAGCATCAAGGGGGAGAAGCTAGATCCGTACCCCAGGACCAACAGCCAGATCCTCTGCAAGATGCGCCACGGCGACAGCGCCACCGGGCACATCAAGCTGGTCCCCGTCGGCGAGGGCGCCGACATGGTCGAGGAGGAGGGCGCCGTGGGCGTCTACGGATCCGATTCCCGTCGCCTCTTCGCCTCGAAGGACAGGGTCGCCGACTATCACTTCAACGCCATCGAGTGCTGCCTCATGGAGGCCATCAACGGCAGGCCGTCCACCCTCTACTGCGACGAGCGCATGGTGCCGTTCGTGGAGGGCCGCATAGCGTCCCTCGACAGGTTCGGCAGCCACGTGGAGGTGGTCAGATGATCGAGGGCCTCACAAACGTCGTCGAGGTCGACGACGTCACGTTCACCTACGAGGGGGCATCCAAGCCGTCCCTGGACCACGTCACGGTCAACATCAAGAAGGGCGTCAAGACCGTCATCCTCGGCTCCAACGGGGCCGGGAAGTCCACCCTGTTCTACCAGTTCAACGCCGTCGAGAAGCCGGACTCCGGCCAGGTGAGGGTCCTGGGCCAGCCCGCGAAGTACCGCGGGAAGAGGCTCAAGGAGATCCGCTCCCAGATCGCCGTGGTCCTGCAGAACCCCGACGACCAGGTCTTCTCCTCCACCGTGGAGGACGATGTGGCCTACGGCCCCAGGAACATGAAGCTGCCCCCCGAGGAGATCAAGGAGAGGGTCGAGAGGGCCCTGTTCGAGACCGGCCTCACGGAGTTCAGGGAGAAGAACACCCTGCAGCTCTCCTACGGGCAGAGGAAGAGGCTCGCCCTCGCGGGCGCCCTCGCCATGAGGCCCGAGGTCCTGGTCATGGACGAGCCCACGGCCGGCCTCGACCCCCAGATGGCGCTGGAGCTCATGGAGCTCGCGGAGCAGCTGCACAACAACGGCACCACCATCGTCATCTCCACCCACGACGTGGACCTGGCGTACGCATGGGCCGACGAGATCCACGTCCTCAGGAAGGCCGAGGTCATCTACTCCGGACCGTCCGAGGGATTCTACTGCGACAACATGAAGGTCCACTCCACAGGTGTGATGCAGCCGTCCATGTTCGTCATGAACAAGAACCTGGCCGACATCCGCGGGGAGGACCCCGCGCCGTATCCGCGCACCGAGTCGCAGCTCATCTCCAAGATGGTCTCCGGACCCAAGGGAAAGCTCCATGTGATCCCGGTCACGGACAAGGTGGACCACTACATGCTCGACCCCGTGTTCGAGCACACCGACGACGTCAAGGTCGGGGTGTTCGGGACCGAGTCGCGCAGGCTGCTGTACGCTAGCAAGATGCCCGCGGACTTCGTGTTCAACGGATTCGAGTCCTGCGTGGGGAGGTGCCTCAGGGGCAAGGACGCAGTCCTGCTCTGCGACGCCGACTGCGTGAACCTCATCGAGGAGAAGATCGCCGACCTGATCCAGTTCGGCACCGTCCTCGAGTACAAGGTCTATCCCTGAAACGGCAAACGATTCTGCCCGGGCCCTTCGGGGCCCGGCATTCTTCTCATCCATTCACAGGCAAATCGGTATCAATTGTCAGAAGAAACGTAAGGGGTTTGGCCGGGCGGGTCCCCCCGCCCGGGATGATCATGCTTTCTTCGCAGGCGATTTCTTGGCGGGCGCCTTCTTCGCGGTCTTGGCCGCGGGTTTGGCAGCCGCCTTCCTGGTGCCGGGCTTGGGGCCCCTCTTCGCTTTGGCGGGGGCGTCCGTGTCCTTGCGGAAGCAGAGGAACCAGTCGTAGCAGATCTGGCCCTCCTTCTTGTCCTCGACCCTGTCCTTGGCGGTGCCGCAGGATCCCGGGGCGGGGAGGATGACGTCCATTCCGGGCCTCCAGTCGGCGGGGGTAGCGACGTTCTCCTTGTCGGCCTTCTGCAGGGCGAGGATGACCCTCTTGATCTCGTCGAAGTTCCTGCCGAGGGACGGCGGGTAGTAGATCATGGCCCTGATGATGCCCTTCGGGTCGATGAAGAACACGGACCTGACGGCCTGCGTGTCGGAGACGGAGGACTGGACCATCCCGTATTTCCTGGAGACGTCCATCTTGATGTCCTCGATCAGGGGGAATTTGACCTCGATGTTCTTCATCTTCTTCCATTTGATGTCCTGGATCTTCCTGAGCCAGGCGATGTGGGCGTAGATGGAGTCGACGGAGAGTCCGACGAGCTGGACGTTGAGCGCCTCGAACTCCTCGGCCATGCTGCCGAAGGTCATGAACTCCGTGGTGCACACGGGGGTGAAGTCGGCGGGGTGGGAGAAGAGGATGATCCATTTGCCTTCGTAGTCGGCGGGGAAGTTGATCGGTCCCTGGGTGGTGTTCGCCTTGAAGGCGGGGGCGGGCTCGCCGATCATGGGCATCCTGGGGGCGCAATCATCGCAGCAACCGCATCCGGAGCCGGAGCAGTCATCGCAGCAGTCGCAATCTTTCTTTTTATCAGCCATTGACTATGACCTCCTAACCTGTAATGGGTTAGCTGGTTAATAAAAAGGCGCATTTATTGGAGTTAAATAGCAGACGATGCATCCAACAACGATGAGAGCAAGCGACGATGATGCTGCGGGGATCATCGATGCCGCGGCATCCGCCTTCGGCATCGTGGACGGGTCCACCGACGAGTTCGACGGCATGGGCCCCTACCAGGTGCTCGTCTCCACCATAATCTCGCAGCAGATATCCGAGGCATGCACCCGCAGGATATGCTCCGAGCTGTTCTCCGTGTATCCGTCGGCGGACGACGTTTACCGCGCGGACCCCGCCGAGATAGAGAGGATCATCTGGTCATCGAGGTACCACGGGCAGAAGACCCGCGCCATCGTCTCCGCCACCAGGGCCATCGTCGAGGATTGCGGCGGCGAGGTCCCGGATGATCTCGAGGGATTGCTGGCGCTCCCGGGCGTGGGCCGCAAGACAGCCGCATGCGTCCTGAAGTTCGGCTTCGGCAAGGAGAGCGTGATCGTGGACTCCCACATCTCGAGGGTCTGCCGGCGCACGGGGATATCCGACGGCAGGAACGCCGATGCCGTCCAGAGGGACATAGAGGAGAGGGTCCCGATGGAGATGTGGGGGAGGCTCGACAGGGCCTTCATCGCGCTCGGCAGGGAATACTGCCATCCGAAGGACCCGGACTGCGGGAACTGCCCCGTATCGGGGATATGCTCCAAGATAATCTGAGAAATGACGGCGGGGCGGTGCCCCGCCGATTGGAAGGTTTCAGGCCAGGACGTCCTGCATGCTGTAGACGATCCCCTTCTTCTGCTTGGGAACCCATCCGGCGGCCATGACGGCGCCCGCGACGAAGATCTCCCTGGAGTGGGCCTGGTGGCGGATCTCGATCCTCTCGGAGTTCCCGATGAACATGACGGTGTGGTCGCCGACGATGTCGCCGCCCCTGATGGCGTGGATGCCGATCTCCTTTCCGCGGGGGCAGACGCCCTCGCGCCCGCAGACCTTGTCCTTGCCGCCCATGGCGTCGCTGAGGATCTCGTAGGCGGTCATCGCGGTCCCGCTGGGGGCGTCCTTCTTCTGGTTGTGGTGGGCCTCGATGATCTCGACGTCGTAGTCGTTGCCGAGGTACTCCGCGGCCTGCTTGATGAGCTTGAAGAACACTCCGACTCCGATGGAGTAGTTGGTGGAGATCACGGCGGACACGTTGTTCTTGATGACGGCGTCGGTGATCATGGTCTTCTGCTCGGCGGTCAGGCCGGTGGTGCCGATGACGAGGTTGACGCCGGCGGATGCCGCAGCGGGCGCGTTGACGGCGGTGGCGGCGGCGATGGTGAAGTCGATGAGGACCTCGGTCTTGGAGTCCTTCAGCGTCTGGACCAGGTCCTTGGGGTCGGTGACCTTGACTCCGAGGGGGCCGGCTCCGACGATCTCGCCGATGTCCTTGCCGATGTTGACCAGGTCGAAGGCGGCGGAGAGCTCCAGGCCCTCGGTGGCCAGGATGCGCTTTACGATGAGCTGGCCCATCCTTCCGCAGGCCCCTACGAGGCTGACCCTTGTGGTCATGCGACCACCTCAATGGATGTGAATGCGAACATGATATCTGGCGGGGATATCGGATGCACTACATTAATACAATCTGTAGCGCGCGAGCGCCAGGAGGTTGGCGTCGGTGGTCAGCGGGGGCACCCCGCACTCGGGGGTGATGACGCCGTATCCGGCCTCGGCTGCCCTCCTCGCATCGCTCACGACGTCCTCCGGGCCCTTCAGCATGAGGGTCTCCACAGCGGGCACCCCTCCGGCCAGGACGGCCCTGCCGCCGACCTCCCTCACGACGTGCTCAGGGTCATCGAAGGAGCACACCGAGAGGGCGGTCTCCCCCAGGGAGGCTAGCCTCCTGAGGACGTGGCCCGTATGGCCGCAGCAATGTGCCAGCGAGAAGGATTCCCTGATGCAGGAGAACACCTTGCCGTCGAACGGGACGACGAAGTCGTCGAACGTTTCCGGCGGCATTATGTCCTCCGACCCGCCGGTGATCATCATGACATTGTCGCAGACCTCGGACAGCATCTTGGCGTACTCGCACTGGTACGGGAGAACGGCCTCCGTCCATCTCCTGACCGCATCCGGCTCCGTGATGGAGGCGATCATCATCTCCTCCATGCCGATGAGGTGCCCCACGACCCCCATGGGCCCGAAGATCCCGGCGGTCAGGAACAGTTCCGGATGGTCCCTGGAAAGGCGCCTTCCGGCCTCCACGTGCATGGAGCATCTCCCGGAGAGGAACTCGTCCATCGGCGGTAGCTCGGGGAGCTCGGACAGGTCCGCGCCCCTCCAGGGCGACCCGGATACCATGGGCTGCATCCTCTCGGTGCCCGGGAGGACCGTCGCCCCGAGGCCCTCGGCCTCGGCGGTAATGTCGAACGGGATCCTCACGGTGTCGAAGCCGTACAAGCGGGACATCTGAAGTGCCAGCTCGATCATCTGATCGATGTCGAAGTTGGCATCCGGCCACCTGCACCCGCAGGCGTCCATCTGGGAAAGCGTCCCGGGCTGGGTGAAGACCGCGGGGGGAGCCCCGGCGTCCATGCCGTCCATCGCATCGACGATCTCCGACTTCATGGGTATCAATCGGAAGGAGGGATGAAAAAGATAATGGGGAGGGGGAGGCCCCCCCCCGGTTTCAAGCGATCTTGGTTCCGGCGGTGGGGCCGGCGGACTCGTCCCAGACCTCGCAGACGTCGAACGTCCAGACTGCGAAGCAGGGCAGGTTCATGGCGGCCATGGCCGCCTTCAGGTTCTCGAAGACGGGGCCGGAGTCGGCGCGCGCGGGGTTGGCCAGCACGAGCTCGTAGGATTTGGGCCCGGCGGTCACTGAGATGGCGGCCTTCCCGCAGTCGGCGAGGTTCTGCTTGGCCCTCTTCATGAGGATCTCCCCGACGCCGACTTTCCCATCGGGTCCGAGGAAGATGCTGCCGCACACGATGGCGTGGGGCTGTCCGGCCTTGGAGGCGGTGACGAGGACTTTCACGGATGCCTTGTCGGCTAGCAGGTCTGCGACTTCTTTCGGTACTGCAACCATATTATTCACCTGTGTGTATTATCTCGCAAGTCGTTTAAATGGGCTCGCTAACACCGATGTTACCTCGTGCCAGCGGTTCGCCCGTTTCTATCTCGACGAGGGTCCTGAACTGGTTCTCCGCGCCCCATCTGGCGAGGTCGCTGAGGATGGGGATCAGGCTCATGCCCCTCTCGGTGAGGGAGTACGACACCTTCAGGGCGCCCGTGTCGTCGACGGTCCTGCTGACGATCGCGTCCGCCTCCAGCTCCTTGAGCTGCTTCGAGAGCATCCGGGAGGAGACCTCCCCGATCCTGTTCAGCAGCTCGTTGAACCTCATGCTCCCGTTCTGGGCGAGCAGGCAGATTATCGTCGGCTTCCAGCGCCCCTCTATCACCGACATGGCGGCGTCGAGCGCGCAGTTGAAGCGTGGTTCCTGGACCATGGATACGGGGAAGGGTTGCAAAGTATAATTATGTTACTAAGTAACATTGTGTAATCAATATTTCACTGATATTGGATGCGCGACCTCGCATCCCGGTCGATGGCAGCCATTGACTGGTGGATCATCGGGTTCCAGGCACCGCATTTCGAGGGTCAAAGTGCGTGCCGAACAGGGAAACAGTATCGATATGGGCCATAGCCGCCATGTGCCAGAAGAGAGAAATCGGATCAAGGCGTACCTGTATGCGGAACGCTGTCGGGCGACCGACGCCTTCAATCCGATGCGGAGTTGGACGGTAATGGTGCCGACCTAGCGGCCTCCAGGTGCCATCTCTATCCATTTATAGATTGTTGGCATACCACACCAGCGTGAAACTGCGTTGGATCATCCCGTTCGCTGTCGTAGCTCTCACGATTCTAGTAGCCCCGCAGAGCAGCGCCGATGATGGCGATGACGATGACCCGGAGGTATGGGAGTTCGAGATAGACGGGATATCCTACGTGGTGAAGGAAGAGGGCATCGTCGCGGCCAACCAGTGCTTCAGCTCGGAGACGGACATCGTCATCCCCCCTGTGGTCGAGTACGAGGGCGTGTCCTACCAAGTCGTTACCATCTCTGTCCTTTTCATATGCAACGAGCCCGAACGTATTTCGGTCCCGAGCACGGTGACGGAGATCGAGACCGGCACCTTCAACTGCCCCACGCTGAGGGAGATCGAGGTGGACCCGGACAATCCGGCCTATTGCTCCGATGACGGCATCCTCTACGACAAGGCCATGGCCTTGCTGATCAAGTACCCGTCGGCGAAGGAGGATACGGCATTCGTCATCCCCGCATCCGTCAGCGCCTTGGCGACTCATTGCTTCGGGGATGCCAAATCCCTGGCCAGCGTATGGCTCCCCAACTCGATCTACATAATTCCGAACTACGCGTTCTCGGGCTGCAGCGATCTGGCCCATGTGAACGCCACCACCGACGGCAACATCCTCCCGTCCTCCGTCCGCATGATCGGGAGCAACGCATTCGAGGGGTGCATCTCCCTGACCCAGTTGGAAATGCCAGAGGAACTGGTGTACATAGAGGAAGAGGCGTTCGCCGGCTCAGGGCTCAGGACATTCACGGTCAACCCGTTCCTCAAGTACATCGGCGCAGGGGCGTTCGCATACTGCACGAATCTGGAGCGCTTCTATGATGGCAACGGGAAATACGAGGCCAGGCGCGGGATGCTCTTCTCGATCGATGGTTCGGACGCAAGACTCCACACATACCCATGCAACAGCCCGGACGAGGTCCTCGAGTTGTACGAGGGCACGACATCCCTGGAACGCATGGCGTTCAGCGGAGCGAAGAACCTCAAGGAGATAAAGCTGCCCTCGACCATGACCATCATCTCCCCCGCCGCCTTCTTCAATTGCAATTCGTTGGAGAGGGTGGTGCTGTCCGAGAGCATCCTCGAGATCGGCAGCAGCGCATTCCACAATTGCCGTAATCTCAAGGACGTGGAGATAGGAGAGGGCCTGGTGAGGATCGATGACTGGGCCTTCGCGTTCTGCGGGATGGAACATCTGACGGTGCCGGCCTCCGTGAGATACATCGGGGACCAGGCATTCTTTGGATGCGCATCCCTGACATCGATGGACTTCATGTCGGACTACCTGAGGGTGATGGGAAACGTATTCAACGACTGCACATCGATGTCGGAGATCACTTTCTATGGGACGAATGTGACGTTCGACAGCTATACCTTCTGGTTGATGAACAACGAGGACCTGGCCATCGTATACATCACCAAGGACGTTCAGCTGCCGGAATACCTGGACGACTATCATTCCAACATCGAGATCAAGGTGATTGGAGAGCGCCCGTATCCGATGGAGAATCTGATAGGGGTGGCTGTATGCCTCATCATCCTGATCGGCATCATCCATTTCTTCAGGAAAGTGCGAAGGGGGTTCCCCTCGTGCGGCATGCCAACCGCGCATTTCCACGCGACCGCTCTGAGTCATCCGGATCGGGATGATGAAGGTGGACGGGGAGAGCATCATCATACGATGCGTCTATGCGATCGGATGCCGTGGCTCCCCTCGCCTAATATTCCACGGCAGTGGATTACCTCTGAGGAGCACCCCACATCATTATCTATACCTTAGTCCCTCAGCATGGCCATGGACGATAGCAAATTCTGTTCCGGGTGTGGCAAGACGCTCGAGCCCGGCATGCAGTTCTGTCCTCAATGCGGAATGGTGGTCTCAGGATCCGCCGCAGAAGAGGAGATCATAGAGGAGCAGAAGCAGTTCAGGTCCTTCGTCCTGGAATCCAGGAGGACCTGGCTGGTCTTCCTGCTGGCCGTGTATGCGATTCCCGTCATCATCATGGCGGTTTTCGCCCTGGTGGACGCTTCGTCGACCGCCAGCGCGATATGGTCCAGCACCGAGTTCCAGGATTGGATCGCCAGACACCACCTCAACCTCACCGAGCAGGACGTGAAGAACTACCTCACGTACGCCGCCGCCATGGGCCTTGCAAGCGGTATCTGTGCGCTGATCAGCCTGATCTTCGTCTACCTGAAGAAGAAGTGGCTCATCGCCTTCATCGCCTGCTTCGCTGCGGCGATCCTCTGCTTCTGGTCCGTCTTCGGCATCATCATCGGATTCATGGTCGCGTTCATGATCTACGGATCCAGGGAGCTGTTCGAGGACCAGCCCGCGGCCGAGGAGTGATCGGGTCCCACGGCCCCAGCAAACCCCTTCCCTTCCCCATTCCTTCTCCCAGCACAGGGTCTCGGGGTCTGTTCCCGCTTTCAGAATCCGCCGACGGCGAGATGGACGACATCGGCGGGGACGACGGCCAGGACAAGGTCGGCCCCTTCGAGAAGGTGAAGAACTGGATCAAGGACAAGGCCAAGGCCATCGTCGACAAGCTGAAGGGCATGTTCTCCCTCCCGAAGTTCTACAAGATCTGAGCCCGAGCACCGGGACAGATCAAACCGCTTATCACGAAGGGTCGGGCCGCCGGAGCGGCCCTTCCCCTCTACGGTTTCAGCTGCGGAACGCGACCACAAGCGCTCCGACGATGACGCCCGCGATGACGCCGATGACGACGAACATCGCGGTGCCGCCGGATGGCCCGGACTTGTTCATCAGCTCGGATATCTTGTCGATGTCGTACAGGACGCTGTAGTCGGTGGTGTCGGCGAAGCTGTCGACGAGGACGTAATCGGGCTCGGCACCGGTCTCGACGGTCTTCCACTTGGAGTCGGCCATGGTGTTGGTCGACGAGATGTGGAAGATGAAACCGTCTCCCAATGCCTCCGCCGTCATGGTGTGCGCCCCTCCGCCGGTCTTCTCGCCGATGATGACGACGCCGCTCTCCTTCAGGAGGACGGGCACCAGATTGCCGCACGAGTAGGCCGCGGTCGTGGTGATGATCCCGAAGTTGAAATCGTACTGCTTCTGGAGGTCCTTCTCGTCGAACTTGCCGTCCAGGTTGGTATCGATTATGTACTTGATGTACGTCTGCTCCCCGGAATCCGAGTACATGCTCCTGTAGTAGGAGTAGTCCCCGGTCACGACCGAGATGATGGCCATGGCCGCGCCGACGTCGCCTCCGGTGTTGCATGAGAAGTCGAAGACGAAGTTCTTGATGTTGGGATTGGCCTTGGCCTTGTTCAGGGCCTTCAGCGCGTTCCCGTAGGTGTCGTTCGGGAGCTCCCCCGTCATGCCTCCGTTGTAGTAGTCGATCCAGGCCTGCTTGTCCACGATGAAACTGTCCAGAGCGTAGATCGCCGTGTCCCCCTTCTCATGGTAGGTCTCGGTCCCGAAGATGCTCTCCCTGACGGGCTTGATGATGGACTGCCCCAGGGCTCCGCGGTTGAGGTTCTTCGGTATCTCCTCGTCCTTGTAGACATCCTTGATCTTCTTGGCGATCTCGGGGCTGCCGGTCTCGATCATGTCGATGCTAAGGAAATAGCCGGTGTGCCCGCCGTCATCCAGGTACATCCCCAGGAGATATACTCCGGCGTAGTACTCGACGGCATCCGTGGACTTGAGCCATCCCTTGATCTTCTTGGTGGTGGAGTTGTACTTCTCGAGGACGACGTCCAGCTTGTCCTTCTGCATGTCGACGCCGAGCTTCGAGGTCTCGCTCTTGCCGTAGTTGTTGTCCAGCGCGAAGCACAGCTCGTTGTACGTGAACTCGGCGAGGGCGGCATCGCGGGGGGCCAGCGCCTTTATGCTGCTGACCATTTCCTGGAGGTACTCCACCATGAGGGGGCCCTGGGTCAGGATGTCCATGGTGTCCATCTCGTAGGCGGTCCCGTTGATGTATCCGAGGTACAGGACCTCGGAGTTCATGAGGATGTCATTCACGGTGGTGAGAGGGAAGTAGACGTTGTCTTCCTCGACGTAGTACGGGATGCTGTACTCCTTCAGGTTCAACGTTTTGGCTGTAGGTCCCGTCAGCACCTTCTTCTCCTCTAGCTTCATGAACTTGTACACATCCTCGCTCTCCTCGGCTTTGAGGATGAACTTCTGGAAGTCGTCGGTGGTCAGGGTGCCCTTGGCGGTGTCGAACACCGCCGTCATGTTGGTGACGGGGTTCGTGAACTTGAACTGGCCGTCGTTGCCCGGGGTGACCTGCATGGTCTTCCCGGAATGGAGGTTGTAGACCTGGT
>Ga0265299_10003438_pt1 | contig 15425 bp, 18 predicted proteins | sample AusTroGonzalo_MG_4_FD_193485 | JGI IMG/M metagenome (GOLD analysis project Ga0265299, IMG submission 193485) | Bovine rumen microbial communities from tropical cattle in Woodstock, Queensland, Australia - Gonzalo_02 | ecosystem: Host-associated > Mammals > Digestive system > Stomach > Rumen ... | reverse complement strand
GTCAAGGAAATGACAGTAAAGGCTGAATACAAGTATTCAACCTACGAATGGTCAAAATTCTACGGTCAGAGTAAGGTAAACTTTGAGATCAACTTCTCATTCTGAAACCTGGCTTAGTTTCTCTTAAAAGGGGCTTTTTTGAACTGACCCCAGTTCATTGGAGCAGTTAATAAAAGACTAGGTTACTAATTTCCTGAAGTCAACAGGAGAGAGGTAACCTAGTTTTTTCTGTATTCTCTGGTTTCCTGGCTTTCCAGTTTTTGTATTTCTAGGTCATTTAAATCGATAGCCGGGTTTGGTGGGTTATTTTTTTGTTCTACCTAGTTTCTCTTCCTGATACAGATACCAAATCTTTTCATGGACATGTTCAATTCTTACTCTTTGACAAGATAAGAAATCATCAGCCTTATCAGAAATGTACCCATAACAAGCATTATCTTCATCTTCTGTACACTGATCCAATGGATTTTCAATAAACTTAAAAAATAAATTAGGTTCTTTTATGTTCCTAATGATAATAGACTTGGTTCCTTCGTTCCAAAAACCAAGTGCTGTTCTCAAATTACGATTCTCGTCAGTTTCTTTTTTGTAATATGTGAAATTAACTGGTCTCTTATACTGTCTGTTTTGCCAATTTTTTTTAAATTGTTTGGTTGTATCAGCTTGCTCATTATGCTCACTTTGATCATTGTGAGAATAATCGTTCTCATTATAGTTTTTCATGCTATTAACGAAGGAAATATCATCAAACGAACCATATGAATGAATAATGTTTGGGAAAGAATCTTCTTTTTTATGATTTACATGCAGCAATATACAACTTTACTTCCTCTTCTCTTAAACTATCTGAATACTTTCCTTTCTTCATTTATATCTCCAAAGCTCGTAAATACAAAAACCAACTATGCCATAGCCCTGGCAACCAACTCTGACAAGAACTGGTTATCGTCTATTCCATCGTTTACCTGGTAGCCGAATACTCGTTTGTTGTGATAATCCAGGAATTTTTCAGTTCCATCAGGAATATGGCTAAGATGGACTTCATCATCAATGTGCATTCTCTCAAGGTTTCTCCACATTTCATGAGTGTGAATCTTTGGAAGAATGATTTTTCCATTGTCCGGAGAGAAAGAGATTATTCCTCTGTCAAACAGCTTGTCATAGTTTGGAGTGAGAATCAGAGAATTAAGCGGATCCACTCTCTCTTGATTTGAAGATTCACGCCATGGCTTAATATGGCTTGCTATTAACCAACCTGGCTCATCAACCCCAGTGACTGCACACTTATTGTTCCAAAGTGCCAGAGCAGCTTTTCTATAGTTACTCTGTTCAGTTCTCACACGAGTTAGACGTTGGATTTCAGTCTTCTCGACAGGCTTCTTCAATTTGGGATCAGCAACAGCAGTATAATCAGCCTGAGGCTCATCAATTTCTTCACCAAGCTTTAATGAGTATTCAGGCAAATTGAAAATAACTTCCGAAGGTGTTCCCCTACCCTTAACCAGAATCCTATTCATGTCAGCTCTGCCGTAATAGACAAAAGGTTTAGGAGATTTATCACGAATGAATATAAAGGAGTCTCTGGTACCATCAATAATATGCCTTTCCGCATATTTCTGATTTTCCTGTCCGTACCAGTGAAGTGTGTCATTAATTATTTCATCAGGATATTTTGGATCAAGGAGAGTTACCAGAAGGAGCTGGGCATCATCTTTTGGAATTACACCACCCTGCATTCCTCTAGGATCATTTCCGATAAGCCCTGCAAGATCTTTAATTGAGTATAAATATCCTATCTTGAGAACATTGCGTAGCTTTCGAGCCATGCCGTCTCTTTTCTCTGCATTGCCTATCATCATTTTCACCTGATGATAATACTACCATGCAATGATTCAGCATGCAAAACCACGAGCATTAATTAAAGAGAGAATTATTAATTTTTTAACGAAGAAAACTCTTACTTATAATCCTTAAAATCAATCTTGCCTTTCTTCTCAACAACGTCCCTGAGGAACACAAAGTCCTTTCTCAGTTTCTCAACTGTGTACTCAGGTCTATCAGCCAGGAAGGCATCGATTACCTCTACCACTTCAGGGGAGAGCTCTTCGTTAAATTCTTTACAGACTGTTTCTAACCTAGCGTCCATAATCAATCCTCTCTAGAATAATATACCTTTCTGAAAAACAGTGAATAGTCTGACCCCCATATTATTAACAACCTTTATTGGTTCCGTGTTTACTTTTTCAAGTTACAACATACCATATTAAGTCATTATAATATGAATATTCCATATGCAATTGCTTATAACATAAATACTTCTTGTAGTTTACAATACTCATGTTATCACATTTTTATGATAGTTAGCATTTGGAGGAAAAAATGAAAAAAATTTCTGTTTTTATTCTTTTATCACTGGTTTTGGCCCTGGCCATCATCTCATGTACACCGGAGATGGCTGAGAAAATCGCCGCAGGCATTCCTTCTGTGGATTCTATAGACCCCAATAAGGATGCAGGATTGTTCGATATAACTGCCGAGGGAGCTGTCAGCCTCAAGTCCAATGCTACTGTTCCTGATTCATTGCTTATTCCTCAGAAAGTGGGAGACATAGAAGTTAAATCTGTAATTGCTCCATGCACAGGTACGTTTACTTCTGTCACGATTCCCGGGAATGTAAAAACCATTGGTAGTTATGCTTTTATGGCTTGTACAAATCTTAAGACCATAACTATTGAGAGCGGTGTTAATAGCATTGGCGATGGTGCTTTTATCGGGTGCAATGCTTTGACTATGGTTGTAATCAATTCTGCTAATATTAATATTCACCAGCAGGCCTTCCCTGCCGGTACCTATGAGTGTTGGTATCTTTTCCAGTCCTATGAAGACATTGCTGCTATTCGTTCGCATATTGCCAGCGTGACACAGTGATTTTCACGGGAGCATATTATGGCAGAAAAGAAAGGTCTGATTGAAAAACTCAAGGATAAGAAGCTGACCAATACGTTGATTCTTATCCTGTCTGCTGCGTTTCTGATTGCCGGTATTTCACTTGCTCTGTTTTCCTGCAAAGCTCAGCCGAGTGCATATGAGTCGTATTCTATGCCTACTGATTGGAAGAGTGTTTTGCAGGACAGCAAGTGGCTTGTGGATTCCAGTTCTTCTCTGGATTCGGATTCTTATCCTGAGATCCTGCGCATGTTGGCCAAACTTGAGTTTTTGAGTTCTAACGGCAATGTGTGGACTTGCCGCCTTGAGGCGAGTACGGCCCAGACTGACGAGTGTACTGTAACCATGGATGGTGATAAGGGAACTTTGGTTTATGGTCCTGTTTCGCTTGGTGTTCATCTGAGTGAGAGTGACAGTTCTTACTTCATGAGGTTAACGGGTTCTGATAATAAAACTGTGGATCTGGCATTGAAGAAATAAAAACCCTCTGTATTAACCGTACAGAGGGCAATAAGAATATTGTTTGCTGTTATAATTGTTGTTTCAGTTTGTTAAGTTCGTCAGTGTGGATACCTGTGTATTTTGATATTTTATCGAGGGGAACACCATCTTCAAGCATAGTCTTGGCAATTTTGAGAGCCTTGGATTCTTCTCCTATTTCAATGCCTTCTTCTCTGAAAACTTCCATTACACCTTGTTCGTCATATTCCGTCAGAAACATATCAACTACCCCCGCTTTGTTTTCCTCAATAAGCTTCCTAACCTCTGAATCTTCAGGCAAGGTCCTTAGTGCAATCTCTATTGCCTCTTCCATAGAGTAACCTTGCTTAACTAATTCTCTCACATCTGAAACAATTTTTGAATAATCGGATAGAGGCTTACAGTTTTCCATCAACTTGATGTTGTTTCCCCAATTGATGTTCAACACTCTTACAGTCAATTCTATATCGCCCTTAACACTCTTATCCTCAAAAGCATCTGACAATTTGAGTATTGTCTCTTCTTCCTCTTCTTTTTCTGCGTTATAAAAGACAACCAACTTGGGACATGGAACAATGACTTTCTTACTGCCGTATAGTTTGTTCTTAAGGCCATGTTTCTCAATATATTTTGAATAAAGTTTTCCTGCATAACAGAGCAATCTTATCGGCATATTTGGATTGTATGTAGATTGTTGCTCATAGATATTCATTGAATCTGCAATGATGAATGACAGGTCATTGCGCATTTCCACGTAGACAACATCATCAAGGTTTTCTATCTGAAGTTTTTCTGCATCAGAATAAGATGTTCCGTTGACTGCATTGTAAAGACTTAATGTTAAAGGCTTGTGCTTTTCATTGCCGAAGATATACCTGAAAAGCCTATCTTTATACTCTCTGTTAATATTTGTTTCTTTTGCCATAAGAAACCTCCTTTAGGTTTATGCACCAGGCCGCACCGCAGCATTGCATTTCACCTATATAGTGGTTTTTTGACGGCTTTTTCTTTCATCGGTTTGAGGGGAAAAAATGTAACAGCCAAAACGGTGAAACGCGTGAAAACGTGTCAGTTCTACGTGCTGTACGTAGTTGGTAAAAAAAAGAGGTTGCATCGTGGGGATGCAACCTCGTTGTGAGTTGGTGTTGGTGTGTTACACACGTTGCTCGCGGTTGAAGGGTTTGCCAAGGGCGGCGGGGCCGAACTTGTTGCTCTTGCGGTTGAATGCAAGAACGGCAATAACCAGGATGTAAGGCAACATGGCCAGGAATTCGTACGGGAATGTCTGACTCAACATCTGGATCTGGCGCTGCAGAGCCTCGGCAAAGGTGAACAGCAGAGCACCGAGAAGAATTCTTACAGGATGCCACTGGCCGAAGTATACAAGGGCTACGGCTATGAAGCCACGGCCGTTGATGATTCCTGCGTTGAACTGCTTTGCCTGACAGAGTGTAAGGAATGCTCCAGCGAAACCGGCCATTGCTCCACCTACTGCAAGGCTCTGGTAACGGACGCGGTTAACGTTGATACCAAGAGAGTCAGCTGCGAGCGGGAATGTTCCTACGGCGCGGACTTTGAGTCCCCACGGAGTTTTGTAGATTACAAACCATGCAAGGGGTACAAGAAGGTATGCAAAGTACACGACGGGGTTGTGTGAGAAGAGAATATCGCCAAGCACCGGGATCTTTGAGAGACCGGGGATGGCAACAGACTCGATACCTATGATGGACTGCTGGCCGCCAATGAAGGAGCGGAAGAATGTACCGGCGAGACCTACTCCGAACATCTGCATACCGATACCGGCAATACCCTGGGGTGCTCTGAAGGTGATTACAACAAGACCGAACATAAGACCCATAACAGCGCCGCAGATGGCACCTACTACAAGACCGGCAATGTTGACGTAGCCGGGAACCTGCCCTGCTCCACCGACGCTGAACGGGATAAGCATTCCAAGGAAGGCGCCCATGCTCATGATTCCTTCACAACCGAGGTTGAAGATACCGGCTTTCTGGTTGAACATTTCGCCCATTGAGGCAATCATCAGAGCAACGGCAAAACGGACTGTAAATGTCAGTGTGTTTACTATAATTGCGCCCATTACTTTGCCTCCTTTATGTCTTTGATCTGGTTCTTGAAGAACCTCTTGCGGAACCTTTCCTGTGAGTACGGGTCGTTAACAATCATCTGAACTGAAACAATAATCAGGATGATTACACCCTGGATTGTCTGAACAAGGTTTGGCGGAACAGATGTGAGAATCTGCAGGTTAACCTGGCTGTAGAGCAGGATTCCAAAGAAGAATGCTGCAGGAATTACGGCAATCGGATGCAGCGATGCAAACAGTGCTACAACGATTCCTGAGAAGCCGTAACCGGCTGTAATGTTCTCCATTGCTCTGGTCTGAATACCCATAAGCTCTGTTGCACCTGCCATACCGGCACATGCACCGGAGATGATCATTGCAATTATCAGGTACTTGGGAACGTTGATTCCGCCGTAACGTGCTGCTCTTGCAGAAGCACCGGCTGCTCTCATCTTGTAGCCCCATGTTGTCTTGAACAGGAGGACATAGATGACAACCACCAGAATCAGTGCAAGGATTATTCCTCCGTGGAATGATGTACCTCTGAAGAACTTGGTCAAAAGCGTATTATCAGGAAGACGTGCGCTCATGGGAGTTCCGGTTGCGTCGTTGGGGTCTCTGAGAGGAACTCTGATACAGAAGTTGTAGAACAGAGTTGCTGCATAGTTGAGCATAACTGTTGAAAGAAGTTCACTTACTTCCAGTTTTGCCTTCAGGAAGCCGGGAATAAATCCATATGCTCCACCGGCAATTGCGCCTGCGGCAATACAAATGATGATTGCAATAAGTCTGGGCATTCCCTGAACTGCAAAGGCTGTGGCACAGGCAGCTGTAACGCCCATGAGCATCTGACCTTCAGCTCCGATGTTGTTGATTCCACATCTGGATGATACACAGATACCGAGGGCTATGATCATAAGCGGAATCATTCTGGTAAATACTTCACACAGTGAACGGAAGTTCTTGAACGGCATTGAAAGGATGATCCAGTATGTCTCAAAAACGTTTCCGCCTACTGCAATAATAATGGCTGCGCCTACAAGAAGAGCAATGAAAACCGCAGCTGTGATGACCGTGACACGGTAAACATGTTTGTAATTATTCATTTTCTTCTCCTACTCCTGCCATAAGTACTCCAAGCTTGGAAGTAGTTGCCTCTTTTCTGAGTAGAACTCTCTGGTTCTTTCCCTTGAAGATTACAGCAATACGGTCGCTCAGGTTCAGAATCTCTTCAAGCTCTTCGGAAATAAGGAGTATTCCAACTCCCCTTTCCCTGAGGGCAAGAAGCTGTTTGTGAATGAATTCGGCAGCACCCATATCAAGGCCGCGGATAGGATATACGCAGACCAGGAATTTGGGGTTTCTGTCTATTTCACGTGCAAGGATAACCTTCTGGATGTTTCCACCGGAAAGTGAACCGGCCGGCACATGAATGTGTGGAGAACGGATATCAAAATCTGATCGAAGCTTGTTCGAATACTCCTCAATAACTTTGTTGTTCAGAATGTGGTTCTTTGAGAAGCGCGGGCTTTCGCTGTCTTTCAGGATAATGTTCTCTTTAATTGTCATGGCCGGAACAATTCCTTCAATGTTTCTTTCTTCAGGAATGTAGCCCATGCCAAGTTTGATTACCTGTGAAGGTGTGAGGTTCTGGATTTCCTTTCCGAGGAACTCAATCTTTCCGCTGTCAACTTTTCTGAGTCCGTTGATGGCTTCTGCAAGTTCCTTCTGGCCGTTTCCGGAAACACCGGCAAGTCCTACAATCTCACCGCTTTTCACTTCAAGGTCGAAGTGGTCCAAAGCGAAGAAGCCTCTGTCACTCTTTACACAAAGATCTGTAATCTTCAGGGCTGCTTCACCTTCTACGGGCTTGTTTTTGTTCTCTGTTACATCAACTTCATGACCTGTCATGAGGGCTGCAATCTGCTTGGGTGTGTAGTCTGAAGTGTTTCCTTCGAATACAACACGACCGTGGCGGAGGATAGCAACCTTGTCTGAAAGCTCTTTAACCTCGTTCAGCTTGTGGCTGATGAAGATAATTGAAAGTTCTTTTGACATCCTCTTGAGAAGGACGATAAGGTCATCTGTTTCCTGTGGAGTAAGAGCGGATGTAGGTTCGTCAAGAATCAGGAATCCGGCTCCCTGACAAAGAGTTTTTACAAGCTCTACGCGCTGTTGTTCACCAACTGAAAGCTGCCAGATGTATGCATCGGGGTCTACTTTGAGTCCGTAGTGTTCGGAAACTTCCATAACCTTGTCTCTGACATACTTCAGGTCCACAACGGTTTTCCAGCTTTCCTTCAGTCCCAGTGCAACATTTTCCAGAACCGTCATGTTGGGAACAAGCATATAGCGCTGGTGCACCATGCCTATTCCTGCGCTGAATGCATCATTGGGGCTGTTGAATTTTACCTCGTTACCGTTGATGAGTATCTTTCCTTCGTCGGGCTGATAAATACCCATTATCATGTTCATGAGGGTTGTTTTACCGGCTCCGTTTTCTCCGACAAGTGCCAGAATCTCATGCTCTCCTACCTGGAGACTGATATCGTCACTTGCAAGAACACCCGGAAAGCGCTTTGTAATGTGCTCCACCCTCAGTTCTTTAATTACTTTTTCCACTTTTTCAATACCTTAATATTTAAAAATCATGCCGGCCATGACTGACCGGCATATGGTTATTGTTACAAGACTATCAAAGCTTTGAATAGTCAACGCTGGCCCAGTTGGATACCAGATCGGCCTTTGCCTTGAACTGTGCAAGCTTGTCTTCAACAGCTTTTCTGATTTCGGGAGTAATCTTGTCTGCACACTTGGCATCGTTCCAACCCCAGACGAATCCGCCGTTGTTGAAGTTCATCGGGATGACTTCTCCACCGAGCTTGCCCTGGTCAAATGCTTCAACCAGACCGATAAGAACTGCCTTGTAGTTGTAAGAAGATGCTGCGATACACTTGTAGCCTTCTGCAAGGTCAAGCTGTGCAAGATCCTGTCCGACCCACCAGATGTCTCTGTTTCTGTACTCTGCTACTGCGCGCAGTGCACCGAGAGCCTGCTGTGAAGAACCTGTGAGAACATCACATCCGGCCTGGATGAGGTTCTGTGCAAATTCGCCGGACTTGACTGTGTCGTTGAAGTTACCAATGTGGACAACATCAATCTTTGCTGTGGGGTTGACGCTCTGTACACCAAGTACGAAACCTCTGTTGTAACGAGCTGAGTCACCACCATCGATAGGACCTACAACACCAACATGACCGTTCTTTGTTGTCAGACCGGCAATGATTCCACCGAGGAATCCTGTCTCTTCAGACTGGGGCATGTATGAGAATACGTTGGGTCCGAGATTCTTTGTTGATGTTCCGAATGCGAACATTACATCGGGGAATTCTTTTGCTGCTTCCTCTACCTGTGCCTCATACTGTGAACCGTGGACAATAATAATATTGAAGCCAAGGTTTACATATGTTCTGATTGCTGTAGCTGTATCTGGTGGTTGAGTATTCTCAACAGCTTTATATTCTGCAATCTTTCCCTTGGGAAGTTCTGCCATTGCTTCGAGAATGCCTTCATGCATTGCCTGACACCAACCCTTATCATCAATTGTTGATGAAACGATAAGTGCTACTTTAATCTCCTTTGCTTTTGCTTCCTTGTTGCCCTGTGCAAATACTGCACCGACGATAACGAAAGCAACCATCAAAATGACAACTAATTTTTTCATTAATTAGGCCTCCGTTTGTTTTGATTACTTAAATTATAAAATGGTAATTATTAAGGCCGCAACAAAAAAGGATTGCAACTATTTACGGTTGCAATCCTCTTCTTAATTGAATGAGTTATTATTTCAGTTTCTTTAGCTCTTCAATTGGAATATAGGTGTACTTTGAAATCGTCTCCAAGGGAAGCCCGTCTTTAAGCATAGATTTGGCAATTTTCTTATTGTTTTTAGCTACGGCAGCGTCTTCATGCTTTTTAAGGTAATCATCAAGAATCTGATTCTCAGGTCTTCCTGTTGTTAATAAGAAATCAATCATTTCCACCTCCACTGCCTTCTTTAGTACATCATAACACATTTCCTTTGAATTCGTAAGTTTGAAGTCCCTGACCAACTTTCCGAGAGGAGTATCGTCTTCAATTTCACCGTTTACAAATATCATAGTTCTACCATCTTCAAAGTCCTTTCCTGTCTGCCTGACTGTGTTGTGAATCTCATACAATGGTTTTTCGTCTCCTATTACGTCTCTCTCACAGAAGAATATTACGTATGAGTCAGGAATGTTTTCGTAATCATCTCCTTTGCTTAAATAATGAGTATCAAGAAGAGAACTGTAGAACCTTGCACGTCTTTGATACCCTTTTGAATTTGATTTGGCACTTTCTATCTCAACGTCGTAAAACTTTCCTGTGTCATCCACAATTACAAAGTCCAAGATTGATGATTTTCCATTTTCATTATTAATATTTTCTTGATCCTTAAACTCAACGAACTTCAGATTATTGTTGTTAAGAACAATCCTCACTACAAGTTCAATACACTCCTTGTGGTTTTTGAAACACTTTTTCATGAATACATCATCAAACAGCCTGAAAGATTTGATTACCTTTTCTCTTTCCCGATCCATATTCTTCTCCTTGATTATTAGATTTTGGGACAGACTGCCCCACGCCTGTATAATGGTTCGGCAATGGCTTTTTCTTTCATCGGTTTAAGGGGTGTTTTGAGCCTGAATTTGTATTTTTTTACGTAATGTAACGGCCAGTGCGCACCGTAACAACCAAAACGTGCCGATGTATGGCAATTGACAGCTGTTGGCAGCGATTGTGCCAAGGTTGTGTGCAGGATGTGCGGAGGCAGATGGAGCCTGAATGCCGCGGGCCATAAGCGTAAGCGGCTGTTCATGGCGTAAGCGTCGGCTCTGCATCATGCTGTGCTCAGCCTTTGCATCATGAGGACTTTACTACGTGCTGTACGGGCTGAGACGGGTTGGGTAAAAAATAAGGGCTGCAGTTTGTACTGCAACCCTGTTGTGGTTACAATCACATATTAATTGCTTTTCTCAAAGCCTCGTTCATTCTGGTTTGATAGCCTTTTCCCAAAGCCTTATAAGCAGCAAGAACATCTGCATCTATTCTTATATTAATTTTTGCTTTCTTGGGCCTATACCATTCCGGATGGAAAACCTTTACGGATTTGAACTCTTTCAGTTGTTCTGGAGTCATAGCAGGAGCTTCATCATCAGGATTGCATCCTGCATTTCTGATCATCTCTTTCTGCTCTTCGGTGAGCTTGTAATTTCTGATTTCATCTAAGGTCATAGTCTTTGTAGTACTCATTAATCTCTTCCCTCGTTGCTTTTCTTGCAGAAATAATCCGGACACAATCCTTTATTTCTGTAAAGATGACAACCAAAACTCTTTCAACCATTCCTATTGCAACCCATCTTTCTTCTGATTCAGAAGAATGATTTCGGTCAAATCTTTCAATCATCTTCTCATCATCAAAAACAAGAATTGCTGCCTCAAAAGGAATTCCATGTTTTCTTATGTTTGCTTCGTTTTTACGAATGTCCCAAACAAAATTCATTATCTGAATTCTCCTTTAGTATAGACAATATTGTCTCCACAGTAAATGTCTTTGTTAAAGCACACACCGCGGCACTGACTTTCACCTATATAGTGGTTTTTTGATGGCTTTTTCTTTCATCGGTTTGATGGGTGGTTTGAGCCTGAATTTGTATTTTTTTACTTAATGTAACGGCCAGTGCGCACCGTGACGGGGTAAAGAAAAAGGGTTGCAGAAAACTGCAACCCTGTTGTGGTGTTTGTGATTGTGGTGTCAGTTGGAAGCTGAGACCTTTGAGTCGACGTGCATTCCCATACCTGCTGTGTGGGCTGAAACCTCGGATGCAAGGTAGAGAACTGCGTTTGCAACTTCTTCGGGTTTTGCATAGCGCTTGTCCATTGCGTATGCACCGGCAAGAGCTGCCATGGCTTCTGCGTGAGAAAGCTGGGGGAAGAAGTCCTTTTCGATACGGACCATCATGGGTGTGTCTACGGGACCCGGGCAGATGTAGTTCACATTGATTCCGAGGGGTCCGAGTTCAAGAGCAACACACTTTGTGAGGCCGGCTACTGCGTACTTTGATGAAACATATGCGCTGTTGCCTGCTGTGGGCTCGTAAGCTGCTGCAGAAGCTACAACAACAACTGCTCCTCTCTTCTTCTCGATGAGTGTGGGAGCTGCGTACTTCATTGTGAGCATTACTGCGAATACGTTGAGCATGTATGTATCCTCGAACAGATCAAGTGTCATGTCCTGTACGGGATGTGCCTTTCCTTCATAACCTGCGTTGGGAACAACGATATCGAATGTGCCGAAGTGTGCCTTTGCGCTTTCAACGAAGTTCTTGATATCCTCTTCTTTTGTCATGTTTGCAACAAAACCAGCTACCTGGCCCTTGTATGCTGAGAGTTCTTCAAGAAGAGCGTCAATCTTTGCCTGGCTTGTTGATGAGAATGCAACCTTTGCACCTTCTTCGAGGAAACCTTTGACAATTGCGCTGCCGATACCACCTGTACCGCCTGTTACGAGAGCTACTTTACCTTTGAGTTTAAGATCCATGGAATACTCCTTAAAACGTTTGTATCGATATTTTAGTATAGGATTGAAAATAAGACAATTGTTTTACAGTGTGCTATTATTCAGTTATGAAAAGATCTGAAATCAACGCAATCATAAAGGAAATGGAAGAGCTTTGCAGAAAGTATTCTTTCTCACTGCCCCCGTTCTGCAACTGGACTCCGGAAGAGTGGCAGCACAAAAGCCACGAGTATGATGAGATTCGTGACAACATGCTGGGCTGGGATATTACAGACTTCGGACTTGGAAACTTTGACAAGGTGGGATTCGGTCTGATTACCATCAGAAACGGCAACCAGCACGACCCCAAGTACAAAAAGGTCTATGCTGAGAAACTTCTCATGCTGCGCGATAACCAGACCGCCCCGTTCCACTTTCACTGGAAGAAGAGCGAGGACATTATCAACCGCGGCGGCGGAACTCTTGTAATTACCATGTACGAGAGTAATCCGGACGGCAGCCTTTCCGACAAGGATGTTCTTGTGAATTCGGACGGCAGAAGTTACTACGTGAAGGCCGGTTCCGACATTGTCCTCAAGCCCGGTCAGAGCGTTACACTGTGGCCCTATCAGTACCACCACTTCTCTGTGGTTCCCGGAACGGGTACGGTTCTGATCGGAGAGGTTTCCATGTGCAATGATGACAATACTGACAACCGCTTCCTTGAGCCGGTGGGCCGTTTCCCCGTAATTGTAGAAGACGAAAAGCCTTACAGACTTCTTTGTAATGAATATCCACCCGCAGGTTGAGTGAATATACAACCAACGCTCTAGTAAATCCAACTACTGGTACGTTCATTTTCCCCTCTCAAAGGGCTAGTTTTGAGTCAGGAGGTCACGAGATGACAGAAACATTCGGACAGAGATTTGCAAGGCTTAGGAAGGCCAAGGGTTTTACACAGGATGATATTGCTACAAAGGTCAATGTCAGTTCACAGGCTGTATCAAAATGGGAAAATGATGTGAACATGCCTGACGTGGGAATTCTTCTTAATCTTGGAGGAATTCTGGATGTAACGACAGATGAACTTCTGGGCAAGGAGATGCCGGTTCCGGCAAAGTACGAGCCGGAGACGGTTCAGAAGGATTTTTCACGACTGATGCTCAGGGTCATTGTTGATTCTGCAGAAGGTGACAAGGTACGCGTCAACCTTCCCTTACAGATTGTAAAGATTGCCATTGATTCGGGCGTTGCTCCGCAGATAAGCGTAAACGGCGAATCGAAGATGGCTGATGCCATTGCCTCAATTGACTGGAAGCAGGTCTACTCTCTTATTGAGCAGGGTCTTTTAGGTGAAATTGTTACTGTGGATTCCAAAGACGGTGACCACGTAAGGGTGGTTGTTGAATGAAGATTCTGATAAAAACTCCCAGGGAAAACGGTAAAGGTTATTTCAGAATGGCCCTTGCTCTTCCCCTGGGAATTGCAAAATGGAGTTTTATCTGGCGTCATCTTCCGGATGAGGCCAGGATGTATGAAAATATCGCCGGTAAGGCGGTGGACGCCTTGAGGGAGTACCGAAGAAAGTACGGGCACTGGGACCTTGTGGACGTCTACCAGCAGGACGACGGCACCCGCGTGTTAATCAGGATTTAGCTTTTTCCTCAAGCTCTGCGCCGTAAGCGAATACGAAGGACAGAAGGATCATCACAATGCCCGTGGCGAAGCTGCCGTCTATGTGGTAGTCGACATTGATCTTGAAGACTGAGTTGACGATTGCAACCATGATGGTGCAGATGAACGGGGCTACCAGGTTTACGATTCCCAGTGTGCGGAAGGCTTTTGCGCTTTCCTGTGTAAAGGGTGTGCCTGCTGCCTGCTCCATCTCGAAGTAGTCCTTGTGAAGCTTTGTGACTATGACGCTGACAATGCAGATGATAAGGCCGCCGAGGCAGTAGCCTGCTACCTGCTTCATTGTGACATCACCTTCCTTGACAATCTTTGCGGCAAGTTCCTGTGAGAGGCCGCCGACCAGTGAAAGTACAAGACCAACGATGCAGCAGACAAGGCCGACAAGTGACATGATGAAACCGATCTTTGCAAGGATTCCCAGAACTTTGGAAATCTTCTGAACTATCTGAAGGTTTTTGGACATTGTTTGTCTCCTTTTTGTGTTGTTTTCCGTGGTTATAATAATTACTTTCCCCGGTTATTACCATATGGTTCGAATTTGTGTTATATTTTGAACAGACATGAGCAATATTTACGACTACATAGACAAAGACTGTGACTCTCTTTTCAGCGAAGAACCGTTTTGTGAAGTTGACGCTCTTGTCTTTGCGTGGCTTTCCTATTTTGAGATTGAAAACCTTCAGAACGTAGGCTACAACTGCATCAATCTGACGCTGCAGGAACTTGTGATGGCCACTCAGAAAATCCTTGGAGAAATCAAAGAACCGGGAAGACTTGGAAAGCTTGTTTCCGCTTCCACCGGCGCCTGGGTTCTCAAAAAGGTTGCCAAGAAAAAACGCTACAAACACGTCAGGATTGCAGATTTCAAAACTGTAAACGATTCTGAAAACAATACACAGTTCTCTGTTACTTCCTACGCTTTGGACAACGGAACCGAGGTTGTTGCTTTCAGAGGAACGGACACCTCTGTTGCCGGCTGGAAGGAAGACTGCATGATAAGCTACTCTTCCGAAATTCCGTCCCAGAAACTTGCCCTTGAATATCTGGATTCACGGGTCGGCAAATCCAGTCTGATTATCACCGGACACTCAAAGGGTGGAAACCTTGCCATCTACAGTGCAGCAAAGTGTAAGAAGTCTGTTCTGAAAAACATTGTCGATGTTTACAACTTCGACGGTCCGGGCTTCTGTTTTGACATTAAGGAAGCTGAGAACTACAGCGCCATTGCCGATCGCATCCACTCCTACATTCCGGGATCTTCAATTGTCGGAATGCTTCTGAAACACATGGACGACTACACCATTGTTGCAAGTTCCAGTGCAGGAATACTGCAGCACTATGCCATTTACTGGCAGATTGAGAACCGCACCTTCATCACCCAGGAGGGCAGGAATATTTCTAGCCGCTCTGCGGACATTGCTTTCCAGGCATGGCTGAATGAGCTTTCATTCGAGGACAGGAAGAAGTTTGTTGAAACAATATTTGCCATCATTGAAGGTGCCGGCGTTGAGTACTTTGACGATATGACAAGTGAAGGTTTCTCCGTGATGAAGAACATCTTCCTTCAGATGAGACAACTTGATGAAAAAACGGCCAGCATGGTGCGCTCGTTCTTCAGAGCTTTGATGGATGCAAGTA
>Ga0265299_10003437_pt1 | contig 15435 bp, 18 predicted proteins | sample AusTroGonzalo_MG_4_FD_193485 | JGI IMG/M metagenome (GOLD analysis project Ga0265299, IMG submission 193485) | Bovine rumen microbial communities from tropical cattle in Woodstock, Queensland, Australia - Gonzalo_02 | ecosystem: Host-associated > Mammals > Digestive system > Stomach > Rumen ... | reverse complement strand
CCTTTTTACACAAAAAACATAAAAATACTATGTTTTTTTGGAAAAAAGGCACAAAAACGGCTAAATAAGGCCAAAAACTAAGTAAAAAGGGTAAATATACGTAGAAAAGTTTTAGGGTACTAGAAATAGGCCTAATAATAGGATAGGAGCGATAATTAAATGAAGTTAAAAGTAGACTACCTACCTATAGAAGAAGTAAAACCATACGAAAACAATGCTAAGATACATACTCCAGAACAAATAGAGCAGATAAAGACAAGTATCCAGCAATTCGGAATGAACGATCCTATAGGGATATGGAGTAAAGACAATATTATAGTAGAAGGACACGGTAGACTGATAGCGTGTCAGGAACTAGGATACAAAGAAGTACCAGTGATAAGACTAGACGAGCTAACAGACGAACAAAGGAAGGCTTATACACTTATCCACAATAAAACTACAATGAATAGCGACTTCGATTATAATATCCTAGATAGCGAACTAGCTAAAATAGAAAATATAGATATGCAACTATACGAGTTCGAAGATATAGAAGTATCAGAAGCAGAATTCGATACAGATTTTACGTTAAACTCAGACGATAAGCCACAAACTAGAACAATACATTTATTGCTAAGCGAAAGACAGAACGAAATAATGCTAACAGCTATAGATAAAATATCTAGCGAGGTAGAATTTGAAGATAACGGATCTTCTAATAAATACGGTAACGCAGTATATGAGATAATCAAAGACTGGAGACTAAATAATGAAAATTGAAAAGATAAAACTATCAGAAATCAAGCCGTATGAAAATAACGCTAAGAAGCACCCTCAAGAACAGATAGAACAGATAAAAAAATCTATAAAAGAGTTCGGAATGTGCGATCCGATAGCAATAGACGAGAATAACGTAATTATAGAAGGACACGGACGTTATATAGCATTACAACAGCTACAATATAAGGAAGTGGACTGTATAAGAATAGAAAATTTAACAGAAGAACAAAAAAGAGCCTATATTCTAGTTCATAATAAACTAACTATGAATACAGGCTTCGATATGGAGAAACTAGAAAAAGAAATAGAAGAAATTAAAAGTATAGATATGAGTTATTTCGACTTTGAATTATATCCAGAAGAAATAGAACTACCAGAAGTAGAGACAGAAGATCAGGAACAGATATATAGAATGACGCTAAACTTCTCAGAAGAACAATTCCAAGCAGTGCAGGAAGCTATAGAAATAATAGAAACAACTAGAACAGAACTACATAGTTTCGGTAATAAAAATAAAAGTAGTAATTTACTAAATGAGGTGGTGTACGAATGGGCAGAGCAAAAGAAGTTATTATAAAAGTAATACCTAGTAAGATAGCAAACGAGTTCGTAAGGAAGCACCATTACAGCGGTAAATCAGTTAATAATAGCTGTCTACACTTTGGAGCATTCCTAGACGGTAAACTACACGGAGCTATGAGTTTCGGCCCAAGTCTAGATAAAAGTAAAATCATAAAGCTAGTAGAAGGTACTAAGTGGAATGAGTTTCTAGAACTAAATCGTATGGCGTTCGACGAATACCTACCGCCTAACTCAGAAAGTAGGTGCATTTCGCAGGCTATAAAACTAATAAAGAAAAACGCACCGCACGTGAAGTGGATAATCAGCTTCGCAGACGGCTGTAGCTGTGGAGACGGTACGATATATAGAGCTAGTAACTTTATACTAACGGATATAAGAACAAATAAAGGACTATGGGAACTTCCTACAGGAGAAGTAATACACCAGCTAACGATCCAAAGCCAACCCTTACAACCTAGAAAAGAACTAGGAGGAAGGACACTATTCGACGTAACAGGTGGGAAGTACAGCCTTAAAAAGTGGGTAGAAATAACAGGAGCGAAAGCAAAAGAAGGATATCAGTTAAGATACTTATATTTTATAGATAAATCATATAGAAGCAGGCTAACAGTTCCAGAGATACCATTTAGTAAGATAGACGAAATGGGAGCAGGAATGTATAAAGGCGAAAAGATCAGCCGAGCCGAAAGAAATAAAAAAATTGACAAATAATAACAATTAGTGTAGAATACAGATAGACATGCGGTAATAGTTTAATGCTAGAATGCCCTACTACGTAGGGAGGTGGCAGTTCAATTCTGACCTTACCGCTCCATATTTGATATATACACTAACTAGCAATAGTTAGTTTTTTTATTATAGCCATAAAATAATGAGATAAAAAGAAATGAGGTGGAGATATGGCAAAACTAACACTAAACGAGCAGGCACAAGAAATAATTAGAATAGCAGAAGAAAGCGGAGTACAGAGTAACTTCTTTTTTATTACTACATTTAAAAGATATCAGGTACAACTAAATATGCTAACAGAACTAGAAAAGAAAATGAAGGACGACGGAATGCTAGTAACAAAAGAATACGTAAAAGGTAGAAAAAACTTATATTCTAACCCAGCACTTAAAGAGTATAACGCTACTACAGATAGTGCTAATAGAACAGTATCTACACTAATGAAAATAATCAAAAACTACAACGTGGACGACGGAGATCCAGAAGTTGAAGAAGATCCACTACTAAAAGCTATAAATGGTAGTGACGATTATGAAGAATAAAGCACTAGAGTTCTGTAAAGTATCAATAAATCAGGAAGCTACTCCTAAATACGTAAAATTACAAATGCAGGAGTTTATAAACATAGCAGAAGATAAAGACAATAAATATAAAATAAACGAAGTAAAATTAAAACAAGTAAATAATATATTAAAGCTATTAATAATGCCGAAAGGACTAAAAGCAGGACAAACACTATACGAATGTACTACAGGCTATCAATGGCTATTTTATATAGCAATACTATGTACAGTATATAGAGACAATACTAAAAAACGTAGATACGAAATAGGAGTACTAGAGATATGCAGGAAGAACTTTAAAACGTTTACGATAGCAACTATCTTTATACTACTATTTCTAACAGAGCCGAAGTTTTCTAAGTTTTTTAGTGTAGCTCCAGACGGAGCATTATCTAGAGAAGTAAGAGAAGCAATAAGCGAAATTATCAGAAGTTCGCCTTTGATATACGAGTACAAAGATAATAAAAGATTTAAGATCCTAAGAGACTATATACTATTTAAGCCTACTCAGGTAACATACATACCGCTAAGCTATTCAACAAGTAGACTAGACGGTAGACTACCTAACGCTTTTATAGTAGACGAAGCTGGAGCATTACCTAGTAGCTATGCTATAGAAAGTATGAAATCAGGACAGCTAAATATACTAAACAAGCTAGGTTTTATAATAAGTACTAAATATCCTACAATAGATAACCCATTTGAAGACGAAGTAAAATACTCTAAGAAAGTACTAGACGGACTAGAGAAGGACGAGACTAGATTTAGTCTACTATACGAGCCAGATAAAACTAAGGACTGGGAAACGGACGATATGATCCTAAAACAAAGTAACCCAGTAGCGTTAGAAATATCAGAGATATGGGACGACTTAGTAAAGAAAAGAGCGTATGCAATAGCCGTAGAAAGTGCTAGAGAAAATTTCGTAACAAAACATTGTAATATTATCTATCAGGGAACAGGTACAGAAACATATATAGACGTAAAAGAACTACAGGAATGCAAACAAGCTAATATAGACTGGAGCGGTAAAGTAGTATACGTAGGACTAGATTTATCAGAAAGTAACGATAATACCAGCGTAAGCATGGTAACAGTAGACGATAATAACAATATACTAGTTGATAGCTTTGCATTTATACCAGAAGGAAGAATAGAAGAAAAGACAGTAACTGAAAAGGTAAACTATAGAGAATTAATTAGATCAGGAAAAGTAATAGCCTGCGGAGATAAAGTAATAGACTACGCAGTAGTAGAAGACTTTATACTAAATCTAGAGACTAAATACGGAGTGCAGATCCAAGCAATAGGATACGACCGCTGGAATGCACTATCGACAGCTCAGAAACTAGAAAGAGCAGGATATAACTTAGTAGAGATCAGACAGCATTCTAGCGTATTACACCCACCTACAAAGTTACTAAAAGAAAAGATATTAGCAAAAGAGTTCGGATATGAAACTAATACGCTACTGGAGATCAACTTCCAGAACGCACGCTGTACTTACGATACAAATAAAAATATGTACGTACACAAAAAGAAAAGTACAGGAAAAGTAGATATGGTAGTTTCAATGCTAAATGCAATATATCTACTACAACAAGACGTATTTCTAAATCAAATGGACTTTGCTATACAAGTAATATAGGAGGCAGTATGAAGATAGCAATAGATAAAAATACGCTAAGTGCAGTAAAAGATAATAACGAATATATTTATATATTTGATAGAGAGCCACTAGAAGAATTACTAAAATTAAACTTACATTGTATACACTATAAACAAGTAAAGTTCGTAGATATAAACCTTACTAGATACGATATAGAGTGTATAAAACAAACAACTATAAAAGATAAAGACTACGATATACTTCCAGAGAAAAAAGATTATAAATTCGCTATTATAGTTCCAAATTGTAACAACGATCACGGAAACTATAAAGGTAAAACATTTCTAGTAAATTGTATAGAAAGTATACTAAATCAAAAATATAAAAATTTTACACTAATTATAGTAGACGATCTATCAGGAGACGGATCAGTAGAAACTATAAAAAAATATATAAAGAAAGACAGCAGGATACACTTAATCAAAAACAGAAGAAAAAGATATAACGGAGGATCTAGAAACGTAGGAATAGAATACGCACTAGATAAAATCGACTTCGATTATTTTTGTTTTCTAGATAGCGACGACTGGTGGAAGCATAACGAAGTACTAGAAAAAATAAACAACCGTTTATATAATTCCGAACTAATGACGCTAGGCTGTGAAGGTATAGGAGTAGAATATAGAAACTTTAATAAAGCTACGTGCTACGAAGATCTATACTCATTAAACGGTAACGTATGGTGTACAGCATGGAGTAAAGTAATTAGAAAAGATAAAATAGTATATTTTTGCGAAGATACGCTAATGGAGGATAGAGTATGGACGTATAGACTAGCAGATAATATAAACTTCGAAAACGTAGTAAATTTAAACGAAATATGCTACTGCTGGAATAGAACGAATATAAATAATAGCGTATCAATAGTAAGAAGTAAATACTGGGACGCCTGTGCCTACTGCCATATAGGACACCAGCTACAACTAATAACGCAATTAAAACATAAAGAAATGATACCAGTAATAAAAAATAGAATAGAAGAATGTATCAGGAATGTTAATACAGGAATATACGAGCAACATTAGGAGGTAATATGAAATATATCATAATGTGCGGAGGGAATTATCCAAAGTTCGAAAAGCCGAAGCAATTAATAAAAGTAAATAACGAAGTATTAGTAGAAAGAACTATACGACTACTAAAAGAAAACGGAATAGAGGATATAGCAATATGTACAAATAGCGATAAGTTCGACTATTTAGGACTACCAATACTAAAACAGCATAACGAATATATATGCGGAAACGAAAACGAAAATAAAAAATCAGAGTACTGCTGGTTAAACGCATACTATCCTACAGAAGATCCAGCGTGCTACTTACACGGAGACGTTTATTTTAGTCCAGAAGCAATAAAAACAATAGTAAATACAAAAGTAAAAGATACTATGTTTTTCTGTACGTACGACTGGAGCGACGGAGTAAAAGACAGAAGAAACTATAAAGGTAGAGAGCCGTTCGCATATAAAGTAGAAAATCAGAAACTATTTAGAAACGCTATAAACGATTTACTAAAAATGGTAGACGAAGGCAAGTTCGCAGACGGACTACCACCTATATGCTGGCATTTATATAGATATCTAAATAATAAAGATATCAATTTTCAAACAAAAAAATGGACAGAAATAAATAATATATTTCAAGACGAAGGCGACTATATAGTAATAAACGATTATACAACGGACGTGGATCAGCCAGAAGACGTAGAAGTACTAGAGGAATGGCTAAAAAAATGATAATAGCTATATGTAGTACTAGAAGCTGGTATTTTTATCTAGCTACAGAGCTATATGCACTATTCAAACATAACGAAGTAGCAAAAGTATACTTATTTATAGAAGACGACGAAATATCCTACTTAAAAGATAACAGGATACAATTTATCAACGTAAATAAGATAAAAAAATATATAGAAGAAAAAAGCCCTAATTACAATACTAAATATAGTCAATTAAGCTATATCAGGTGCTACTTTAGTAAGATCCTAAACGAAGAAAAAATACTATATATAGACGCAGACGCAATAGTAGTAGATAACATAAAAGAACTATGGAATACAAACATAAAAAACAAAGCACTAGCAGGAGTACATGAAGGCGGAGAATGGAGTAAACATTTAGGGATAGAAGGAATGGACAATAAATATATCAATAGCGGAGTTTTACTAATGAATTTAGATTATATAAGAAAAGAAAAACTAGACGACGCTATGATAGATTTACTAAATCAAAAATATTACGCTTATCCAGATCAAGACGTAATTAATATAGTTTGTAAAGATAAAATACGATACGTAAGTAATATATACAACTCAGCAGAAACGACAGGAATAGTAGAAGACGCTAAAATAATTCACTATATCAGACAGCACAAAGGCTGGATAAAAGGAAGCCAAAGGAGTGATATTTGGTATAGGTATTTTTTAGAAATGATAGAAAGGAGTAAGAAAATGGTAAAAGTAGAATGTACAGTAACTTATAACGATCTACAACTAAATAGATTAGTAGAAAAAGGCGAGCAACTAGAAGTAACAAAAGAAAGAGCTAATTATCTAGTAAACGAAAGAGAACTAGCAAAAGTAATCGAAGTTATTCCAGAAGAAGTAAAAGTAGAAGAAGTAAAACTAGAAGAAAAAAAAGAAGTAAAAAAACCAATAGCAAAAAAGACAAGTAAAAAGAAATAAAAAAATATAACTAAGTCGAGGAGGAGGTGGAAACGTGGGACTATTCGACAGATTTAAAAGAGAAGAACAAGTAGAACAAAAAAGAGAAGAAGCACCAGTACAAGAAGAAATGATACCTAACGACGTATTACTACAAGCGTTAATAAATAGCCAGCCAATAACTAGAGTGCAGGCCTTAACACTTCCTGCAGTATCAGGAGCGGTAGATTTTATCAGCGGAATGATAGCGTCAATGCCAGTAAAACTTTATAAGTATAAAGACGGAAAAGTAGAAAGTAAGGACGACGATCCTAGAGTATTAATGCTAAACGGAGATACAGGAGACTGTCTAGACGCATTCCAAATGAAAAAAGCAATGGTAGAAGACTATCTACTAGGAAAAGGCGGATACGCATATATCAGAAGAAATAGAAACGACGTAACAGGACTATTCTATGTAAAAGATATCTACGTAAGTGCTATACCTAACTTTAAGCCGATATATAAAGACTACTATTTTATAGTAGAAGGAGGTACATATCAAAAGTACGAGTTTATAAAGTTACTTCGTAATACAAAAGACGGAGCAACAGGTACAGGCTTAACAGAAGAAGTAGGAACAGCATTAGAGACAGCATTTAATACGTTACTATATCAATTAAATATAGTTAAATCAGGAGGAAATAAAAAAGGTTTTTTAAAATCACAAAAAAAACTAGGACAAGACGAAATAAACATATTAAAACAAGCATGGACTAATTTATACGCTAATAATACAGAAAACGTAGTAGTATTAAATAACGGACTAGAGTTCCAAGAAGCTAGTAATAGCTCAGTAGAAATGCAACTAAACGAAAGCAAAAAGACGTTACAAAACGAAATAAATAATATATTTCATATATACCCTGACGACTTTTATAGGACATTTAAAGAGGGAATATATCCAATAGTCAGAGCTTTTACTACAGCACTTAATAAAGATCTATTACTAGAAAAAGAAAAAAATAAAATGTTTTTTGAATTCGACGTTAAAGAGATCCTAAAAGCTAACGTAAAAGAAAGATACGAAGCATTAAAAATAGCAAAAGAAATAGGACTTATGACAATTAACGAAATGAGAAAATACGAAAACATGAATTATATAGAAGGCCTAGACGTAATTAACGTAGGACTAGGAGCAGTATTATACGATACTAATACGCACCAATTCTATACACCAAATACAGATACTACAGCTAATATTACAGATATACCAGAAGCACAGCCAGAAAGTGCAATAGACGAAAACGCAGAAGTACAAATACAAAAGTTATTACTAGATAAAACACTAGATACAGAATTCGAAGAAAGCGGAAACAGTTCGGACGCATAAAAGGAGGTGGTAAATTGAAGGTAAATATCAGAGCTGATAAAGTAGAGATAGAAGGCTACGTAAACGCTATAGAGCGAGACAGTAAACCGCTATGGAGTAGAGTAGGACAGTTTATAGAAAGGATATGTAAGGGAGCATTTAAAAGAGCATTAAAAAGAAATGACGACGTACATATACTACTTAATCACGACTGGAATAGAGATCTAGGAAGTACAAAAGCAGGAAACCTAGAACTAGAAGAAGATAATATAGGACTAAAAGCAAGAGCTATTATATCAGATCCAGAAGTAGTTAAGAAAGCTAGAGCAGGAGAACTAGTAGGCTGGAGTTTCGGCTTCTCAGATAGAGACGTAGTAAACTCTATCAGGGACGGAATGCCACATAGAGCGGTAAAAGATCTAGACTTAGCCGAAGTATCAATACTAGACAAAAGAAAGTCGCCAGCATACGAAGGCACTCTAATTACAGCCAGAGCAGAAGACGACGTAGTACATTTTAGAGGAGAAGACTTCATAGACGACGTAGAAGTAAAAGAAGATCAACCAGAGGAGCAACCAGAAGCAAAAGAGGAAGCAACTACAGAAGTAGTAGCTGAGGTGCAAGAAGAAGCACCAGTAGAGGCACAGCCTAAGCAACAAGAAGAAGTTGTTAAAAATATAGATTATTCTAAATATGAAGAAATCATAGCAGAAATGAAGGAGGAAAAATAACTATGGAAAAAGAATTAAACGAAAAAAAGAACGATCTAATTACTAGAGCAGAAGACGTGCTAAACAAAGCAAAAGAAGAAAAAAGAGAGCTAACAGAAGCAGAAGCAGAAGAATTAGCAGAAATCAGAGATAATGTAAGACGCATTATGAAAACATTAGAATTGAAAGGAGAATTTGATAAAATGGAAGGACAAGATATAGAAAAAGAAGCATTACCAAAAGACGAAGAAGAAAGAAAATGCGGAGATAAGGAAGAAAGAGCATTAGCAGAAGAAAAAGCATTCGAAAACTATATTAGAGGAGTAGTAAATAATAGAGGTACAGACGTTAATATGACATTAACAGATAACGGAGCAGTAATTCCTACTACTATAGCTAATAGAATTATTAAGAAAGTATACGATATTTCTCCTATTTTAGAGAGAAGTACAAAATATAACGTAAAAGGTAAATTAGAATTACCATACTACGACGTATCAACTCAAACTATTACAGTAGCATGGGCTACAGAGTTCGAAGAATTAACTAGTAGCGTAGGTAAGTTAAAATCTATCCAATTATCAGGATACTTAGCAGGAGCATTAACATTAATTTCTAGAAGTTTAATTAATAATTCTCAATTCGATATAGTAGCATTCGTAGTAGACGAAATGGCTTACTCAATTCATAGATTTATCGAAAACGTATTATTAAACGGAAACGGATCAGTAGCAGGACTTTCTACATTAACAAATAAATTAACTACAGCAAGTGCAACAGCTGTAACTGCAAACGAATTAATCGAAGCTCAAGGACAAGTAAAAGACGTATTCCAAGCTAACGCAATATGGATAATGTCTCCAGCTACAAGAACAGCTATTAGAGAATTAAAAGATAACTATGGTAGATATTTATTACAAGACGATATCAGCTTACCATTCGGAAAATCTTTATTAGGAAAACCTATTTATGTATCAGATAATATGCCAGATATGGAAGCAGGAAAAAATGCTATTTACTATGGAGATATGAAGGGACTAGCTACTAAGTTTAGTGAAGATATCAATATCCAAGTATTAAGAGAAAAATATGCAACACAACACGCAGTAGGAGTAGTAGGCTGGTTAGAATTCGATAGTGCCGTAGAAGACGCTCAAAAGATCGTAGCAGTTAAAATGGCAGGATCTACACCAAGTGCCTAATTAAAGAATATTATTTGTTGCTTAGGTAACTCCAGAAGTAAGGAGGTAGAAAATGAATAGTATTTCAAAAGTAAGTGATATAACTATAGAAGATATAGCCGAATATATCAGACTAATAGAAGTATCAGAAGACGACGAAAACACACTATCTAATTTATTAACAATTGCTAAGACTTTTATATCAAATTATACAGGACAAGCAGACCTAGACCAGTTTCAAGACTTCGTAATAGTGGTATTGATACTTTGTCAGGATATGTGGGATAACAGGACACTATACGTAGATAAAGCGTCCTTATCATATCCAGTAGAGACAATTCTAGGAATGCATAGTATCAACCTGCTATGAGTAAAACAGTAAACGCAGGCAAGTATAATCGTAAAATAGTTATATATGAAATAGTAGAAGGTATAGACAGCGGAGGCTTTCCTGCAAACGTAGAACAAGAAATACTAACAACGTATGCAGAAGTAAAGACCTTACGTGGCTATACCTTAATTACTAATAATAGCGACTTTGATAAAGCATATATAAACTTTACTATAAGATATTCGCAAACAGTATACGACGCATACTACAATAGCGAAAACTCTAATAGAGACGTACTAATAAAGTTTAGAGGTAAAGACTATATAATAGAATATCTAAATAATATAGACTTTGCTAACGTAGAGTTAGAACTACAAGCTAAGGAGGTAACTCATTAATGGCGAAGTTCGTAATGCAATTACCTACGGAGATCCTAAAGGATATAGAATACATAAACGGCAATAGCGATAAAATATTCGGAGAAATGACAAAAGCAGGAGCAAACGTAACTATAAATAATATTAAAAGTAATATTCCTAAAAGTTTCGTAGATAGCGATATAATGGACTGCTTAAAAATAACTAAAGTATATAAAACTCCAACAGATAACGGAATAAATACTAAAGTAGGCTTCTTCGGATATTTTACAAATAAAAACGGAATAAAAACTCCAGCACCGCTAGTAGCAAACGTATTCGAGTACGGATCTAGTAAGTTTACAAAGCAACCTTTTTTTAGGAGATCCTTTAAAAAGGCACAAATCGAAAGAGCTATGCTAGAAGCACAAAGAAAGTATAGTAAAGGTTTATTAAATGAATAATGAACTACAGACTATATTTACTAACTTTGCAGTAGGAGGAGTAAATATTCCTGTATCATTTATAAGATATACTGGTAAATCAACAACCTATATAACTTATCAAGAAATACAGGAAGATACTTCTTTTAGTGCAGACGACGATTTACAAGCCTACGTAACTTACTACGATTTTGATATATATAGTAAAAGTAATTATCTAAATATAATAGAAAGTGTAAAAAAAGTATTAAAGGATAACGGCTGGGAATGGCAACCTAGTATGACTTCTCAGGATCTATACGAGGACGATACAGGTTACTATCATAAAACGTTATGCTTTGCAAAAATAAAAAATGCAGAAATAAAAATAATAGACACAATACCAAGTGCCTAGAAGGAGGGAAACAATGGCTAAAATAGGAGTACAAAACTTATTATACGGAATACTTACAGAAAATAACGGTACAGCTACTTACGGAGCAGGTATTAAGCCTGGAAAAGCAGTAAGCTGTAATGTAAGTATTTCAAATAACGACGCTAAGTTATACGCAGACGACGGCTTAGCAGAAAGCGATACAAGTTTTCAAAGTGGAACAGTATCAATGGAAGTAGATAATGCAGACATTACTACACAAGCTACATTACTAGGACACGCTATAGTAGGCGACGAAATGGTAAGAAAAGCTACTGATACAGCACCTTACGTAGCTTTAGGACGTATCGTAACTAAAATGGTATCAGGATCTTATCAATATAAAGTAGAGTTTTTATCTAAGGTAAAATTCTCAGAGCCAAGTCAAGAAGATACAACTAAAGGAGAAAGCGTAGAGTTCGGAACTACTACACTAGAAGGAATTGTATCTACACTAGCAGACGGTACATGGAGTAAGTCTAAAACATTTGACACAATGGCAGACGCAAAAACTTACTTGACAGGTTTATTCGGAACAACTCCAAGTGCATAATAACAGGGTAGGTGGATAAGCCTACCTTTTTTTTAATATAGGAGGAAAATGAAATGAAAGATAATGCAGGAAAAATAACATATAAAGAAAAAGAATATAAAGTAGTATTTAATCTAAACGTAATGGAAGCTATACAAGAAGAATACGGTACTTTAGATAACTGGACAGAACTAACTTCTGGAGCTAATCAAGAAGTAAACATAAAGGCCTTAAAGTTTGGATATACAGAAATGCTAAACGAAGGACTATCAATAGAAGCAGAAGAAAGCGGAGAAGAATATAAGCCAGTTACTCCAGCATTCGTAGGTAGAATGCTAACAGATATAGGACTAGAAAATATGACAAAAACCCTACAGGATACAGTAATAGAAAGTACTAAGACAGACGAAGAAAAAAACGTATAATTCCTGACGTAATAGAAGGCGAAAATACACCTATAGATTTTACTTTTTTTTATTTCGTCGGGAAAACTAAACTAAACTTATCATTTAAAGAGACTGGAAGGCTAACATATAGACTATTTAGTAAACTATATCAACATTATAAAAATAACTTCGATCTAGAACTACAAATGAGGATAAAAAATGTAACATATAGCGAACTATATAGTAGACAACAGCAAGAAGAAGAATGGTTTTAAAAATAACGTTTTAAATAGAAACGAGAAAGGAGTGAAAATATGGCTAGCTTTGGAGGATCAATAAAACTAACAGGTGCAGACGAGTATAAAAGTGCATTAAAACAAATTACGCAAAGTCTAAGAGAAACTGGATCAGAACTAACAGCAGTAGCTAGTAGATACGATAAAAACGATAGTTCTTTATCTACACTAAAAGCAAAAACTACAGAACTAAACGCAGTACTAGAGAAGCAACAACAGGCCTATAGTACCTTAAAAGGTGCATACGATAGTTTTAGTGCTAAAGTAAACGAACAAGCTACACAGCACCAGAAATTAGTTCAGGAATACGAACAAGAAAAGCAAAAACTAGAAGAAATCAGAAAAGCGTCAGGAGAAAGTAGTCAGGCTTACCAAGATCAACAAGCAAAAGTAAACGATCTAGCTAGTGCAGTAGCTAAAAGTTCAAAAAATATGGACGAAAACGAAATAGCACTAAGTAAAATGAAGACACAACTAAACCAAACAGAAGCAACAGTAAATAAAACTACTAAAGAAATAGACGAACTAGGAAACGAAACCGAAGAAAGCGGAGAAAAAGCTAAAAAAGGTAGCGAAGGATATACAGTATTTAAAAATATTCTAGCTAATCTAGGTACTCAGGCTATAAACTCAGCACTAAACGGACTAAAAAATCTAGGTAGTGCTATGGTAGACGTAGGTAAACAGGCACTAGATAGTTACGCACAATACGAACAGCTAACAGGAGGAGTAGAAACTCTATTCGGAGATAGTGCAAAAGTAGTAGAAGGCTATGCAAACGAGGCTTATAAGACAGCAGGACTAAGCGCTAACGAATATATGAGTACAGTTACTAGTTTCTCAGCGTCAATGCTACAAAGTTTAGGAAACGATACGCAAAAATCAGCAGAATATAGTAATAGAGCAGTAATAGATATGTCAGATAACGCAAATAAAATGGGTACTTCTATGGAAATGATCCAGAATGCCTATCAGGGCTTCGCTAAACAAAACTATACAATGCTAGATAACCTAAAACTAGGATATGGTGGTACTAAAGGCGAAATGGAGCGACTAATAGCAGACGCTAATAAAGTAAAAGAAGCTAACGGAGAAATGGCGGATCTATCTATAGACAGTTTCGCAGACGTAACAGAAGCGATACATATTATTCAAACAGAAATGGGTATTACAGGTACAACTTCTAAGGAAGCAAGCGTAACTATAGAAGGATCAGTAAATAGTATGAAGTCAGCATATCAAAACTTACTAACAGGACTAGCTAACGGAAACGCAGATATGGGACAACTAGTACAAAACTTAGTAGACAGCGTAATTACAGCAGGTAATAATATACTACCTGCAGTGGATCAGATAGCAAAAAGCGTAATAGACGTACTACCACAGATATTAGACAGTATCCTACAAGCATTACCTAGCTTTTTACAAGCAGGACAAAATATACTAGATACTCTAATAGTAGGAATAAGACAAAACCTACCAGCTATTATGGACGCTACTATGCAGATCCTAAATACATTACTAAATACGCTAGTATCTAATCTACCGCAATTATTACAAATGGGAATTATTATAATAGTTCAATTAGTACAGGGAATAGCTCAGCAACTACCTACACTAATACCGCAAATGATAGAAGCCGTACTAACTATGGTAGATACTCTAATAGATAATATAGATCTACTAATCGACGCAGGAATACAGCTAATACTAGGACTAGCAGAAGGACTAATAGACGCACTTCCAGATTTAATAGACAAAATACCTATAATAATAGATAAACTATGCGACGCAATTATAAGAAATCTACCTAAAATAATCGAAATGGGTATAACTCTAATCATAAAATTAGCAGAAGGACTAATTAAAGCTATACCGCAACTAATTAGTAAAGTTCCGCAGATAATCAGCTCATTACTAAACGCAATAACAGTAGGCGGTTTCTCTAAAATGCTAAACGCAGGTAGAGATTTACTAAACAAAGTAAAAGAAGGAATAGTAAACGGAATAGGAAGCCTAGCAAGTGTAGGTACTAATATAGTACAGGGACTATGGAATGGTATTAATAATGCTAAAGACTGGGTACTAAATAAAATAAAAGGCTTCGGTAAAGCTATCCTAAACGGAATTAAATCAATATTCGGAATTAAGTCGCCTAGTACAGTATTTAGAGATCAAGTAGGAAAAAATCTAGCACTAGGACTAGGCGAAGGTTTCGAGCAAGAAATGAAGGAAGTAACAGCAGATATGCAAGACGCATTACCTACAAGTTTTAATACAGACGTAAACGTAGGAAGCGGATCAGTAGCAAGTAATAGCTATTTTAATATGGTACAAGCATTCCAAGACGCATTAAGTCAAATGAAGATAGAACTAGACGACGAAGTAGCAGGACGCTTCGTAAAAGATACCGTAACAAACGCAATATATAATTAGGAGGTGGTAAAATGAGAAATTATATAATTCTAAAC
>Ga0265299_10003434_pt1 | contig 15453 bp, 10 predicted proteins | sample AusTroGonzalo_MG_4_FD_193485 | JGI IMG/M metagenome (GOLD analysis project Ga0265299, IMG submission 193485) | Bovine rumen microbial communities from tropical cattle in Woodstock, Queensland, Australia - Gonzalo_02 | ecosystem: Host-associated > Mammals > Digestive system > Stomach > Rumen ... | reverse complement strand
CATAACTCGTGATGTCGAGTTCCTCCACATCGGTGAAGATGTAGCGGTCGGAGCTTCCTCTGGAAACTATCCGCATCTCGTTGCCGAGCTGACCGTTGGCACCTGTGACTAATATATTCATCTCTTACTTTTCAAATTTAAATGGCGAATCAAAATCTTTAAACAATGGATGATGTTTGTCTTTTTCCGACAAAATGACTTTGTTTTCTGGTATTAACCAGTTGATATTCAAATCTTTATCGTTCCATTGCAGTGCTCCTTCGCTTTGTGGTGCGTAGTAATTGTCGCATTTATACTGGAATACCGCATCTTCGCTCAAAACCGAGAAACCGTGGGCGAATCCGCGTGGAACGTAGAACATGCGATGGTTGTCTTCGCTCAGCTCACAAGCCACGTGTTGGCCGTATGTCGGTGAGCCTTTGCGGATGTCGACAGCCACGTCAAGGACACTGCCTCTCACGCAGCGCACCAGCTTCGCCTGGGCAAACGGAGGCATCTGAAAATGCAGTCCGCGCACCACACCATAGCATGATTTTGATTCGTTATCCTGCACGAAAACACTGGTTATTCCATGTTTTTCAAGATCACGCTGTGAATATGACTCAAAAAAATATCCCCTCGCATCGCCGAAAACTTTCGGTTCGATGATCACAACTCCTTCAATATCAGTTCTTATTATTTCCATTTCAAAAATACACAAATAATTTGCAAAAATACATAATTAAAAATTATTATCAAAGAAAAAAGTGTATTTTTGCAAAAATTTTGAAGAAATGATTCTTTGTCTTGAAACTGCAACTCCATCGTGCTCGGTGGCTCTGGTTCATAATGGCGAGGTTTTGGCATGCGAGGAAGACCCGAAAGGCCAGAATCACTCGGAAAAAATCACTCTTTTCATCGATTCTGTGATGAAAAAAGCAGGTATTTCATACTCACAACTTGATGCTGTCGCCGTCAGCATGGGACCTGGCTCATACACCGGATTGAGAATTGGGGTTAGCACCGCGAAAGGCATCTGCTACGCTGTTTCCAAACCTTTAATTGCTGTAGAAACCCTTCACGCAATGGCCTACGGTGCCCCTGTAGGGACGCGGCGCGCCACGACCCTACAGATACCGATGATCGACGCCCGCCGCATGGAGGTCTACGCCGCCATCTTCGACGAAAACGTCAATAAAATAAAGGATACCGAGGCTGTCATCATCGACGAGAATTCATTTGCAGACCTTAAGAAAGACCATCATCTTTATCTCTTCGGCGACGGTGCCGACAAATGCGCAGAAATCTTCGCAAATGATGACAAAATCACGGTGATAAAAGATTTCTATTGCTCGGCTAAATATATGAATACTATTGCACAACAAAAATTCAATAATAGTGAATTTGTTGATGTGGCGTATTTCGAGCCGTTCTATCTCAAGGATTTCGTCCCTGGAACTCCGACGGTTAAGGGTTTACACTAATTCTTGCACCATTCGAATAAGCACCAAACTCTGGAGCATATTGGCATTGGATAAATGAATATCCGGCACTGAAATCACCCTCTTTTGTCACGTACAGCTCATACGAAACGGTATGTTTTCCTTTAGGAAGATACTCGAAGAAATATTCCATCGTAACGTCAGAGGTGCTTTGGTAATACCATAATCCGTTATCCCAATGGTATCTCGAAAGCTGTTCTGTCGGCTCGAAACATGCTCCGCGCAAGTCTTTGAGATACACAAACTCCATGTCCTGACTGTTCTCAAATGTGATTTCCACCATGATTTTATCACCGACTTTGACGTTTTCCGGCATAATAATCTCACGTTTAATCTTCATCACGTCGTTATGCTTCTGAACCTTGTCGATAGGTACGAAATATTGTCTGTACAAACCGCCCCAAACCACATGATTAGATTGATTGTCAATAAATACTTTTACGTTGTCATCACCAACAATCATTGAGGATTTAGCATCTTCAGTACTCCAATCGGTACCTCTATTCATGATGGCGAATACAGCTTCCACCGAGGCACGCTCATTCTCCCACATATTGGTGCGTTTTTGGCTCAGAATCCACAGGCGCATGGCATCTGTCTCCTCGGTGTTAGGGTCGATTTCGTTAAACGCCTCCATAATCCTCGCTACGCTTTCCACGTCAAGGTTGCGCCAGTACATTCCGAGTTCGTTTTTGATAGCGCGCTCACGTAACGATTTGATAATCAATAAAGATTTGTCGCTATAACCATTTCTGTTGAGAATCAATGCGATATAAGCCTGCTCTTCCTGGCTGTATAGCTTCCAGTCGTTATGTAACTTATTGATATAAAATGTCTTAGCTTTGTCAAACAGCTCGCTTGTCTCGTATGAGAAATAACTCATTGCAAACAAATCCTTCATCGTCATGAAGTCGCAGATGGCCTTGTCTTTTTTCTTCTGGGTGTCGAGTTTGGTATATCTGCTAACCACTTTATTTTCAATGAAATGGAAGGCTTTTTCGGTTATTATTGAGTTGTCGCTGAGGCGTCCGAGACCGCATAAAACATATTGAGTAATAAATTCACTTTCAGGCATGCCTTCTATCCACGACCATCCTCCATTGACAGTCTGTTTCTTTTCAAGAATGTCCAATGCTGATGCAATGTTTTTGTTAATTGCTTCAGTATCAAATAGTTTTGATATGTTAGCGCGTTGCTGAGCCTCATTTTGTGCATCGAGAACCCAAGGTGTCTCCTTTATTAATATAGCCTTGACATCTTCGTTTTTCTGAAGCTCCGACAAGGTGTCGCCATCGTGATTTGCCAGCATTTCCTCGATGTTTGGATTGCTTGCAACAATCTCTTGCGCCATTTTGTTGACAAAATACCTGTTGAAAGCCGTGATAGCGTATTTCTCGTCGCCTTCAGCTATATAAGGCAATGCCTGAATTACATAAAACACTGGGTTTGCATTGAAATCCAACTTGATGTCGTGATTTCTCTCGCCTTCGTTGCTGATGTTGAATTCGTATTCTTTCAGTGTTTTCGCGTCGACGGTCAAAGAATAGGTCTGTGTCATGAACACGTCGGTACTCAGTACCGGAAGAATGTGCAGCTCTGCGTCGCTGAAACCATCAGTGATTGCTGAGAATCTGAAAGTCAGCGGGTTGATGTCTTTTTGCATCGCTACTTTCCAGCGCACACTAAAACTGCGACCTGTCGGGATTGATTCTATATTTATAGTATTGTCTGATAAAATCAATTCTATTGGATTATTGTCTTCATCAAAAATCTCGAGTTTTGCGGTCGGAGAAAGGGCTTCTTCCGACAAATTGATAACGTTGGCGGCGATCCAAAGGGTGTCTTCGTCGTAAACGAAACGAGGCATATCTGCCATGATCATCAGCGGTTGCTGGGTGACAATGGTTTTTTCGAGTTTTCCGACACTTAAAGATTTACTGTAAGCAAGAAGCATCAAGTTCCAGCGTGTCAATGCATCAGGCATGGTGAAAGTGAAGGTGCAATCACCGTTTTCATCGGTTTTCAAGTCAGGATAGAAGAAAGCGGTCTCGTTGAAGTCTTTACGGATTTTTGCAAGCTGAACATCTTGTTTCTCTTCTGTTTCGGAATCACGGACATATGACTTTTGATTGGTTTCTGCTTTATAATAGACAGCTTCTTCATAGACAGCTTCTTCTTCAACCTCATAATCTGCGGATGATACGGCATCAAGAATAGCACCATATCTTGTTCGTTTTTCCAGATATGGCAGTAAAGTGTTATCGGAATATGTTTTATTTTTTAAATAATCCCAATAGAAATATGAACTGGAATACGATTCTTTGCTTCTATCGCTTTTTGTCATGAAAGTATCGTCGGCATACTTTAATCCGCTTCTATAATAATTGACAGGAATGTTGTTGAAATTCCAGCTGTTATTTGCGTACCAGAGATTAGCGGTGAATTTGTCAAGTGAAGCGTCGTACATTCCAGCCATCAGAGAGGCGACGACGGGTTTGTTTTTGTAATCCTTAATCGTCACGCTCCATGTCTCCGTTTCACCTGGCAGCATCTTGTTACGCTCAGTGTTCAAAGTGATGTCCAGCTTCTTGTTGTCGAAAGGTATTTCAACTCTTTTTGAGACACTCATTTCACGGTTGTGTTTCACAATCCTCATTGTAAAATGAACATATCCCAGGTCAAGGTCCTTGATATTATAGGAGAACTTGTAAACGTTGTTATTCAACTTGACTCGCTTCATCTTCAGGATCTTGTCGCCTGACGACACCAGTATTATCGCTGAGGCGTTTTCCAATGACGAGCCTACATAAAAATTAACGGTCTCTCCTTTGTGTGCCGTTGTCTTGTCGACGTGCGCCCAATACATCGATTTACTTGGCATTTTCTTTGATTTCAGGTTGTAAACCAGATATTCCTTCGAAATGCTTGAGAGCGTGTCGTCAACCGATTGCAGCTCGATGAGGTAATTGGCAGGGTTTAACTTCAAGTCTTCAGGCAGAAGTTTGGCACTGCCATCAACATTTATAACACCTTGATATACAAGGTCTTTGCTGAGGTGCTTGTCTGCATAGTAATCGAAATTCGGGAAATACTCCGCAAGTTGCTCATCGCTTAAAATCTGTCGGTCAAAGTCTTCAAGATATCTTTCAAATCTATCTAAATCGTTGAATTTAAATATCTTATATTCGATATTTGTACTTACAGGCTTGCCCACAATGTTAGTAACCGTCACATCGAGATTTTTCAAATCTGCAATGTCAATCGACTCACCGTTTTTTGTTAAGTTGATGCTGTATTTATTGTATGCAGCCACCACCGTGGATGTTCCCGCTTGCGACTCGCCCTGCGCGTTTGTCGCCGTCACCTCTATTAAATATGTATAAAAAGGTCGCTCGTATTTTTCTATTTCATCGTTCGGAAGCAATTGAAAATCAATGGTAAAGCTTCCGTCGTTGGCGGTTTGACCTTCTCCCGAAGCGATTATCTTGTCTAATTTCTGTGCCACGACACCCCATCCCTGTCTTCTCCATGGGAATTTATACTGTCGGGAAACAGTGTATGAATACTTCACATTGTCGAGACCGAAGCCCGAAAGTGCCATGACTTTGCCCGTAACTGTCACACTATCACCGATTTTATATTCTTGTTCAGGTGCGTTGAAAGTCACTTCAAAAGTTGGGCGTTTGTACTCCTCAACGCTGAAATTAAGTGAGCCATAATCGTTTCTGATACAGAACCTGCCGTTTAATACATCGTTTGGAATGATAAAACTTCCAGAAATAGAACCAAATTCGTCAGAAATAAGATTCAAACTGTCAAAAAGGTGGTAGTTGCTATACATACTAACCGTTGTCTCAAACTCTGTAAGTAGTTCTTGTTTGTTGCCGGTTTGCTGATAGACAATACCCTTAAACTGCACTGTCTGACCTGGACGATAAATGGCACGGTCAGTGTAAAAATTCGTTTTTATGACAGGTTTTTCATTACTTTTTTCGCTGTAAAATCTATCAGGTTGAACTGAAAGCATAGTGTCGCCTTCATGGTATAATTTTACATAAGTGTTGTAGTCCAAATCGAGCGTGGTGGCGCAAAGTCCTTTTTTGTCACTGACGGCTGAGCCGATATTTTCTAATATATTATCTCTAGCAGAATAATCATATATTTGTCTTGCAAAATCTGCGGTGACTCCCTTTTTAGGCAATCCGGTCTCACGGTCAACGATGTGCATGGTAACCATACCCTCGCTTTCCGAGTAGAAATAGCTTAAATTGGTCACTTGAAATGCCATAAAAACCATATCATCGAGGTTGTCAAATCTGTCGGTTGTTGAGAAAACCGTGTAATAGAAACCTTTTTCCAATGGAGGCAGAGCGATGAGCGTCGAATGCTCGTTATAGTCGGTTTCCTCAGGCAAAGAAATGGTGGTTTCCATAGCTATCTGATTGGCAAACAATGCGTTAAGGAACTCTTTGTCGTACATTCGTATTAGTCTCTCAAACTCTTTTGCCGACACCTTAAATATTTTATATGACGGATTTGTCGTGTTCCGATAAGTCAAGGCTACTGGAATGTAAGTGTTTGGTACATAGGCGTTTTGCATCTTGACTCTTATCGTTTTTTGTTCGATGAGTTGTAGCGACTCTACGACAAACTTATAATATTGATGTTCTGCATCGACCAGATCCATCACTTCTTCACAATATTGTTTTGCCAAGGCATAATCAGGTTTGTGTCCCCAATCCGTCGTTGAAAGATCTATTATTTGATGAACTCTTATCCTTGCAACTAATTCATTATCAGGACATTCATTGGCAAGTTTTTCAAATTCCTTGAAACCGTCTTCGTCAAGAATAGTTTGACACAAATGGTTGATTCTGTTATTGTAATAAGCTTTGATAAAACCGTTTTCGAGGTCAAAATCAAGCAAATCTTGGTACAATTTGTCTTTGTCTTCACAAGTATAACAATTCTTGATAAGATTGTTCAATACATAATCGTAGAGAGTCGGCTCGAGGTCATGGTTGTAATCGTTATCTTCGGTCTCAAAAAGAGCCGCATAATCTTGCATTGAGACGGTTTTTATAAAGTCGTCGTCAACGTATTTCAACACCGTTTCATAATTACGGTTGTGTTTTGCAAGTTCAATATTTACAAACACTTGCGATGTTTTTGAAAGCTTGGGCAGATATGCTACGCAATAGTTTTGGATGGTGTCTCTTGGAAATTCAGCTGACATGGTGAAAAGCTCGCATCTTGCTGCCATCATCTTCAGGATTTGCACCTCGTTTTTCTCTTTCAGCGCCTTCTTTTCAATTTTGTCAAGGATTATCCCGGCTGATTCCGGAAGCAGATTCTCGATATTATTATCAAATTCGTTCCAAAGTTTTTGGTAGTCTTGAGCGTTGATACTCAACGATATAGCTAATGAAATTATAAAAACGAGGATTCTTTTCATAGTGATTTGTTTTATTCTTTTTCTAACACAATAACACTGATTTACACAGATTTATTGTACTTTTTTATTCTAATCCGTGTAAATCCGTTTAATCCGTGTTTTTTAATTATTGTTCTTTCGCTTTTTCAGCCATGGCTTTGTTGTAGCACTCGCGGCAAAGCGGTTCGTAGCTCTCTGTCTCGCCCAAAACCACGAGTTTGTCGCCTGCGATGGTACGGTGCGAATATTGCGCCAAGCTACCGCAGCGCATGCAGATGGCGTGCACCTTAGTGACATCTTCAGCTATCGCCATCAGTTGTGGCATTGGTCCGAAAGGCTTGCCTTGGAAGTCCATGTCGAGACCTGCAATGATGACTCTAATACCTTGATTAGCAAGCTGTTGACAAACGTCGATAAGTTCGTTTCCGAAAAACTGCGCCTCGTCGATACCGATAACGTCACATTCGTTGGAGTAGAACAAAATCTGCTGTGCGTTTTCCACGGGGATGGAATGCAAAGCGTTGGAATTGTGTGAAACAACGTCTTCTTCTGAGTATCTCGTGTCGATTCCGGGCTTGAAGATTTCCACTCTTAGTTTGGCGATTCTGGCACGGTTCAGACGACGAATCAACTCTTCTGTTTTGCCTGAAAACATTGAGCCGCACACCACCTCAATCCAACCCTGTGATTTATTATGAGAATCTTTTTCGAGAAACATATACGACGCGTTTAAATTTTTTATAATTTTGTAGCTACAAAAATAAGGAAATTTATCATGGAAACACAAAAAAATGATGAAAAAAATATTGTGCTCGAGATGAAACGCCTGCTCGGCCGCATGATGGTGCAAGTCGACTATATGTATCGCAACGACCGTGAAATGAGCCAACTCGACCTCGACATCATGATGGAGCGCACTCGCGAATTTTACGAGTTACTCTGTGATTATCAATCAGATAAGGTTGAAAATGTTGGGGCAAATCATCATTTGCCCGATGTCGAAATCAATGAAGGCGGCGAGCTGGTCAACCACGACGTGGAATTTGAAGTTGAAACACCGGAAGAAGTTTTGAAAGAACATGAAATAACAGAAATTCCTGAAGAAGAGAATGATGAGGATAAGGCAGATGAAGAGGAGGAACATCCTATAGGGGCAATACATGTATTGCCTATTGATGAAAACGATGTTGATGACAACGACGATGTCGACGAAGATGAGGAAGATTGGGAAGATGAAGACGACGAGATGTTCCGTGTAGAACCTGTTACGGAAGAACCTGTCAAAGAGGAACCGGTTGAAGAGGAGCCAGTTGATGAAGAACCGATTGCAGAAGAGCCTGTTACAGAGCCTGAGGACAACAGTCTTGCCGCTCGTTTGCAGCGTACACCTGTAACTGATATCCGCTTGTCTTTGGGAATCAATGATAAAGTGATGATTATCAATGATTTGTTTATGGGCTCAGTGGAGCGCTACAACAAGTCTATTGACGCTTTGAACGACTTCCCGACGCTGTCAGGGGCCAAGGTCTACATGAGTGAGCTTCAGATTGAGCTTCAATGGGATGTGGATTCAATGGCATACAGAATGTTGAACGACTTGGTTGAAAGAAGATTTATCTAAAAATGAAACTGTTTTTAGTTCCTACACCTATCGGTAACCTTGAGGACATCACTTTGAGGGCTTTACGTGTATTGCGCGATGAGGTCGATGTGATTCTTGCCGAGGATACCCGTACCAGTGGTAACTTATTGAAACACTATGAGATAAGCAAGCCGATGCAGGCTTTTCATCTGAATAACGAACACGTCGTCGTGGAGCGCATCGCTGAGCGTATCGCCAACGGTGAACGTATGGCTTTGGTTACCGACGCCGGCACTCCTGCCATCTCTGACCCTGGCTTCATGCTCGTTCGCGAGTGCATCAAACGTGGTGTGGAGGTGGAATGTCTTCCGGGTGCCACCGCATTCGTGCCTGCTCTTGTAAACTCAGGTCTGGCAGCGGATCATTTTATCTTTGAAGGCTTCCTGCCACATAAAAAAGGTCGTCAGACAAGAATAAAGCAAATCGTTGAGAATGAATATACTACGATTTTGTACGAGTCACCGTTCAGACTTGTGAAAACTCTCGAACAACTGATGGAAGTTGCGGGACCGGAAAGAAAAGTGTCGGTGGCAAGAGAATTGACGAAGATTCACGAGGAAAACGTGCGCGGTACACTCGACGAGGTAATTAAATATTTTAAGGAGAAAGAGGTCAAAGGAGAAATAGTAATCGTTTTGGAAGGGAAAAGCGATAATTTCGACCAATAGATACTTTTTTGTGACGAAAATCGTCTATTTGTGATAAAATTAGAAAAAATTTAACTTTTAGATACATGAAAAGATTTGTTGTTACATTGCTTATAGTGCTGCTGGCTTTGGGTGCATCGGCACAGAAAAAAGAGAAAACTTACAACGACAAAGGCGAAATCATCAAAACAGGATGGAACTTCGGACCATTGCCGGTGGTTGGTTATAACAGCGACATGGGATTCCAGTACGGAGTCTGTCTGGATGTCTTCAACTATGGTGACGGCTCGAAATATCCGGGTTATAACTTCAAGATGAATTTCGAGGTCTCGACTTATACCAAAGGCTCAAGCATCTTCCGCACATATTCTTATTGGAATAATGTCATCCCGAAAGGTATACTTTTCGCCGATTTCGGGTATTTTATCGATAAAAAATTCGATTTCTATGGTTTCAATGGATATGCGTCACCTTACTATAAAGATGCCGCGGTACAGATGACGCCTGCTGAAATCATAGAACCTGGAATGAACAATAGTGGTTTGTATTATACCGACAGACGACAGTTCCGTGCGGTTTTGAGCATGAGGCAAAAGATAGGAAACTTGAAAAACTTGTCTTATGGTGTCGGATTAGCTTTCTATAATTATGACTTTAATCCGTTGAGTATCAAGAAGTATGAGGATCAATACACGCTTTATGACTTGTATCGCCAAAGTGGTTTGATTCGTGCTGATGAGGCTGGTGGTGGTAATGTCACTCAGTTTAAGGCAGGCATTATCTACGACTCGAAAAACTATGAAAACGACCCGACACGAGGCATATATTTTGAAGCAACATTCACGGCAGCGCCTGATTTTATTGACCGTCACGGATACGATCATCTGACTTTCACTGGCGTGTTCCATCACTATGTCCCGATTTGGGGCGACCATCTGACGTTCAGCTATCGTTTGGGCGCTCAGAATGTTATCGCTGGCGACATCCCATTCTATGCGATGATGAACACTAACCTCATGTTTTACAAGAAGATATACACCGAAGCGTATGGCGGCTCAACAACAGGCCGCGGTATCAATAGAAATAGCGTTATCGGACGTGGTGTGGCATGGTTAAATGTCGAATTGCGTTGGCGTGTTGCTAATTTCAAATTCATCAACCAGAACTGGTGCGTGGCATTGAATCCGATGTTCGATGCAGGTATGGTGACGCAGACATTCCGTCTCGAGGAACAGAAAAAGGCCATGGATCTTCTGAAAGAGACCACTGGTACTGAATGGGATAAAGACCTGATTTACAGCGGCAAAGACGAGAGTCTTCACACCTCAGCTGGATGCGGCTTGAAGCTCATCATGAATAAGAATTTTGTGGTGTCGGCAGAATTCGCCAAAGCCCTCAACAAGCTCGACGGCGAAGGGATGAAGGCTTATATCGGGTTTAATTATATTTTTTAGCCTGGCTAAGTTTCTTCTTAAAGATACTTAAAACACAAAGGATTGCTGCGCAACAAATGATTCCGATGAGTTGCCATGTCCATGGACTATGGTTTGTTGCCTCATTGTAAATCTCCATGCGTCTCTTCACCGATTTGATAATCGCATTTGAACTGTATGTGGCTCCGCTGACAGCGTCGATGTCAAGATTTATTGCCCCTTTCGGTGTCAAACCATAAAAATTCTCAACGAGTTGAGCGTCTGTGACTTTCTGCAGAAAACGAGGAGTCTCATTGTTGTCAAGAATGTTGATGTTTGCGATTTTTCCATCTACCATATTGATTTCCAACGGTATAATGTCGTTAAAACCGACGATGTTTTTACAAAATTCTTCGGTGTAAAGTGTTTCATTGCCAGCATTTGGAGCGTGGTTGTTTCCAAAACGTGAGATGCCAAACATCACGGCGAAAAAGCCAAGGGCGATAACAAAAATGTAGTTTAAAACTTTAATCATATTGTAAATATTTGAATTTTCAAAAGTGTGCCAAAATTACAAATTTTATTTCATCAAGAAGAAAATTTTGTAAATTTGTGCTTTCAAAAGTAAAGGCAATGGGTAAGATTCAAGAAGACGACAAACTATATTCGTTTTTAAAAATATTTGTTGACCATCATACGCGTCGCAGTTTTAAGAGGTACCATGTCATCGGGAAAGAGAATATCCCAAAGGATGGCGCTTGCGTTTTTGGCTGTAATCACTGCAACACATTGATGGATGCGCTTGTCCTTTTGGCGGCATCGAGGCCGAAGAAGGTTTTCATTGCGCGTGGCGATATTTTTAAAAATCCAATGACGGCGAAGATATTGAAATGGATGAAGATTTTGCCGATTTTCAGAATCCGTGACGGCATTGGCGCGGTCCGCGACAAAAACGGCGACACCATCGACCAGGCTATTGACGTGATTCATGATGAAGTGCCGCTGTATCTTTTCCCTGAGGCCGCACATCGCACCAAACACTCGCTGAGGCCGCTTAGCAAAGGTATTTTTCACATAGCGCTCGAGGCTAATAAACAGTTTGGACACGAAAAACCGATTTATATTATGCCTGTCGGACTTGAATACGGCGATTATTTCCGCTTCCGTTCGTCTGTTTTGGTTAATTATGGAAAGCCTATCAATGTGACGGAATATGTGAAAGAGCATGCAGATGAGAATGAGGCGATGATTATCAATGACTTAAAGACACTTCTCACTGAAAGGATGGCGGAATTAATCACATATATCCCTGACGACGAAAACTATGACGCCATCTGGGAGATGACAAAAATCAGGGCCGGGCTTCTGCCTTTGACGCAGAAGATGCATCTGGCAAGAAACAAACGCATCATTTCCAACATTTTGAAATTCAGAGAAAACGAACCTGAAAAGGCGCAAATGCTGTTTGAAAAAGTAAACGAGTTCACGAAACATAGGAAAGAAGAGGGTATTTCTGTTTTGTCGGTGGCTCTGCGTACACCGTTCTGGCGCTCGCTTTGGAAAACCCTGACGGTGCTTCTCGGATTACCGTTTTTTATCGCTGCAGCAGTGGTCTCAAGTCCGATTTGGATAGTGGCTTGGTTTATACTTAAAAACTTGAAAGACAAAGCGTTCCGTAATACTGTGAACGTCTGCGTGGAGTTGATAATGCATCCACTTATCATGGCAACAGGAGTGACATTGTTGTTTTGCCTTGTGCCATGGAAGATCGCGCTTTTAGGCTCTATTTTCCTATATTTCAGCTATATTTATTATTTCGATTACAGCGAATATGTGCGTCTTTGGACATCCGATTTGCGTTGGACTTTTAATAAAAAGCTGAGAAAAGAATTTAAAGAACTTGGTCTTTTTAAGCGAGTGAAACGATAAAATTCACATTGTTTATTATTATTTAAAAAAATAGTGCTATCTTTGCAGTTTAAACTGCAATGGTATGAACAGTATTTTTCAAGGATTAAGACCGTTTCAAAAAGCTGAGCTTCTGATAATGATGCTTCTGGCGATGGCGCTCCCATTCAGCTGGTTGGCAGCACAGTATTGTGAGGTGGCATTGTTTGTTTGCGCGGTGTTGAAACTCATTTTTGACCAGAAATTCAAGATGAATGAGAACCAATTGAAGCTTAAATGGGCTTATATCATTTTTGCTATGACATGGTTTATGTATCTCATCGGAATGATTTACACAGAAAACACCTCGGTGGGATGGACGCAAGTCAGCAAGAAGTTGGGATTCCTTGTTTTTCCTGTTATTTTCGTCATTTCCGACATGTCGTATATCACAAAAACCAGGTTTAAAGCCATTGGCAATTCCTTGGTTCTCGGATGCATACTGTTTTTCTTCATGAATCTGTTTTATGCCGTTTACGACGTGGTTTTCAACGGAGCCGGCAGCGAAAGGTTCTTTGATCAGGAATTGATGAAGCTGTATTACGTGCATCACAGCTATCTCTCGATGTACGCAGGCTTGGGATTGATGTTCTGTTTTATGGAGATTTTTGGTGATGGCAATCGTAAAGTTAAGATATTCAATGGTATAGCTTATATAATCCTTGTCGTTTTCACGATTTTGATTAGGTCAAGAGCCGGTTTGATTTGCATGGTTTTGTTGTTTGTTCTGCAGTGGATTTGGCTCACTTTCATCATGAAAAAGAAGAAAATGGGCTGGGCGATGGGCGGTGTCTTTGTGTTGGCAATTGCGGCGGCAATCATCGCCTTCCCTCAGAGTGTGGCAAGGATAACAAACACAATCAGCGACATTAAATCGGAGCATTCGTCGGATCACCGACTTGTGCAGTTTAAGGGCTACAAGGCTGTTTTGGAAGAAAACTGGCTGTGGGGAGCGGGAACCGGCGACAGAACTGCTGTTACACAGCAATCGTATCAACAATATAAAGACAAAATTGTTGAGAAGATAACTCCCGAAATGGCAGTTGTTATCGATGAAGTGATAGATAATCAGTACTATGAGCCTGATTATTCTATGAGAAGGGATATGATGGCGAAAGCACCTAAATATGGTGTAGAACCTGATACTATTGGCAAATATCTTGTTGAATATCAATTTATTAGGTTTGCAATCGATAATGAAATCAACGCACACAACATGTTTTTCGAGACCCTGATAAGCGTAGGAATTATTGGAGTTTTGCTGTTGCTTGCATATTTCATTATACCGCTGGTGTTGTGGATTAAACGGAAGCAATTCGATATGTTGTATTTCTCATTCCTGCTCATGATAGGCTTCAATGCCTTGTTTGAGTCGATTTTTGAGGTTCAGCTGGGAATCATTTTCTTCTGTTTCTTCAATGCATTGTTGTTTTACATTTCTTTTGGAACGAAAAGTATTAAAAAATGAAAAAGTTTATATTCATAATTTCTTTGGTTTTACTGGGTTTTACAGTTAATTCTCAAGAATTGCAGATTCCTTTGAACAACGATTATCACATGGAAGTGGATGCTGCCGCTTACAGTTCGGAGTATATCTTCCACACCGCTTTGAGAGGCTGGTCGGAGTCGCAGTTTAACGGAGTCATCAATCTTGACAGTGTCAAGAATTTATATCGAATTAAGATTAACAGAATGGGCAAGTTTTCAAATTATATCTGGAACTCCGTTTTGAACGACGACTTCATCAGGATGAAAAACGATGAGGTTTATTTTGCGATAAATCCATATATCGATTTTCAGGTCGGTTCCGACGGACACAGAACCACTTGGGTCAACACGAGAGGCGCTGAAATCAAAGGTACTTTGGGTAAAAAGTTCGCTTTTTATGCCAACGCACGCGAAAATCAGGCGGTTTTTCCGGAATATGTTGACGCATATTGCTCTAATGTACACGTGGTTCCCGGACAGGGGCATGCCAATAAATTCAAGAAAAACGGACGTGACTACACCAATGCGGCGGCTTACATTTCGTATCGTCCGTTGAAATGGATCGACGCCACTCTGGGTTACGGCAAGAATTTCATTGGCGACGGATACCGCTCGATGATGCTTTCCGACAACGCCGCAAACTATCCGTATTTCAAGGTGAGAGCCGACTTCTGGCGTATTCAGTACACATGTTTGTATGCCCAGATGACCGACAGAAACACTGTCTTGGCTGACAACACCTACGCTCGCAAGTGGGCTGTGATTCATTATCTTGACTTTGCGGTCACGAAACGACTCAACATAGGCTTTTTCGATGCGGTGGTGTCGGCAGCACAGACACATCAGCAGGTGATGGTCAACGACTCGACATACACCACTATCGACATGCGCAGAGGCTTTGATTTCCACTATCTTAACCCGATAATTTTCTTGCGTTCAGCTGAGTATTATTCTGGAAGATCGGCGGATAACGCGCTTCTGGGTTTGAATGCGAGTTTTATCGTTGGCAAACACACCACAATCTACGGACAGTTTGTGCTTGATGAGATGACGTTTAAGAGATTTATTGCATTTAAAGGATATACTGGAAACAAACAGTCATATCAGCTTGGTATTAAGAGTTACAACTGTTTCGGTGTGAACAACCTGTTTTTACAGTTGGAAGGCAATATTGTGAGACCTTACATGTATTCGCACACTCCGCAAGGCACGGGAAACTCTGTGGGTGAAGACAATTACGCACATTACAACGAGCCGGTGGCGCATCCGTGGGGAGGAAACCTCTGGGAGATGGTGGCGCGTGCCCAATACAACTGGAACCGCTGGTATTTTCAGTATAAGCTGAATTACGGACAATACGGCGATGACTGGGATGTTGAGAATAACGTTTGGGCAAATTACG
>Ga0265299_10003431_pt1 | contig 15469 bp, 31 predicted proteins | sample AusTroGonzalo_MG_4_FD_193485 | JGI IMG/M metagenome (GOLD analysis project Ga0265299, IMG submission 193485) | Bovine rumen microbial communities from tropical cattle in Woodstock, Queensland, Australia - Gonzalo_02 | ecosystem: Host-associated > Mammals > Digestive system > Stomach > Rumen ... | reverse complement strand
TTTTACTTTCCTTATTAATTTTTAATTTTTCAATAATATATGTACTTAAATTATTCATTATCTCATATTATTTCTTTTTCTAAATTCAATATATCTGTCATAAATATCATCTATTGTAAATAAACTGTGGATATTATCTTTATATTTCTTTGTATATTGTGAAACGGTTTCTTTCATTTTCTTATCAAAATCTTCTTTGATATTCCTTGTTTCATTAGCAACCCTGTTATATATTGATATCAATAACCATAAATAATCATCTTTATTGAATACTTTAATATTGAAAGTTGTTATTAATCCCCTTTCTCTTAATTTTTTTGTTTCAAATTTTTTAACGGGAGTTTTATTGAATATATAATAATTTAAGAAGTCAGTCTTTGATATAGCAGTACTTTCGTAGTCTATATCAAAAGACTCTTCTGTATTTACATCTTTATTAATCTGTAATTTCTCAATTATATATTCACTAATTTTCTTCATAATATATATTAAATTTCTTTAAAAAATCTATTGTTATCGGATAAAGTTTTATATTGGCATATGCACCTAAATAAGATTTATCATAATAAAGGGCAATATTACCTTTATCTGTAAAATATGCCAATACATGATCAATATCATCATATTTACTTGAATTAACCTTACAATAATCTAAAAGTGTAGCTAACCAGAATCTTTCAAGTATAGAATCTGTTTTACTGTTTAATTTATCAATAGTTTCATCAGGCCAATATTGAGTAATAGTTTCTGTTTTTGATTTTAAACGACGTTTTTCATAGTCGCTTAATTTTTTATCAGGATCAGGATCAATACTGTCTTTATTGATTTTAAGTTTTTCTAATATGTAATTATTAATTTTTTTCATTTATCAATTCATCATATAAATCTTCTAATTTGCGACGTGATATTTGTTGGCTTGTACCTGTTTCACAAACATCAGCTTCAGTATTAAAATCAGTAATTAACTCTTTTAAATTTATTATATAATTATCTTTTATAACTTTATCTATAATTTCTAATCCTTGCGTTTTATGTACTAATATTGTCTTCCAGTCATCCATTCCCAATTTTGGTGATGCATATCCAAATTTATTATATTTATATTCTGTTGAAGTAGAATATCTTTTTTTGAAATCATGATTAAACCATGAAAGTATAATTTGATTTTCAGATATATTTTCAATTTTGTCAACAGTTAAATATACTTTTGCGCCTGGAAGGTATACAACCCTAAGTACATAATCATTTTTATGATATTTTTGTTTAGGATATCCAATATTACTATCCTTATTAATTTTTAACTTCTCTGTAATATATGTACTTAAATTATTCATATTTTGGATAAATGTATAATATCATATTATTTGATTTACATGGTTGTAAAACATTAAAGTTTTCTTCAATCCATTTAGCAACTGGTTTATATATCCATTTATGCTGTTTTTTAACACTTAAAAAAATATATTTCTTTGATTTACCAATATTTATATATTCATCATAACTATCGAATTTTATCATTGGATATTTTTCAATGATATACTTTTTTATATCAGAAATAAATTTATTGTTTATTTCATTTTCTATTGGTTTAGAATCCTTATTTATTTTAAGTTTTTCTACTATGTAATTATTAATATCTATCATTGTATACTAAGTAACTTTATAATTACATTCTTTATTTCTTCTTCAGTAACAGAATGTGTATAACTATCTATTCTTAATTCTTTTCTACCAAAATCTCCAAAAATTTCAGTATCTATTGTATTTTCTTTTTTATCTTTTATATCTTTAAGCATAAGTATAGCTTCTTTTCTTGGAATTAATAATGCTTTATTAGTATCATATTCATCTTCGGCCAATATAATATGCTTTTTATAAACTATATAAGGAAATTCAAATTCTTTTTCTGTTTTTTCAGGAATTACTTTTATTTTATGTTCTTCTTCATTTATAGAAGAAATTTTAAGAGCATCTTCTATAAATACGAATGTTTTACCTTGTACATCAATTTTATGAAAATTTATATACCATTCATCCATATCTGGTTTAAAAGAGCTTACATTTTTATTGATATGTAATTTTTCGGTAATATTGTTTTTACTAGGATCTACAACAAGATTAAGTCTTGTCATTGTATCTCTGTTTATAAGGGTCTTTGTAGATTTTTTTCTTTCATTAGTAACTGCGATAAACGGTTCATTAAGTTTTCTACCCTATCTTAATATAATCAATAATGATTATCGGCCTGTGATGAACTACATTGCCAACGGTAGGACTTGCTTCACCTTTCTTATCAAAAGTATATTCTTTATCGCCGATTGTAATAGTTACCTTATCACCGTCTATTTCCATTTTATCTACACCAAGGGTAGGAACTACACCACCATTACCAGTATCAATAGTGGCAGTAAATTCATATTTATCTCCTTGAATACATACAGTGATTATCTCCTTAAATCCTACTCTTTTCTTGAAATTCCTTTGAATAAAATCTCTAAGAGGTTTAAGAAGCTTATTATCGAAAAAGCCTTCAACTATGTAATCTTTTAACTCTATCATATATAAAAATAAAAAAGAGAATCTATTAAGATTCTCTTTCAATTATATTATTTACTCTGTTTTGAAAGTCTTTACTTATTACAAATCCTCTTTTCTTTGGTTTATAAAATAATTTAGTAAATGTTTCAAAAAGTTGTTTATAAACGCTGCCATGTTTACGAATATTTGTAGCTAATGATTCATTAAGCCTATTAAGCTGAACAGAATAAGTATTGCTTTCATTAATCTTAATCTTTGAACCAAGATTCATTAACTTATTATAAGTCTTTGGACTCTTCATCATTTCTTCAAAGTTTTCCTGAAGATTTTGAACTTTGTTTTCATTTTTATTCCAATCAGTATTTTCAGCATAATCTACAAAGATATTATAAATAGCTTCATAAACATCTTTATTAGTTTCAAATTCTTCCTGATTAGCTTTCTTTCTGTCTTCCATTAACTGCCTGTAAGTAGGATCAACAAGTTTATATTCAACAATCTTATCATCTACGTTAAAGAAGAATACAATACCTTCAATAAAATCAGGAGATGCACTGATAAGTTTTTCGGGGAACTGTTCATATGAACCAAATTGTTCTTTAACCCAGTTAACCAAATCCATTTTTGCAGGAACAATACCGCTTTCAAGAATATTAATAATTGCATCAACTTGAGATTCTGTTAACTTGCCTTCCCAAAGAGTAGGCATTACATCAGTACCTAATTCATTTGCAATATTTCTAATTTCTTCTGCTGATTCAATAAATCTATCTTCATTATCAACAACAGCAGTAAGGAGCATTGTATTATTGATTACCTCAAAAGTTAAAAACTTATAATCTTTAAACTTCTCATTTCCTTCTACTACAGAAATAGCATGGTTAATAGGCTGAGAAAAAAGTCTTGTATAATCATCAATCTCGGGACCGATATGACTTTCATCACCGGAGCGACCATGATAATGGGTTTCATTATCTTCTGTAACTACCTGGAATGGTTTACCGTCTACTTTAAGGTTAACCTTTATATTATCAAGTGAAAGAAGTTTCTCAACTAATTCCTGTTTTTTATTATAAATATCTATTAAATGATCCATTATATATTAACTTAATTATATATATTTAAAAATAAAAACTATCCTTTATAAAATCTACAAGGAAAATCATTAGGATCTAATTGACATTCACTTCTAGGATTGTTTATATATTCTTCATAGAATCTTTTTTCAACGTCCTTAACATAATTAACACCATACGGGAATGTTGCATGAAGTAACCTCCACAAGCCTTCTACAGAATGAAAACATCTTTCAAGATATTCATCATCAACAGCTACAGAAGGACAAATTAATCTCATAATATCATATGGATTATTACCGAGCCATTTATAATTCTCACGGGTAGGAGTCTTAATAGGCTTACCTCTTTTACCCATATAATTAAGTTTTTGAATATAAAGACCTTCCTGATTAAGTGTATATTTATATCTGCTTATTACAGTTACTCCATCTTCATAATATTCAATAGGCATATCAAGAGGAATTGCACTTACCATAAATGACTGAAGGAATACCTTAGGATCGGCTTTATATTTACTTTCTCCATTTTTTAAATCAGGACTCTGAAATCTCCACTTTGCCCATTCAAGGCTGGTAATAAGCATAAAGTCAACTTGAGCAATAATATCATTATATTTATAGCCAATTGACATTACATTAGGAGTAGTATTAAGATTTACTTCAGTAATAGTATCCCCAAATGTATCTAACAATATATTTTTTAGATATTCTTTACAAATAGAACTAAGTTCAATAGCAATATCAATATCACCAGTTTCTACATCTGGAGCCTTCTTACCAAATGAACCAATAGGACAGAAATTTAATTCTGTATGTTTTTCAAGTAACTTAGTTTCTATTTCATTATAAATTTCTTCAGCATCTCTCATTTTGATCCGCTGACAATTAACTGCATGTCCACTCATAAATTATAATGTTTTAAATAATTATTATACATAAACTTTTCTATTTCATCCTCATCTTTTATAGGTCCCCATTGTCCAGTTTCTGTTAACTTTGTTGGATAACTTGTTCTCACATATGCATAAACTTGAAGTTTTATTTCATCAACATATTTTACATGTCTAGAATGTTCAGTATTTATTTCAAGAGAATATGATACATCACCAGATGAAAATTTCATTACCCATAATCTTGTAAGTTCTCCAATACGATAATAGTAACTTTTAAAATTACCATCAGATGATTCATTAAAATCAACTTTTTTATCTTCATATTGTTTTAACCATTCATCAGAAATAGGAATTCTTTTTTCAGGAAACAACTCATTTATAAAAAATTCTTTGTACATCATCTCTAGTTAATGATTTAATATAAGGAATATCTTCTGTATAATACATAAAATTACCATCTGGCGTTTCATTATAAAAGTATTTTACATGATCTGAAAATGTACTTTTATTAAGTTCAAGAGCAAATGTATCAATAACATCTATTTCATCAAAACTTAATGGAATTATACAAAGCCCATTTTCTAATACATCATATACTTTATAACTTGTATATTGAAAATTACTGTTTGTCCAATATCCATTTGGTTTAAATCCCCATGACATGTATTTTCTACAAAACTCTAATGCTGTTTTAATATTGAAATCATCTTCTACTAATGTATAATAGTTATCACAGCTATAAGATTTAAAATGTACTAGTTTCATATTTTCCTATTTCTTTATCAAACAAATTTTCAAATTCTCTTTTTAATTCATTAGAAGTCTTTAATTCAAGTTCCCAATCTGTTAAGAAATCATTTTTTACCCTAGCCAGAAATGTTTTTTTAAAATCTTTATGAATTACATTGAATTTATTGGAAGAAATATAATATAATAAACCTTCAAAAGTATAAATATAATTAAAGGCTTCTTGATTACCAAATATTATATTGATTATCTCTTTAGGATCTCTTGATACTACATCAACGGAAACTGTTTTAGCTTGTTTTATTCTTTGTCCTTTACATCCTACATATGTTTTATGTTTAATAAGTAATCCTTCTCTTTGATTAAGAGAATAATATTTCCATTCTTTAAGTTTACCGTCTTCCCAATATTCTCTATCTATAGGGATATTCCGTATAACTGATTGAAGAAGTACAGAAGCATACATTCCTTTATATTTAGATTCTGCTTTTTTAAAATCTGGAGAATGAAAAACAAATTCAGCAAACTCTAAATTATCGGTAAACATAAAATCAACTTGAACATTAAGTTCATCAGTTACTTTCCATGGAATAGATACTGTATTAAATTTATCATTTATACTACTGAATACTTCTTTATCAATAAATTCTTTAAATAAAAGAGATACTAAATCAGAACCATTTGAAACAGCTCCATTAATATCATATTCTACTGCTAAATCAATATCATTATATAATTCACCTTCTTTCTTTTTATTAAAAGAACCTATAGGTGAAAACTTAATATTTTCTCTATTAAATATCTCACCTATTGTATTTACTATATTATTGATTATTTCTTCAGAAACAGGTTTACATTTACCAAGTAATCTATGATATGATCCTTGTTGATTAAGTTTTTCCTTTTCTTCTTCGATATCAGGAATATGTTTTAATAATTCATTTAATTGTAAATTTTTATACATGGCTTAATTGTTCTTTAAACTCATTAAACAATAATTCAGTATTAACTGGCATTTTCTCTATATAAGTATTCAAATCTTCATTTTTAATTGATTCTCTTACTTCTGTAGCAGAACAATACCTATTAGTAAGATAGAATTGAGGCGGTTCAATTTTCAATTCATTTATAATTTTATCTTCTTGAACCATATTTTTATAACTGTTTATACGGTCTGCACCTGCCAGCCAAAGAACAGGTTCATATCCATGTTCTAGCAATACCCTACATACAAGGGTTGGCCAAGGCCTATTCAGCCATATAACATCTTCAATACAATCTTCTGATTCTTTTATAAGATTAAGTTCTTTTTCAATAAGATCATCAGAAAAAGGTTTCCTGCTGTCGAACTTTTCATTATGAATGTACATTACGACAGTAGGAAATCCATTTTCTTTCATAGCATCTTTACATGCCTGCAAATGACCTTTATGAAACGGTTGAAACCGTCCTGGAAATACATTTACTTTTTTCATACGCAATAAATTTGTGAAACATATGATCTTTCATCATTAGCAGTTGTAGAAGGTCCGCCTCTAAATATTATATTAATATCATCATATAATGCTTTATAATCTCTCCAAGAAATATTTTCTATTGATTCACCTTTAGGAATATCAATAATTAAATATTTTCCGCTTTCAACATCATTAACACATAAATATTGCCATTTATCAACTAATTTATATGAAATTATAGCACATACGCCATGTAATCTATATAATTGTTCGGCAAGAGTTTCTTCTTTAAAATCAATAAGATTTACAAACATCATGAATTGATTAAACCATTTTGAATCAAAGAATTGTGAAAAAATACCTGTTGCTAATGCTGTAATAATTACTCTATTATCAATATTATGTTCTTTAAGTATCTTAACTATTTTTTTAAATCCCAATGGACCTGATGTTGTTGTACCATCTAAATCATATTCATCAATGTCATTTTTTAAACATTCTTTAATTGTATTCATTATAATTTTGGGATGATTTATTTGCTTATTACTTTTAAGCATTCCTCCATTTGTTTTTCCTGAACTTCCCTTTAATTCAATATGAATTCCATCAATAAATAAATCCATATTATTTACAAGAGTTGTTTTATCAAACAATAAATTAAAAAGAATTTCTGTTTTACCATGTCCATCATAAGAAATACAAGAAATACAATACATTAATTTCTTAAATTTTTCAGGATCAACAATAAATCCATCAATAAATTCTGTTTTTTCTATAAAAAATTGATAATAATTTTTTGGTTCATAATTTATAAAATCAATAAAACTTGCTTGCGATTTTATATTATGCATTATATTATAAAAATCTTCCGTTAAATTATTTGCCGCTAATTCAGACATTAAAAGTTTATACGGAGTTTTATCGTTTTTATAAAAAGCTTCAATTTTTTCTTTCGTTGCAAATGGTGCGATATAAAGATCATTTGCTGCTTTTGTTAAATTTTCCTCTGTTTGATCCTTATCTTGTGCACGAGTAATAACTACAGAACGTAGTTGCTCTATATTAGATTCCCCGGATAAGATAGGATCAATTCTGTCGAACTTATCACTCATCTTATAAAATTGTATATATTTATATTCCTTCACAGGAATTATATATATACTATAAAATAGAAAAAAGATACTGAGTAATTCAGTATCTTTTATATATTTAACTCTCTTCTGAGCAAATCTATTGTAGTTTGTTTCGTATGTGTACTGTCTAACCAGAAAGTACTAAAAAAATATTTACTTTTTATATTTTTCTGTGCATTTTGTAATAGTCTATCAGCTTTTTCTCTAGTCGCTGCGGCTTTCCATTTTCTATCAAATGTACTTCTAAAAGCAAAAGTATTAGGAATATTTGGACTTGTTTTTTTAGGATCTTCCATAAAAAGTGGATCTTCAAGCTTATCTATATAAACCATTTGATATTTACCGCCAGCTTCAAAAGTTTCAGTTTGTATTTTTTCAACTGTACCTACACTAACATTTATATATTTACGACTATCATTTGATTTAGGAGATTTTTCTATTATAAGAACTTTGTCACCAGCTTTTACTTTATATAAATTATCTTCAGAAATCTTTTTATTAACTTCTTTATCTATTTTAAGTTTTTCAAATATATATTCATTTATCTGTTTCATATATAAAAATAACTTAAAACTTATCACCATATAATCCAGTTAAATGCAATTCAGCACCTCTTTTATCTACATAATGCCAAATTTTAACTGCTAATTCTTTTGATACTTTATTAGATGATTCAGGAATTAAAGAAATATCGAATTCATTATTGATTATATAACATAATTCAGTATTCCATATAATTACTTCACTGTCTATATAATCATATTTACAACCATCTTCTTCTAAGTGTTTATAATAATTATGATGAATACTGTAATCTAATTTCCACTTAAAGCAATCATCATCCTTAATATTTATTAGTTCATATGGATCTTGTAAGTCTTTTATTCGCATACTAATGTTACATCCTGAATTGTTTTCCAAGGTTCCAATCCATATTTATATACAGCTAATTCAATAGCATCATTTTCATCACATGCATTATCAACATATAAATGTCCCTGCTTAGCATAACTAGCATCAACTAAATAAGAAATTTTATAAGTAGCCATAAGATAATTGATATTTTTTATTAAGCCATTATATATAAATATAGAAAAAAGAGATGAATAAAATCACCTCTTTTTAATGTTTGTTTGCAAAATATGCTTTTAAAGCATTCTCTGCATCTGTTTTTGTTTTATATTTTGCTTTCCAATATCCCATTTTTTCAGTATTAGTTCCTTTACCAGGATGTCCTTTAATTCTCCACCAATCACCTACTTTAACTATTACATCCTCACAGTTTTCTAATATATATTCTTTTAATGTTTTCATAATTACATTTTCAAATACATTTGTAAAATATCTAACCAATCAGCCATACTATCCATTTTATTTGGTTTAAGTATCATATATCCATTAATTTCATATTTCTTAGTTTTTCTCATTCTTTCTATGGCTTCAATACAATAATCTTTATCATAATATTGTAAATTACCATCTGCTTCTGCTACATAATCTTTATTTTTTACTTCTTTAAAATAAATATCAGTATCTTTAGGGGCATTTGTATATTCTACTAAGAAATATTTACCATTTGCATGGATTTCTGTTATTTCACATGGATATACATCAGCAATCTGCTGACCATTAAATCCACCTTTATTGATTCTAAGAACAAGACCTTTTACTTCCTTTTCTGGTTTAAAGTTTCTTATATTAGAATCTTTATTTATTTTAAGTTTTTCAAATATGTAATTATTTAGATTCTTCATATTTAATTATAATTTTAGATTGTGCAAGTGTCCACGTTATACTTGTTATATGATAATAATCAGATAATTCTTCTTCCATATATTTTTTTATTTGAGGATAAAATATTCTTACTTCATTATTCGTTTCTATTGTAAATTCATTATCTCCTGTTTTAGAAACATCATAATAAGTAAATTCAACATTACTTCTCATCATATCTCCCATCATATGCGATAATGCAGATTCTAAGTCAATGTCTTTATATCTATCATTGATATTAGAATCTTTATCAATTTTGAGTTTTTCTAATATATATTGATTAATCTGTTTCATAATTAATATTTTATATCAAACATATCATTTAATTCTTCTATAAGTTTATTCCATTGTTGCTGTGTAAATCTGATTTTACTTATAGCATCTTTAAAAATACCTTTCGAAAATTTCAATTTATCAATACCATTTACTAATTTTTTAAGTACTTCGTCATTACATTCATAATGAGTAACTTTTTTACCCATCATATTATTGTAAGTAATAGGATCTTTTGATAAGGCAAATTCTTGTTTAAGTGTTCTATTTACATTAGAACTTACACTTGGGCTGTACTTACCATTATTATATCTGAATCTTAGACAAACTTCTACTGGTAAATGTTTATCTCTTTTTACAATAAATATATCAAGTCTTAAAGTAGGTTTTGAATCCTTATCAGCTTTGAAGAATAATGCATATTCTAAATGACTATAATTAGTATTTTTATCATTGAATATTTTTGATTTTTCTAACCATTCATCATCACCTTTACCAGATAAATCAAATCCTGCTTTTTCCCAAGCAGCATCTAATTCATCAACTATTGATTCAACTTCGTCAACCTGTGAATCTTTATTTACTTTAAGTTTTTCAATTATATATTCATTAATATTTATCATACTATAAATTCAATTATACCTTTTTCTTCATCAATACCAGCAGCGCAATCTAATTTTTTACATAAATCTGATGAAATCTTATTTATTAAAGAATGTTTTCTTTTATCTACCCATAATATTAATATATCATCATCTGATTTACCTACTGAAAAATATTTTGGTGAACCGAAAAAACGATTATCTGCTAGATATTCTACTACAATTTCTTGTGCATCTACAAGTTCTTTTCTATCTGTAGGAGTAATTGGATCATATTTTTTATTATCATTAATATTTACAGTTTTATCTACTTTAAGTTTTTCGATAATATATTTAGTTAGTTCTTTCATGTTTTTTAATAAATTCCTTTATTTCATCTTCAGTCCAAGTAACATCCCAATGACATTCATTATTTACCTCTGGTAATTCAAAATATATTTCATTAACATTACCAAGATCAGCATATTTAATTGTAATTAAATCATCTTCATGCTTATGAAAATATTTGAACCAATCATCATATGATTTAAATACCCAAGCATTATCATCTTGTTCACAGCCATTAAATAACCATAGTGCATCATTCATTTCAAAAATATCAGTATCATCTACTGTACCAAAATAGTTATCAATAAGATCATGTAATGATACACCTTTAATAATTTTTACTTTTGAATCTTTATCAATATGCAGTTTTTCAATTATATATTCATTTAAATTTAACATAAACTTTTTCCTTGTAAAATTAATTTATATTCCCTTTCAACATTTTCTTTTGAATCAGATGAATGCATGGCATTTTTCATATCATCCTTACCCCATGTCTTTCTTACCTTGTTCTTAAGTTTTTCTAAATCTTTAATAGGATCCTTACAGTCTTTATATAACATATATGCAATACATTCTCCAGAAGCCATATATATACAAAGGTCTTCATAATAATCTTCCTTGACTTTTGAAATATATAATTCCTGTGCTTCAGGAAGAGATAAAGTTTTCTTTGTCTTCTGAACGATCTGCCAATTATTGTTTTTTAATAATTCATCAAATTCAAATTCATGTTCAAGAAATTCTGGTTTAAGAATACAGAATCCATTAACTTCACCAAGTGCTTCTTTAATGTATTGTATTAATGATTTCATATTATTTATTAACTATTGTTTTTAATATAAATTCTGCTATCTGATCACATACTTTATCTTCTGAATCTTTCTTTAAAAATTCATCGTCATTAGGCTGGTATGCAAGATATTCCTTAGGATATTCATCAGCTAAACAATCTGAGAATTTCTTAAGTCTGCCTTCTACATCACAAAATGTATTAATCATAGATTTAATGTCTTCTTTAGAGATATTCTTAGCTCCTTTAAACATACTTAAACCTATTCTGCACCATAATGGATGCATATTTTCATTTTCTAAAATATATTGTATTAACTGTTTCATATTATTTTCTATTAATAATTATTGGTTTATATCCATGATCAAAATCATTAAATTGATTATCACTAATATCTATTGTAATATTATCTTTTTTATCATTAAACCATATATATATTCCACCACCTAAATATAAATTATTTGTATATTCCGGGGCTTTATAATTTTCATAATTTATAAAATCAAAATTTGTTGTAGCACCCCATATTTGTTTATGCTCTGGTAAACAATATATATTAAATTTAGCATTTTTAAAACTTGTTATAAATGATTCAAATGTAGATAAATTAATTGTATTTACTTTATGTATCTGGTCAAATATATAATGTTTTAAAAATGAAAACATTTCCTTACCTGAAATATATTCATTTGACTTAACTTCTTTATTTATTTTGAGTTTCTCAGTTATATAATTATTTATTGTTTTCATCTTTTAAAATTCCATATATTAATGTTTTACCATTTATAATGGGTGTAGGATTTACTTCATGCTGTTCAATTAAGTCTTTATCTTTAAATTCATCATATAAATATTTCCAAACTCGTTTTAATATCGTTTCAGATATTTTACATTTAAAATGTACTGTAAATAAATCTCCTGATGCAAGTCTTACATAAAAATCTTTACTATGCCATTCTTGTTCTCCTAATGCACAAACAGTAAGATTTTTTAATATTTTAAATTTATCTTGAACTGTTTTAACAGTCCCAGAATCTTTATCTATTTTAAGTTTCTCAATTATATATGAATTTAATGATTTCATTATATTAAACTTTCAAGTTTCTCTAATAATTTTTTAATTTTTGTATGATGGGAATAATCATAATTATCACATATTTCCTTAATCTTTTTATAAGTATATGAATTATTACCATCAAGCGCATATGCTGTTACATAATTATCAAATGGTGAATATATAGTTAATCCATATTCATTCTTTGACATTGGACATAATCCTAAATCAACAACAGCACATTGTAACTCTTTTAAAGTCTGCCCGAATGGAGATTGCATTCGTTTATCCCATTCTTTCATTTCTTTATCAAGTTCAGATTCATATTCTGAATCTTTATCAATTTTAAGTTTTTCTACTATGTATGTATTAAGCTGTTTCATTGTAATATTAATTCTAAATCATCTACTGTTATATTACCACCTTCATAATCTCTCATAAATTGTACTATTGTATCATATTTTGATGGTATTATATATACATCATATAAATTTATAAATTCATCATTATCTGCTTCTGCTCTTGGTAAAATCCAACCAGCGGTTTCATCTTTTGATAAAATATATGTTTCGCCATATTCTTTAGCTAAATCATCAAAACCATCACCTGTTGGTACAACAAATAAATAATCTTTAGGATTAGCATCTAAAAATTCATCATCAGTTAATTTCTCAATTTGTGAATTTTTATTAATTTTAAGTTTTTCTAATATGTAATTATTTAAATCTTTCATTTCTTTTCTAAATATAATTCTAAAGTTCCTAAATAGTTTGAATCACTTACTATAACAGCAAATGGTTTTTTATCTTTAGATTTTTTATCTGAATCCTCAAATACTAAACTTATTGATAAATTATTATCTGAATAAATACAATTAAAATAATTATAAGAATCATCATAAAAATCAGATACTTTATTATCAATTTCAATATTATCTTTATATTCTTTTAATTTATTATTTCTATCATATTTATTATTTTCTTTTTCGGTTTTAATTCTTAATTCATCAATATTATTGACATTGATTTGTTTTAATGCTTCTACTAATATTTCATAAAAATCATCAAATTTTTTAGGATCAAATATATCAGCAAGCATAATGATTATATCTTCATAATCATTTGCATCTTTGTTATTTAATTTTTCTAATATATATAAATTAATTGCTTTCATCTTTTGTTATATAAATTTTATATTGATCAACTTCATTATGATAAAACTTAATTACAAATCCATTCTTACACCAATATGATTTAAATCCATTTAAAGTCATTATAATACTATTGTTGTCTAAATGTAAATTATTAAGAATATTTTTACTATCAAACTGTGGATATATTATTTCATTAATATATTTATTCTTTTTATAATCATAATTAAGATCATGATATCTGTTACTTAATGCAAGTACACTAGAAGCATATATCTTTATATTCTTTTCATTGATATGATATCTGTATAAATCATTTTCAATTTCTCTTTTATAAATATTCATAGCTTTATCATCAAACCCGCATAAATCAACAATATCTTGTAAGAATTCTTTATTAATATCTCCTGTTTTAGAATCCTTATTTATTTTCAACTTCTCTAATATGTAATTATTTATATCTTTCATTAATCTTTCTTTACAAATATTCTTTCTACCATACCAGCATCTTTATCTAATACATCGCACCATATTAATGTATCTTCATCAGTAAACATATAAATAGAGTTATCATTATATTTAGGATTTATATGTACTTTATGTTTATTAAATAACTGTTGTGTAGATGTCATTTTATCCATTATCTGTTTAACAAGTTTAGGAGTATCCTTAAACATTTCTACAACATATCTGTTACTTTCAGCTGATTCTAATAAGAAATGATCGGCATATGCATCAAAATCAGTAACATGATTAATATTTACCCAATTATCTATAACAACTATATATGCATTAGAAGCATCTTTTGTAGGATCCAAATGTGTTTCTGTAAACTTACCATCAAACTCAAATTTTGAAGGATCATCATCGTCTTCTTTTCCAGCTGCTGGCCATCCGCACATAAAGGCTATCTTATCAGCAACTTTTCTTAAATCTTGATTTATATTAGAATCCTTATTAATTTTAAGTTTCTCGGTTATATATGTTGTTAATTCTTTCATTAATTTTTAACTAATAATTTTAATGTATATTTTATTTCACTAACAAGTTTATCATCATTTATTATTACACATTCATCATAAACATTATTATAAAACATATCAATTAAATCTTCTTTACCCTGTTCATTATCTAATTTATATAAAAATTCACTTGATTCATTATAATCCCATTTATTAGATTTTTTAAATAAATATTTATTGAAGATAAACTTATTTTTTTCATTTATAAAACCAAATAAATATTCAAAATCTTTTTTAGTAGAATTATAACATATAAATATTGAATTAGTTTTTATTTTCTTTACAAAATTTTCCTGGGTTGCCCAATCAGTTTTAATTTTATTAACATCATATAAATTATCTTCAAAATTATTCATTAATCTTCTTATAGTTAATGTAATTTCTTCATAACTATATTTTGATGGATCCATTTTACTTAATGCATCTTTAACATTAAATAATTTAGAATCTTTATTGATTTTAAGTTTCTCGGTTATATATGTTGTTAATTCTTTCATTATATATCAAATTCTTTTAATAAATCACCAGCAAAGTCTGCGGACCATGTATAATTTTTATTTTTTAATTTATAATTGTAATATGAATATCCTAAAAATGAAAATTCAGCATCAACTGTTTTACCATTATAT
>Ga0265299_10003430_pt1 | contig 15469 bp, 14 predicted proteins | sample AusTroGonzalo_MG_4_FD_193485 | JGI IMG/M metagenome (GOLD analysis project Ga0265299, IMG submission 193485) | Bovine rumen microbial communities from tropical cattle in Woodstock, Queensland, Australia - Gonzalo_02 | ecosystem: Host-associated > Mammals > Digestive system > Stomach > Rumen ... | reverse complement strand
TACGATTTCGCGCCTTTGGAGAAGTAATTGATGACCGCGTTGGATCCGTTCTCATATTTCAGGAGGATACTTGCATTGTCCGTGTTTTCCTGCGGATTCTCGCCCAGCGCGTTCATGCAGACTGCAATGACACGGCTGTCCGCCAGATAGGAACAGAGGTCGATAAAATGGCATGCTTCGCCGATGATACGGCCGCCGCCGATTTCCATGTCCTGCACCCAGACTTCCGGCGGGATGAATCCGGCGTTCATCGTGGCGATAATGTTTTTCGCGCCGCTGCCGGAAAGTTGTTTCATCTTCACTGCGCAGGGCGAGAACCGACGGTTGAAGCCGACGGTCAAAGTTGCTTTACCATCGGCCTTCTTGTATATCTCTTCGATTTCGGCGAGCTCTTCCTTGTTGAGACAAAGCGGCTTTTCCACGAAGACGCTTTTTCCTGCATTGAGGATGTCTTTTACGAACCGCGCATGAAGATTGTGGCGTGTGCAGACGATGACCGTCCCGACCTCGGGATCCTTCAGGATCTGCTGGGAATCGCTGGTCGCATTCTCCGCGCCGGCCTTCGAGGCCAGGATCTTCGCCGTCAGTCCTTGGGCGCTTGAGATGTATTTGATCTTCGCGTTCGCCCTCTTCAGGCACGGCACGATCGTGGATGACGCGAAGTTGCCGGCGCCGATCAGTGCGATCTTGCCTTTCCCCGCGGCGAACTCGCCGTCCGCAAGGACCTGAACGGTGCGGTTGATGGGCGCGTTGTCCGAGAATTTCAGGATGGACGCGATGCTTCCGGCTTTGCGCATGTCGCCGTAGATCTGGAGATAGTCATTGAGCTCGACGACTTCGGTTATCAACGACTTCACGTCAAGCGCGCCGGACGCGATCGTGTTCAGGATCGTCTCGAAGTTGCGTTTTTCGGTCCAGCGTGCATACGCGAGCGGATAATCGTGCCCCTTGTTTTCATATTCTTCGTCGTAGCGCCCTGCGCCGTAGGAACACGAGACCTGGAAGCTGAGCTCCTTCTTGTAGAAGTCGTCGCGACGCATGTTGAGACCGATGACGCCGACCAGGATGATGCGGCCGCGTTTGCGGCACATCAGGCATGACTGGTGAATGATGTCGTCCGTTTTTGCCGAGGCGGTGATCAGAACACCGTCCGCACCGACGCCGCTCGTTGCATTCTCAACGATCTGGACGATGTCGCCGTCCTTCGCCGGATTGAATGCCATGATGCCGAATTTCTTCGCGAGCGCAACCTTCGCCGAATCGAAATCCGAACCGATTACGCGGCAGCCGTTCGCCTTAAGCAACTGTGCCGCGACAAGGCCGATGAGTCCGAGGCCGGTTACGACGATCGTTTCACCAAGCTGGGGATTGAGGTTGCGGATGCCCTGCAGGGCGATGGATCCGATGACCGTGAACGCCGCCTCGTCGTCCGAAACGCTGTCAGGGATCTTCGCGCAGAGGTTTTTCGGGACGCAGACGAATTCCGCATGGTTGCCGTTGGATGCCACGCGGTCGCCGACCTGGAATTCCGTGACGCCGCGCCCGACCTCGATGACTGTGCCGACGTTGCAGTAACCGAGCGGCAGCGGCTGCCCGAGCTTGTTGAATACCGCTTCGAGCGTAGGCATCAGACCGTCGGTTTTCATTTTGTCAAGGACCTGCTTGACCTTGTCCGGCTGCTGTCTGGCTTTGTCGATGAGGTTTGCCTTGCCGAATTCGACCAGCATGCGTTCCGTTCCGAGCGAAACGAGCGTGCGGCTGGTCCGGATCAGCACATATCCGCTTTTTACTTGCGGCACGGGGACTTCTTCAAGGATTGTCCCCCCGTTTTTAAGGTCTTGGATGATTTGTTTCATATAAAAACCTCTGACAAAAAAGCTAATGATGAAAACATGAGAATTGAACTCTGTTATTCAGTTCGTTTTTTGTTGTATAATAGTATATTGAAATTAAATGCCGAAAGAAAAACGGATGAGGAAAAACGTCAGATGATCCGTGGATATCGTTGAAAAACTCAAAAACTATTTGTCCGTTTCAATATGATCGTTTGTTCCCAACAACATGTTAAACATGTTTACGTTGTCATGATATGTCTGTTTATTGTTGCTTACATCAATCCCGTACTGTAAAGCTGCAAGACGCATCTGATACCGCTTTTCCGGGGACATCAAGACAAACTGTTCAATTTTTTCCGTAAACAAGTCGGGCCTGTCAAGCGGGACTTCCCAACCTGCATTGCGCGATTCCAGCTCATGCCACGGCGTTTGATCGCTGCATAAAACTGGAAGGCCGGATCTTAACGCCTCATGAATCGTATGCCCGAAATTTTCATTCTTCGTTGGGAAGAAGAATAAATCATATTCCTGCAACACATTTAGAACCTCAGGATGGGGAAGTGTCCCCTTGAATGAGAGTGATATATTATCCGGGACTTGTTCAAGAACCTGTAAACATTTTTTATAGTACTTTTCGTCCGCAATCGCCCCATAGAGATCAAAAGAAAGAGGAGATTTAACGCTGGAAATTACCGTCAACGCATAATCAACATTCTTTTGCACATCAATTCTGCCGAAAAAAGCAAGTCGTAGACATTTTCTATCGGAAACAGCAATCGATTGCGGTGAAATATGCTCCTGCGCATTAAAGTTCAGAGCGATCAGACGCCGAGTCCTGTCACCAAGGACATTGGCCAGAAGAGCATCTTCATTTGAAGAAGAAACATGAAAGGAATAATGGAGTCTTTTCAAAAGCAATTGCTTGAAAAGGAAAAGATATATATCTTTTTTAAGGCTTTTGTGGGCTAATGCCCCATTGCCGAATTCCCCTCTTGGTGCAATTAGAACGGGAATATTGCGTTTCTTGCTGAAATACAATGCGAGAAGCGGCAGAATCGTAAACCTGGGGTTGAAGAAACTTTGACAATAAATCAGTTTGAAATCTAGTTCACTTAATATTTTTTTGCATGTTGCAAAATTACGTTCGGCAGGCGGAAGATAACGAACGAAAGCTTTTCCGACCTTATTCCAACATCCGGTCTCTATAGAGGGGTAAGGGCGAGTATCACCGGAGTCCCGATCCATTGTAACAATTCGAAACTCAAATTGGTCACCGATTGCATTTACCATATTTGCAATGGTTTGAATGGGCCCCCCCGATTTATAACCGGGCAAATAGCATTTAGTAAAAATAAGGATACAGTTGCTCATAATGCATTACCGGAAACAGACAAACAAAACGGCAAGAGAAAATACTTTTGGTAGTTGCAAACGGTTAGATTAAAACTTGTAGAAAACAAATCTTAATTACCCCGGATAGAATCCAGCTGTTTAATAATCCTTGCAGGATTTCCCCCGACAATAACATTGGGGGGAACGGAATGTGTGACGATGGATCCGGCCGCAACAATAGAACCTCGACCGATTCTGGCTACTTGAGGCAAAATAACAGCTCTTGTGCCAATCCAGACGTTATCCTCAATGACAAGGGGGGCTGCCTGTGACGGAGAATGCGGATCATATCCATGGGAATGAGTTTCGATTAAAACCATTTCAGAAAGGCAGCAATTCGTTCCGAATTCGATTCCCCCGGAATAATCGATTTGACAAAGATTATTGATGATAACACCATCATTTGCTTTGCAAAAGCCATTCGAGTTATTCGAACTAAAAACGACATTGTCCGCTATACTTACATTGTTTCCTAAAGAAATCTTTCCGGGATATTGAAAAATATCCCCGATTCCAAACAAGCATTTTTTCCCGCAGGAAGCGAAATTGTGCCTGTAGATAAATGTTGAAATCCGTCTGACACCCCATCGGAACGTACCGGAAGCGAAAGACAGAAATAACCCTGGAACACCGGAGATGTTTCCATTCCAAAACTTATTTGTCGAAGCCATATCCCGCCACTATGAATTGAGTTGATTGATTTCTTTCAAAAGCTGTTTGGCGTGCGTTTGACCTTCAAAAAAAAGCTTCCAGTATTGAAAGGTTTTAATCGATGCCAATGAAAGCATTTTCATTTTTTCAGGATACCGAACAAACGTCATAATCGCATCGCAAATTGATTTCGGATCTCGTACATTAATCGCAAGACAGTTTTCTCCGGCATGCATCCTGGATGGAATCCCCCCAACCATTGTCGTAATGCACGGTAACCCATGGCTCATTGCCTCATACAGGACGCGGGGAAAACCTTCCGTCCAGGTTGGCAGACAAAAGAAATCTGCAGCCTCATAATGTCGACGAAGTTCATCCGCCCCCTTCGCAAGACCGGAAAGAGTAACGCAATCTTCCAAATGCATCGACTTGACCTCTTCTTCGAAATCCGGCATGTATGTTCCAACAAAATTCATTACGACAGGAATCGATTTGTCTCGAAGAATCTTCATTGCAAGAAGAAGATCGAAACAGCCCTTCTCCTTTGAAACACGTCCAACGAACACCCCCCTCAGAGGAGAACGAAAACTGTCTTTAAGAAAAGTAGAGGTATCAGATTGAAAAACATTGGACATCGGAACAACATCGCGGCAGTTTTGATAATCTGGACAAATCTTACTGACAATGGAACTGCCAACGGCGAGAATAAAAGATGCATGTTTTAGAATGAACTGTGTAAATTTTGAAGGAAAAAGCTCCCCTCTTACATATAAACCGTATTTTTTACGGAAGAGAATTGCCAATAAAACAACTAGGGAAGATACATTCCCTGGATAAAAGCAATAAAAGAAATCATATCTCCGAATCAATAAAATAAAGAAATAAACAAAGGATGGGAATGAAAGAAGCTTTTTGTGCAGGGGAAGGTGCGAAAGAGATGGAATTTCTTCAACATGTACATGATCAGGGAATAATGAATTTGACAGATTAAGAGTAACACTCTCCGTGACGCAGGAAGCATATGAAACATTCATGCCAAAAGAAACGCAGTCAGAAACAAAAGATGCAATTTCCCTGTGAAGAGAATATTGGACCCCGGTCTTAGTTAAATGGCCATTCCCAACAATAAGAACTTTCATAAAGAAACCTATAATGCAATTGCAGTCAAATAGAGGAGGGAATCAGATCGACGCATTCAAGTTCAACAGAATCCCCCAAAGGAATAAAACCGATGCAGAAGGTTGACGTCGAAACCGGCAAATCCGATGCGCGAATAAAAAGAGTCGAATCAATTCTATTGTTTTCTTGAGGCCTCAAAAAACCGACAGATTGAACTTCGCGGAATTTGGATGAATCATCGTAGGTGTACAGAAAAAAAGAAAGAGAGGCATCCCGGGAAAGATCGGCCTGACATTTCAAATAATAATCTCCACCTCGCTCGACCCGTTGTTTATTGTAAATGGCAACCCCGGATTCCGTTGTGTGAAAAAGAAACTTATAGCGATTCTCAAACAAACGATAATCGAATCGCCAATCCGAAAAATTATACCCTACCTTATGATTAAAATTGATTCTCCAGTCTCGAGGGAAAAGAATCTTCTGATTATCGGCAAAAAAAGGGAAAGCCCCCAAACGGGAAGAATCAAGTGTCTGCGAATCGGAAATCTGAAAAGTCCCATTCCTCAAAATACCGGCACGTATTTCTGAAGCAGGATTTGATTTGGATATAATCTTGGAAATCGTATATACTTTTTGATCTTTAGAATTAACGATTTCGCCGGGGAAAAAGATCATTTCATACGAATGAAAACACCTGACATTAAGATCTTTCAAAGTGGCACGATACTTGTAATTCTTTTGAAAAACGATGTAAATGACATCATATTGAAAAAGTTTTTGATCGACAACATACTGGATATTATCAACATTCTCAATCATGCTGTAATTGCCGTTAATCCTCGAATAATGGAGGAAGCGGCCAGCTTCCCTGCTGTTCGAAATAATCGCGGCATTCCGATAGGAGTTTTGAAGATAATCGGATCGAATGCATTCCGCTATCGAATTAATTGCTTTGAGTTTATCATTTTGTCTTCCAACATAGAAGAAAATAAAAACGGTTCCGATTACGAATAAAGAAACAAGAAAACAAAGGAATCGTTTTAATATATCGGATTTACCAATGCAATGAAAAAGAGAAGCAATACCGAAAGCAGCAAGAATAAGAGTGGGGATAACAGTCGGAAGAAAATAACGCTTGGATTTCAAATCAAATAACAGGCGCCAGGATATCATGAAAAACAAAATGGTAATCACATACTTGACACTGTCGGTGGACTGTGTCACCTCATGTTTCAGCCCCACGCGAAGAAAATAGCGGCAATAAACAAATAAAACAATTCCGACTAAACACCATAGAACATATGGTAGAAAACATATATCGATATATCTGCCTATATTATATAGGATAAACATTGGGGTGCGCAAAAAACTATATTGGAAGTACAGATGTCAACTTGGATGAAATATCGAAAAATGGTTTTTGCAAAGGAAGATTCACTGAAAAAAGAATGATGAACATCAGAGCAATAGCAATCACGAAACACTCAAGAACGGAAAGAATCAGGAATCTTTTATCATTATGATGTTTCAATGCAAAAACAGACAACAAAAGAAAGATAGCAAAAAGCTCCAATGCCTCATATCGAATAAAAAAAGCAAGAACGACAAAAACACTAAAAACGGCAGTCCAGACAAAAGAATTATTCTGAAACAGATTAAGTAATGCAAGAATACATATTGAATATAAAGCATAGCATAATGGATCACGCAGAAGAGCAAAAGAAAGCTGCCCTGTTGATGGGTGTATGCAGGCAATAAACAGGAGAAGGAAAGCTCTATGATCCTTAAAAAAACTCAGACCGATAAAATAAACTGCAACAAAATATGCAATCGTCGATAAAAGGTCAATGGCTCGTCCCCACAAAACAACAGGAACGTGAAAATCCAATCCTTTTTTTAGGAGAAGGATATACCCCGCGTCAGTACTGCCAACACCATGCTGCAAAGGGATATCATATCGATTCGTTCGATGCCAACTCTCGGCAATTTCACAGTAATTGATACTGTCACGATCCAACAAAGGATTATTAAACAAATATACGGAACGAAGAAGAAGCCCAAATACAACCAAAAGCAGTACGCCCCAAAAAGGTTTGCGCACGAACAAGAATGAGGAATAATGCAAAAAGGCAGAACGGAAGGACATAAGGGGCGACACAGCAAATATGACAAAAAAATTATTGTCTGACAATCAAAAGACCTAACACCTGATAGATAAAAAAGGCCATGGAAGTATTACTTAAAAAAGACTTCATGAACTTGCGGGGAGTTTTTTGAAGCAGCAATGCCCCAAACACATAAAAAACAATATAACACCCCATCTTGCGACGATCTACCATGGTGTTTGACTGAAGGCACAAGAACAGAATTGACAAAACCAGATTGATAGCGATGGGAAAGTTTTGCTTAAGGATTTCAACAGAATCCTTACTCCAGCATCTAACCAGCAAAAATGCAACAAAAAAGAAAGAAAAGGTTTTTGAAAAAATAACAGGGAATTGCATGATGTTATTTGTCTCAGGATAAAGATGTTGAGAAATTACCAGGTTCGTCCAGCAAGGTGTAGGCCAAATCTGGTCAACCAAAACTTTGGACAAATGAGAAATACCCCAGGGAAGTCTATTTAAGACCGAAGAAAGACGATTGCTCCCGGAGGATTCAAGATAAGAAAAATGTTCATTTGTTCTTGACGCAAGGGATGAAATGTCTGTATAATTCACATGTGAGAAAATAGCAAAGACGAATGCGAGAGAAACGAAGCCGAAGAAAACAAGCTGCATAAAGTTCAGTTGTTTGTTCCTAAAGATAGAAAATAAATAACCAAAAAGATAAAGGATGCAAAAATATCCCGAAGAAAGGCGAATCGTGCCGATCAGAAAAATCATCAATAGAATAAGAAAAGCATTTTTTAGAGAGAACTCTTTCAAGGAAAGATAAATCATTATCATGAAAAAAAGATTGATTGCCATATCTCGGACAATCCAACCGGAAAGAATAAAAACAGGAGTGAAAAACGCATAGACAATACAATAAACGAATGACCGTTTCGCGCTAAAGTCAAAAAGTCTGAAGGTAAGATATGCGACGACTGGCAGTAAAGCGGAAATAAACGACAACGAGATTTGAAACATCAAATGCTGATCGATATGAAGCTGCAAACATAATTTTGTACATGGAACAAAATAGAGAAGGATGCATCCGATATGAGTGTAGGAGCTGCGGGAATAAATGGCCTCGGGAAGTTCAAAAAAGGGGACATCGAGAAGTGCAAGAGAATAAGAAGTATATGTCTCACAATCCCTGGAAAAAATAAAATCGAATCCCCTTGACATCCTGTAACTATGGCACAGAAGTTGATAGAGAAAGAACGAAAGGAAGCAGATCAGGAAAAGCTTTATCGAATTAATGCGTTCGGCCTTTTTGACAAAAATGGGAATAAGAATCAGGCCCAGGACGACAAAAAGAGTCAATATGACTAAAAGCGCTTCGTTGACAAAGAGGGAATATAGCACATCAATATAAAGAAGTAAAAATATAATCGAATAACTCATATTATCTTTTGAGAAATCTTGCTTTAAGTGACAAGAAGATATTCGTGATCTGAACCTTTTCTTCTTTAGAAAAACCGAAGATCCATGATGACACAAGACATGTAACAACCGATGCAGAAGCGGAAACCAAGAGAACCATTAAGCCGTTTCCCAATAAGGAAATCACGAAACAAACGGAGACCAATGAAACGAAAACTGCTAATATTTTGGTTAAGAAACCATAAAGAACCAAGCTGACTGATGTGTGTGTTATCGTAATGAAGAAAACCAGATAAACCATGGTGCAAACCAATTCAAGAACACAGTATATGACGGAAAACAGAATGATACTCCCACCAAGACGAAACGCAAAAAACATAAGGGGAACAGACAATAATCTTATAATCCCGGTAACAATAAAGACAACACTGACTTTTCCAACAGCCATGAACGCCGAAGACAAACCGAAGGTAATCTGTTCGGCAAGAATACCCGTTATAAACATAACGCAAAGAATTGCAGAATACCGGGGAGGATTCGTCAACCAGGTATCCAAAATCCAATTAATATTAAAAATAATCGGGAGAGCCATCGTCGAGAAAAGAAGAAAACCAATTTTTGAACTGAAAATCGAAAGCTTGATAACATCTTCTCTGTTGTTATGTCCTTCTCGTTTAACAATTAAAGGATCAAAAGCATTCTGTACCGGTGTTGCCAGATTTCTCGTTGCCGATCCGACCTGCTGGGCAATTCCCCATGATCCATTGACCTTTACGCCGTATTCATGATTAATGATCAATGTGATACCTTGAAGGCGACCCATTCTGCCGACCAGCGAAAAAACGACATATCCGGATAGACTGAAAATATCCTTGAATCTTCTCAATGAAAGCATCCTCAGCTTGAACCCTCTTGTTTCCTCGAATTTCAAAGAAAAAACCAAAAACAATACACCTTTTATAACGTGTATCAACAGGATCAAGAGGGCATAAAGAATCAATCTGTCATTTTGCGAGGCATAAAGAAGAAGCATTGCACCAACAAATTTTACGATTATATCAAAGATGTGGACGGAGGAAATCGTCGTAAAGCATTCGTGTGCATAAAGAACCGAGTAGGTCGGAGACTGAATCAATCCGATGAAGAAAGATATTATGACGATTAAAAGAATAATCCGGGCTAAACTTTCCTTTTGCGGATCGATCTCAAACAAATCATTAAAAAACACCATGCAAACAATATAGCAGAAGAGACACAACACGAAACCACCTACAGAATACAATGTGTACCCTGACAAAAGGTAGCCCCTGCACTCTGCAATATTACCTTTCCCAAGATAATATGCCAAATAACGTTGAATCGATGTTGAAAGCGAACTCTGTATGAAGGCAAAAAAGACGATAAAACCGCTCAAAAGACAATACAATCCATAATCATCTTCCCCAAGAGCCTTCAGGATTATTCTCGAAGTAAAAAGCGATAATCCCAGATTCATTCCAGATCGAATCATCTGAACTATAATATTAATCAAAACTTTCTGATTCATTATAATAGCTCGTAGTACTCTTGCGGGGACAGGAATTCGACATCGGGATGCCGTTTGCACGTTTCCGACAACACTTCATCCAACGCTTTCAGATTTCTATCTCTCAGTTCCGGTTTGATTCTTCCCGAATAATTCAGTCTATGAGAGCAAACAACAGCGGGAACATGTCGATCGAAGGACAAGTCGATTTCCCGGATGCATTTGCAGGCAGCCAATTCCGGATATTTCAACGATGCAGGTTCAAAAAAGCAATTGCGGATCGAATACTTCTGCCCGATCGCATTTCTTGCTCCGACATGAAGATATCTGTTCAGATGCTTCGCAGTGTCGATCCTCGAGACTTTAGCAGCCTGAATGACATCAATCCCATTCCTTTTAAGGATTTTTTCCGTATCAAAATCCCAAACATAGTTTGGAGCAATATACGATTCCGGTTTATTGCCGAAAACGGATTGGAAGATCGATATAGCATCGTCAATCATATTACTGCGATCCTCAATGGAAAGAATATGATTCATGTGTTCCGAATAAAAACAGGAGTCAAAATCTCTTATCACGCGAAACTCCAATCCGCACATTTCCAAATCGAAAGTTTGAATAGCGCTTCGATTGCCCTGAATCAGAGCATTCATCCATTTCCTGACATGAACATGCTCCCGTCCATGCAATTCCGGATAAAAGAATTCACGCTTTCGCCCGGCCAGGACCAACTCTCTGCAGTTCTTACTGCCAACCGCATTAAGCCATGTCCGGGAAACAGGTTCATATGAGTATCTCCGGAAACCGGATTCTTTTATAGCCTTGAAGTCAGGATTTGCAACACAATAGTTTGCGACAAACGACGGATGCCGTCCCAGCTTATCTCCATGACGCCCCAAAACATCAAACAAAAGCTCCAAATCCTCTTCGGTCTCCAGGGCGTCGTACGAATAAACGGCGGACGAGAAATCATATCCTTCTTTTTGGAGTATTTTTAATGCATCTGCGGAACTTGTACGAATGCTTCCCCAGTCATCCGATTCGATGATCAGAATTTTCTTTTGATACTTTTTTTCACGCATACGATCCATCATCCTGAAACAGCGACGATGGATATAGTTGGGAATACGTGAGAAAAGATTATCTGCAGATAAACTCATTATCAAGATTATCTTTTTGAATCACTCTAACGGGCGCTCCGCAAACAACGGAATCGGGCGGGACATCTTTAACAACTGTCGTATTTGCGCCGATTCGTACGTTATCCCCGATCGTACATTTTCCAATTATGACGGAGCCTGCACCTATTACGACATTATTACCAATCGTCGGGGCGCCCCTGTGCTTCGAATCCTTCAGGTTGTTGGATCCGATAATGACACCCGGAAAAATCGTGACGTTCTTTCCGATAACGGCATCCTGGGAAAAAAACAGCCCGCTCACCCCATGTGGAAAAGTCGGCATGTCTTGAAAAGATGTTTTAAGCGGGATAAAACAATGCGCTTTCGTACAGAGATAATTATATCGATATGTTAACAATCTGCGCGTCAAACGGTTCTTTGCTCGAATTGTTTTTTTTCTAATGCAAAATATCTTTTCCGCCTCCCTGTTCAATGACGGCATTATGAAATAGAACATTATTCTGATTCCTCCACGAGATCGCAGATGGTTTTTTCCCACATTTTGACTACGATATCTTCCTTGTATCGTTCCGAAATTTCAGTCGCCGATTCCTCGATCCCATTTCTCAACGATTTATACCGGCAAAGTCTTTCCGTTGTTTTTACGAATTCATTATCGTCATCATACGGAATCAAAAAACCATTCACACCGTTTTGAATGATCTCACGCAAACCGGCATGACACTCGAACATAACACAGGGAAGTCCCGCTGACATAGCTTCACATAATGCATTGGGAAACCCCTCACGTTCTGATGTCATCCAGAAGATATCGGCATCGGAAAAAATCTTATCAATATCAGAAATATGCCCGGGAAGAAAAACATGTCCATCCAACTTCAATTGTTTGATCAAACCATTCAATCTGTTCCGGTCCACGCCATCTCCATAAATCGTTAAGACGGCATCGTTGTACGATTCATGAAACTTAGAAAAAAGATTTATCATTCGATCATATTTTTTCCAGGGAGAAAGATTTCCCAGAGCAATAATCCTCGGAGCAGAAATAACGGTATGAACATCCTTTTTTCTTGTCCTCGTTGGAACAGGGTTCGGAATCGCAACAGTCTTTTTTTTGAAATAACTTTTATAAAAGGAAGCAAACAATCTGTTTTGAACGACGATCAAGTCGGCCCTGTGGTATGCAATAAAACGCAGAAGATTGAACTTCCAGCCATGGTGTTCCTGGAGAGGATTCGATCTTTCCGAAACGATGATCGGAACACGAGTCGTAAAAAGGGAAATACACACCAATGTGCTAATCAGACTCAAAAAGGAAACGACAACATCCGGCTTGAAATCAAGAATCGTTTTTCGAATCCCCTTTGACCTTTTCCAGATATAATGGATCAGGGATTCCGAACTATCCTTTTGGCAGTCAAAAATAATATTCTGTACATTCTCCGGACAACTGAAATTCTGTTCAGCGTCCTTTGTTCCCAAGATCGCGACGTCGTGATTTGCAGATAGGACTCTTGCCAGATGAGTAACCACACGACCTGTCCCTCCACGGAAACGGGCAAAAACTATCAGTATTTTCATGTTAATTGCAGAATCGCTATCGAACGGTTTTCTGATAGAGACGTTGTTTGTTATCAATGCAAGTTTTACAGGATAGGGTTCTATCCGTTTCGAAAAATCCCCCAATTAAGGGAGCAGAGATTTTATCAGGTCTTCGATCATCCATTCCTGCGGATTAAAGCTTCCTTCATGCCACGTCATATCATCATCCCAATAACCGGAGCACCGGTCATAGCCATGAACCGCAAACCCATAGCTTATTTCGACCAAAAGAGGTTTATTCCCTTCAAAAACAAAATCCATGGCACAGCTCTGCATCTTCAAAACAGAAGCCATCTCGAAAGCCTTTTTCGCGCATGTTTCGGATTCGGCATCGATCTGATATATGATCTCACCGCTTCCAGATGCGCGAAAATCATTCTTTCTGCAGTTTCTTCTTATCGCAAAAGCTTTTTTCCCAATTACGACAATACGAATATCATGCGTGTTATCCGGGATGAAATCCTGAAAATACGCATATCCGCGGATTCTTCCTGTCATTTTCCCATACCGCGTTCCCAGAATGACAGGCTTCATGTATTTGCAGAAAGTCCATGGAGATATAAGGTGTTCCCGAAGCTTTCGCGTACGCTCAAGAAAGGAATTCCATCTTGAAAACGCCGGGAAACCGCCATGAAACATTTTGTGGATCAGGTGCAAACATTGTTTCTGATTGCGCACCAGCTTTACGTTGGCCGAACCGGCTCCGCCCGAAAGCTTGAACACTTTGGGATAAGATGTCTTTTTCGCCCAGTCGGCAGCAGTTTTTTCTTCATAGAAAACGTAAGTCGGAACCAAATCTAATCCCAGAGCCTCCAGAAGATACTTCTGTCCGATCTTGTCATCGAAATGCCAGCATGTGTCAATATTGGGGAACACTTTGATTTTTGTATGGGACAATGATGCGATCAGCTGTCTGGCAAAGCGCTGGTGTCTATAATCGGCATGATGCCAATGCCACAAAAAAACATCGCAGTCCTTCAAATCGGAAATGATACTTGTTGAACAGGGATCAACCAATTTGCAGTCGATATTGTTTTTCTTGCAGTAATCCAACCAACGCTCATTGAAACCATTGGGAGATACACTTAATGCGATTTTCATGGTGAAAACTCTTATATTCAAAAGGATTTGAAAAGATTACAATAACATGTTCCGGCAAAACAAGGAACCGAAAGACTCTTCATCTGTTATTCAGTTGTCGGATGACTTTGCAGGGGACGCCGCAAGCGACAGACCAAGCAGGAATGCTTTTGGTCACGACACTCCCTGCTCCTATAATAGCGCCTTCTCCAATTTCGACGCCAGGCAGTATCGTGCTGTTCATCCCGATGTGTGCGCCTTTTCTGATGATGACATCCTTGATGATATACGGTTGCACATTGATGTCATCGCAGACACAGTAGTTTGACAAATCTCTTTTGTGTGCCAAGATCAGAACTCTGCTTGCAATCCAGACTTTTTCTTCAACAACAATGTGGGATGCATTGGTCACGTCAAAATAAACGTCATAACCGATATTGACATTTGTTGCGATTCTGCAACCGACAAGTTTCCATAATCGAGCTCTGCAATGAAGTGGAATCCTGTTCCAGATCACCCAGTTTTTCGATATTTTCATGACATACCATTTCAAGAACATTTTTCCTTCCCGCCAGAGATATCCGGGAAGTTTTCGGAGGATGTCAAAAAAACGGTGCAAGGTCATATCCCAAGCAACTTCCTGGCTTTCAGCCTCATATTCATAATAGTCAATGACTTCTCATAATTGCCGATCATTCCGAACCGGGGAAGTGACGCAATATCTTCGTTGGGACGCAGCAAGCGATCTGCTCTGACCGTAAACCCCATGCGATATCCGGCTTCATGTACAAACTGGTTTGACAGTTTTGTGTAATCTCCGTTCGGATATGCAAAATAGAGGCCTTCTTCTTTCAGTTCTTCCTCTATTCTGGTTTTGCTGTCAATTATCTGCCGCCTCAACTCTTCCGGAGATTGGTTGGCATGGCAGCAGAAATGATCCAGGCAATGAGATCCGATCGTTGCACCCATTCTTTTGACTTTACGGACATCATCCCACGTCATTGGTTTCAGCGACGTGTACTGTTGCATCAACTGTTGTAATACGCTATTTGAGATCAAACTCTTTAACTCTTCGACAATTTCATTAACTTTATCCTGCGGCGACGTTTTTATATAACCGCCAACGGTCCTTGCAGCACGAATGCGCTGATCTTCGGCGGGGCAATCGATATGGACTCCAATGCTGTCCAAATTTACTGACGTCAATTCCCCTCCTATAATGATCAATCTTGCCAAGGATGTCGCAAAAAAGGTTTGTTGTGATATATTTTCGACAGATACGAATATCATAAAGGGAAGAGAATACTTCTGAAGAATGGGAGCGGCACAGGTTAAATTATTCAAATACCCGTCATCGAAAGTAATCGTTATTTCCGACCCTCTGAACGAATGATTCGTATACCGACGATAGAATTCATCCATCGAAATAACATCATAGTGCTTTGCCAAATAATCTATCTGCTTTTCAAAAACATCCACGCGAATGCTTTCCGCTTCGATACTCGGATCCTTTATATGGTCGACTCCATGCCAGAAAAGAATGCGCGGCATAGTATTGCATACTCTAAGAATATCTATGCCGCCACATGACGC
>Ga0265299_10003429_pt1 | contig 15469 bp, 14 predicted proteins | sample AusTroGonzalo_MG_4_FD_193485 | JGI IMG/M metagenome (GOLD analysis project Ga0265299, IMG submission 193485) | Bovine rumen microbial communities from tropical cattle in Woodstock, Queensland, Australia - Gonzalo_02 | ecosystem: Host-associated > Mammals > Digestive system > Stomach > Rumen ... | reverse complement strand
TTTGCGGGAGCGCGACTTCCTGGATTCAAGACAACTTAATCAATAACCACGGAGGTCTTTATGGGCGCGTTACGCGCGAAATGAAGTTCTACAATGATGAGTACGCCGTTACCAAGTCTTACGACCGCGTTCTAATCGGCAGATACAACCGTCTTGATACAATGATTCCCAAACGTCATCACTTTGGACGACCTTTTTGACTGATTGTCTTATCCCGGCCTTAATTTATTTCAGGCTGTCGATTTCGGCGTATTTGTCGAGGATGGAGCGGGCGATTTTGCGCAGCTGCTCTCCCTTTTCGGTGAGGATGAGAGCCTTGTCGTAGCGGATGAACAGTGCGCAGCCCAGTTCCTCCTCGAGCTTGGCTATATGGTTCGAGACGGCGGGCTGACTGATGCCGAGCGAGGCGGCTGCCTTGCTGAAATTGAGGCAGTCGGCGGCTTCGCAAAACGCTTTGAGACGGTTGTCTGTCATAACGGAGTCAAAGTTAGCGAATTATTTGGTAATTAAGATTAAAGTCGTATATTTGCAGCCCCTTTGGAAATACCAAGGGGCTTTAATTTCAAATAAAACAATTAAGTAACATGTTCAACCAGTACGAAACCGTTTTCATTGCAACTCCCGTTTTGTCTGAAAGCCAGATGAAGGAAGCGGTAGCTAAGTACAGCGACCTTATCAAGGCCAACGGCGGAGAGATCGTGTACGAAGAGGACTGGGGTCTGCGCAAACTTGCCTACCCTATCCAGAAGAAGACCACAGGTTTCTATCACTTGATCGAGTTCAAGGCAGAACCTGAATTTATCAACACATTGGACACACAGTACAAGCGTGACGAGCGTATCATCCGCTTCCAGACTGTATCCATGGACAAACATGCAGTGGCTTATGCCGAGCGCCGTCGCGCAAAGAGGGCCGGAGCCGCCGCCCCTGCACAACCAGTTAACACGGAGGAATAAAACATGGCACAGGACGATATCAGATATCTCAATCCCCCGACTGTCGAGGTAAGAAAGAAAAAATATTGCCGCTTCAAGAAAGCCGGTATCAAATATGTTGATTACAAGGATCCTGAGTTTCTCAAGAAATTCCTCAACGAGCAAGGCAAGATACTTCCCCGCCGCATCACCGGAACTTCTCTGAAATTCCAGCGCAAAGTGGCTCAGGCCATCAAGAGAGCCCGTCATATCGCGCTTCTTCCTTATGTTACTGACCTGTTGAAATAGGAGGCTGAACTATGGAAATCATTCTCAAACAAGATGTGAAAAACCTTGGTCTTAAGGACGACATAGTAAAGGTTAAGAACGGATACGCAGCCAACTACCTCATCCCCCAGGGGATGGCGATCATGGCTACTCCTTCCGCAAAGAAAGTACACGCCGAGAATCTTCGTCAGCGCGCTCACAAAGAGGCTAAGCTGATTGCAGATGCCGAGGCTCTTGCAGCAAAACTCGAAGGTCTCACCGTAAAGGTTCCTGCGAAGGTCAGCTCAAACGGCAAGGTGTTCGGTTCAGTCAGCAACATTCAGGTTGCAGAAGCTCTTGCAGCAATGGGATATGAAGTTGACCGCAAGAACATCGACATGGACGCCATCAAGGAAGTCGGCGTTTATGATGTGGCAGTAAAGTGCTACCGCAACGTCAAGGCTACCCTCAAGGTGGAGGTTGCCGGCGAGGAAGCCGCTGAAGCACCTGCAGAGGAGAAGGCTGAATAAGCTGTCAGAATCTGTTAAACATATTGCTGACCGGATTCTGAAAATCCGGTCAGTTTTTTTATTTTTGGGACATGAAGATAAAGATACATGATACTGTGAAGGACTACGTCATTATGACCGTAGGCTGCTTTCTGTTCTCTTTCGGAGCCGTGCTCTTCGTCGAACCTTATGGCTTCGCTCCGGGCGGGACCTACGGCCTTGCCATGGTCTTTCACCACCTCTGGGGCTGGAAGACTGAGGCGGCTGCGCTGTGCATGGATGTTCCCCTTCTGGTGATCGGAACCATTGTCCTTGGGGCAAAATTCGGCATCAGGACTCTGATATGCACTCTGTTGCTGCCTTTGTTCATGCTGCTCGTACATACCTTTTACGGCTATGACGCACTGCTCGATCCGGGCCTGACCAATTTCACTGAGATGAACCAGCAGATGCTGTCTTCACTGTTCGGCGGTGTGCTCTACGGTGTCGGACTCGGCATGGTCTATCGGACAGGAACGACCACAGGCGGCTCGGATGTCATAAATATGATACTGCGGAAATATTTCCACATATCGATGGGCACAGCTTCCCTCATCGTGGACGGCCTCATCACGCTGACGACTGTCATCGCATTCGGTGACTGGACCCTTCCCATGTATTCCTGGGTCATCATCTTTGTGTCAGCAGTGCTTCAGGATCGCGTGATGCAGGGTGCTCCGGCCAGAACCCTGATGATAATCACTTCCAAGACTGACGAAGTCCGCGACTATATTATCAACGAGATGGGCCGCGGCGCCACTCTCATCCCGGGTACCGGCCTTTACGCCGGCAAACAGCGCGACATTATATATGTTGTGGTGAGCCGCCGCGAGGTAGTACAGCTGCGCAAGCTTATAGCTGAAATCGACCCGAAAGCCTTCATCAACGTCATCAACAGTTCAGAAATCCTGGGAGAGGGTTTCCACGACATCAAGCCCCAGTAAGTTTCCCCGCCAGCATACCGCATGCTGCGAGGATGTCTTCGCCGCGGGAGGCGCGAATGGTGGTGGTTATGCCTGCCTTCATCAGCCTCTGTGCGAAAATGTCCATAATTGCCGGCGGGCAGGTCTGCAATTCGCTGTCAGGTATTTTATGGAAGCGGATGAGGTTTACCCTGCACGGAATGCCTTTCAGAAGAGCGATGATTCCGTCGGCATGGCGCTTGTCGTCGTTCAGACCGGCGAACATTGTGTATTCGAAACTGACGCGGCGCTGCCCGCTGAAATCGTATTTCCTTATTAGGGATATTACATCCATGATGTCGTGCCTGTGCTGAACCGGCATCAACTCCTGCCTTTCTTCCGGGAAAGGATTGTGGAGGCTTATTGCCAAATGGCATTTCGTGCCGTCGAGGAAGTCCTTCAGCCTTTCGGGGATGCCGATGGTGGACAGGGTGATGCGCTTCGGACTCCAGGCGAAGCCCCAGTCGGCCGTCAAAACCTCTATTGCCTTGCTGACGTTGCTCCAATTGTCGAGAGGCTCTCCCATACCCATGAAAACGGCGTTGGTAAGTTCTTCGGCCTCATCTATGGCCGTGAACTGGGAGATAATCTCCGCTGTGCTGAGGTTGCCGTGGAAGCCCTGCCTTCCCGTCATGCAGAATTTGCAGCCCATCTTGCATCCGGCCTGGCACGAAACGCAAAGGGTGGCTCTGTCTCCGTCAGGAATCATTACGGCTTCGACAGCTCTGCCGTCGGCCGCCGGGAAGGCGTATTTTTTCGTGCCGTCTGTGGATGCGATGCAGCCTGCCGCTTCAACCGTGCCAACCTCGCAGGCCTCGGAGAGATTCTCTCTCGCAGCCTTGGAAAGGTTGGTCATCTGCGAGATGTCCCGCACCCTTTTCTTATAGAGCCAGTCTGCCATCTGCCTCGCGGCAAAACGTGGCAGCCCCTGCTCTTTGCACAGGGTTTCAAGCTCAGTCAGAGTCATTCCGAGAAGTGCGGTTTTCATGGCCATTTTATGTTTTGCAAAAGTAGGAAAAAGATTAAATTTGCATGAGAAACATCAGCGGTTTACAAACTATTTAAAAATCATTATTATGGCTAAAGAAGAAGAAAAAAATCTGCAGGAGCCCAATTCTGAGAAGCTGAAAGCTCTGCAGGCCACCATCTCGAAAATCGAGAAGGACTATGGCAAAGGTACAATCATGAAGCTTGGAGACCAGCCTGATGATTCTGTTTCAACAATCGCTTCGGGCTCTATCGGGCTCGACCACGCTCTCGGCATAGGAGGCTATCCCCGCGGCCGCGTCATTGAAATCTACGGACCGGAATCCAGCGGTAAGACCACCCTTGCCATCCATGCAATCGCACAGGCACAGAAGAACGGCGGCATTGCCGCAATCATCGACGCGGAGCACGCGTTCGACCGCACTTACGCCAAGAATCTCGGAGTCAATGTTGACACACTGCTCATTTCTCAGCCTGACAACGGAGAGCAGGCTCTCGAAATCGCCGACAACCTCATCCGCAGCGGCGCCATCGACATCATAGTCATCGACTCTGTTGCCGCCCTCACTCCCAAGGCCGAAATAGAAGGCGAGATGGGCGACAGCAAGATGGGCCTCCACGCCCGCCTGATGAGCCAGGCACTGCGCAAACTCACCGCCAATATATCCCGCACCAACACCTGCTGCATCTTCATCAACCAGCTCAGGGAAAAGATAGGGGTGATGTTCGGCAATCCCGAAACCACCACAGGCGGCAACGCCCTCAAGTTCTATGCTTCTGTACGTATCGACGTACGCAAGATAGGCCAGCTCAAGGATGGCGACGAAGCCACCGGCAGCCGCACCCGCGTCAAGATTGTCAAGAACAAGATGGCTCCGCCCTTCAGGAAGGCTGAGTTTGACATAGTGTTCGGCGAGGGCATCTCCAAAATCGGCGAAATCATAGACCTCGGCGTCGATTTCAATATAATCAACAAGTCCGGCAGCTGGTTCAGCTATGGGGAGACCAAGATAGGCCAGGGCCGCGACGCCGTAAAGCAGATGCTGATGGACAATCCCCAGCTTGCCGACGAGATTGAAGCCAAGATCCGCGAAGTGCTCACAAACATCAAAGACTAAGATTAAACCACATTATGGATATCGTTCTGAGCGGCATCCGTCCCACCGGCCATCTCCATCTTGGCAACTACTTCGGGGCGCTGCGCAACTTTGTTAAGATTCAGGAAACGCACAAATGCTTTTTCTTCATAGCTGACCTGCATTCCCTTACTACTCATCCCCATCCTGCCGATTTTCACAACGGAGTCCGCATCATTCTGTCGGAATATCTGGCGGCCGGACTCGACCCCGAAAAATGCGCCCTCTACGTGCAGAGCGACGTGCCGGAGGTGTCGGAGCTGTATGTTCTGCTGAACATGCTGGCATATAAAGGAGAGATGGAACGCACGGCTTCTTTCAAAGACAAAGTGCGCCTGCAGCCCGACAATGTCAATACAGGTCTTTTGACCTATCCGGTGCTGATGGCCTCCGACATCCTTATCCACAGGTCCAAATATGTGCCTGTGGGCAAGGATCAGGAGCAACACCTCGAAATCGCCCGTCTGCTGGCCCGCCGCTTCAACCACATGTATGGAGTGGATGTGTTCCCCGAGCCGCAGGCGTTCAATTTCGGGGACGACCTAATCAAGGTTCCGGGGCTTGACGGCAGCGGCAAGATGGGCAAGAGCGAGGGCAACGGCATCTACCTCTGCGAGGACGACAAATCCATAACCAAAAAAGTCATGAGGGCTGTCACTGACAGCGGTCCGACAGAGCCGGACTCAAAGAAGCCCGAAGTCATCGAGAACCTCTTCTCGCTCATGAAGCTTGTGAGCGAGCCTTCAACCGTGGCTTTCTTCGAGGAAAAGTGGAACGACTGCTCGATACGTTACGGCGATATGAAGAAGCAGCTTGCCGCCGATATCTGCGAGACCGTGGCACCCATCCGCGAGAGAATCGACTCAATTTACAACGATGCGGATTATCTGCACCGCGTGACCGCCATGGGGCGGGACAAGGCCCGCGCGTCGGCTGCCGCCACACTGCAACTGGCCCGTGAAGCTGTGGGCTTCAAACCGTTTTGACCATTTTAACAACTAAATACTATGGCTGAAGATACTTCAACAAAAGAGTCAAAAGGCTTCTATAAGTTGTCCTGGGCTCAAAGAATAGGCTTTGGTGCCGGTGATATGGCGCAGAACCTCATCTACCAGACCGTCAGCATCTGGCTGCTGTTCTTCTACACCAACGTTTTCGGGCTCAAGCCCGGTCCCGCCGCCCTGATGTTCCTCGTAGTGCGTCTGGTGGACGTGCTCTGGGACCCTGTGGTCGGCACCATCGTCGACAAAGGCAACCCGAGGTGGGGTAAATATCGCTCATGGCTCATCCTCGGCGGTATTCCGCTTGTCGGACTCGCCATCCTCTGCTTCTGGAACGGTCTGGCGGCCTCGTCCGACACAGTCAAGCTCATCTACGCCTACGTCACCTACGTCGGTATGTCGATGTGCTACACTCTCGTGAATGTCCCTTACGGCGCTCTCAACGCCTCCCTATCCCGCGACACCAATGAAATCACCATACTGACCTCCACGCGTATGTTTATGGCCAATCTCGGCGCTCTGTGCGTTAAGTCGCTGCCGCTGATTATCGCCATCTTCGCCCCTAAGGTGTTCGACGCCGAGACCGGCAAGACGGTTGCCGTGTACAACACCCCGGAAGCTGGCGGCGCATGGTTCATCACCTACGCCATCTTCGCCGCCGTGGGTCTTGCGCTCTTGTTCTTCTGCTTCTCTCAGTGCAAGGAGAGGGTAGTCATGGACCAGAAGGAGTCTGCCAATGTGAAAGTTAGCGACCTGTGGATGGAATTCGGCCGTAACAAGCCCTTGCGCGTCGTGGCCTTCTTCTTCATCACCGCCTTCGCGATGATGAGCGTCAGCAACGCCGCCGACGCCTACTTCATGAGCTATAACGTTGAGGCGACCCCGCTGCTGACCACGCTTTTCATGTGGCTCGGCACCATCCCGGCCTTCATATTCATGCCGCTCGTACCTGCCATCAAGCGCGCTATCGGCAAGAAGGGGATGTTCTACCTCTTCCTCAGCGTCGCCATCGTAGGTATGGCTATGATGTACACCTTCGTGTCCATTCCCGCCACCAAGAGCAACTTCGTGCTGCTGTGCATCGCCCAGTTCGTGAAGTCCACCGGTATCATCACCGCCACCGGCTATATGTGGGCTCTCGTGCCTGAGGTCATCGCCTACGGTGAATACACCTCCGGCAAGCGCATCGCCGGCATCGTCAATGCCCTCACCGGTATCTTTTTCAAGGCCGGCATGGCTCTCGGCGGCGTCATCCCGGGTCTCGTCCTCGCATGGGTCGGCTTCAACGCAGACGCGGCCTCTCAGACCCCGCTCGCCCTCCAGGGTATCCTCTGGCTGGTGTGCGTGATCCCGGCCATCCTGCTCCTCCTCGCCATCTTCATCATCAGCAAATATGAACTCAGCGACGAGAGAATGGATGAAATCAACCGCGAAATCGAAGCCCGCCACGCATAAGCTGCACCGCAGGCAACACTGATATGGCTGCGGACCGAGTATTTCGGTCCGCAGTTTTTTATCGTTTTTCGGAGTCAAATTCAACTCGCAGCTGACCGGGAAGCGGTTCGCTCAGTGAAGAGCAGAAGCCCCGGACAATGGTCAGCGGGAGGAAATTCTCAGGGAGTTTATCCAGAATGCTGTCGACAGTTCCTGCCTGCCCGCCCTGTCCTTTCGGAGTTGCCTGGACGATGGTCATGGTTATCTTATAGGTTTTTTCGCTGTAGTCGATTGTCAAGCTGACCGGACCGGTAAAGGGGACGATCTGCATAAGTATTTCCTCGGCGACATGCTCCAGATTCAGGAACATTTTGTCCCCGAGTCCGTATTTTTTGCAGAAGGACTCTATCCGGCCGAACATGCCGTAAAGGTCAAAGTTTCTGTCGGCAAGATTGAAATCCAGAGTGCGGATCTTGTTGATGAAGGTAACCGTTGCCGGGCGCTGCGGGTGCTCGAAAATCTGCTCCGGGGTTCCCTCTTCATAGATTACCCCGTCATACATGAAGAAAATGCGGGAACTGATGCTGCGCACGAAATCCATCTCGTGACTGACAATCGCCATGGTCATGCCCTGAGCCGCAAGCTGACGGATGACAGCCAAAACCTCGCTGACCATGGTAGGATCCAGCGCTGAGGTCGGTTCGTCGAACAGGATTATTTCCGGATTCATCGCCAGACAGCGGGCTATGGCCGCACGTTGTTTCTGCCCTCCGGACAGTTCGCCGGGCAGACTGCCTGCCTTGTCCCGAAGACCTACCAACTGCAGCAGCTCAAATGCCCGTGCCTTGGCCGCTTCCGGGCTTTCGCCGAGGAGGGTCCGGGGGCAGAGGGTGATGTTGTCCAGGATGGTCAGGTGAGCAAAGAGATTGAAGTTCTGGAAGACCATGCCCATCTTGCGCCTAAGCTTGTTCACGTCTGCATCCCGAGCCAGAATGTCCTCTCCGTCTATTTCTATTTGCCCTCCCGTGGGCTCTTCCAAACGGTTCAGGCAACGCAGGAGAGTGCTTTTCCCGGTGCCGGAAGGACCGATGATGGAAATAACCTCTCCTTTTGAAATTTCACAGTTCACATCCCGCAGGACCGTGAGAGGCTGACCGGAGTTAGGGAAGACCTTGCTCAAATGTTTGACAGATATCATTGCTGCTTTGTCATATTAACTCTCCGCTCAAGCGCGTTCAGGGCGCTGCCGATGAGGCGGGAAAGGATGATATAGATTATGGATATGAGGATAAGGGGGAAAAATGAATCAAAGGTGCGTGCGCGAATGACATTGCTTGCATTCGTCAGGTCCATCACCGCTACGTAGCCGACTATGGCGGTGCTTTTGATAAGCGAAACCACATCGCCTTTGAATACGGGCACAATCTGCCGAAGAGCCTGCGGGAATGCGATGAGCCGGAATACCTGGAATTTCCCGAGACCGAGCGCAGCCCCGGCTTCCCACTGACCCCTGTCCACGCTAAGCATGCCGGCACGGAACAATTCGCAGAAAACTGCACCATAAAACAGCCCGAAACTGAAGATGGCTACCAGCACTCCGGAGATATCCGACCTTGCAAAAACGACATAACACATAATCATCAGGACGACAAGGACAGGGATACCCTGCACTGTCTCTGCCAGTACTTTGGTGAAGCCGCTGACCAGACTGGACCGCCGCATTCTGAAGAAACAGAATATGGCTCCCAGCAGGACTGAAAGCAGGATTGAAAAGCAAGAGATTTCCAGAGTAACCAGCAGTCCGCCCAACAGAATCTTCCAATAGTTTTCTTCGATAAGATTTGTCCGGACGCTGTTGATGACAGTCTGGGACAGACTCCTTTTGGAGAGCGAACCAGCATCGGGGTCTCTGCCGTAACAGCAGATGCTTCCTTCGAAGTAGGGGTCTGAGAACAGAATCTGCTTTGCCCGTTCGGGCGTGACTTGCATGTGAGACAGAAGGATATCGGTTTTGTGGGTGTGAAGAGCCGGAATCATAGCCGGGAAGTCGATGATACAGTATTCTGGCTTAAACCCTGCCTGCCTGCAAAAGCGGTCCATCATGTCAACTTCCAGACCGGACAGTTCTTCGTCCTTCAGGTATATGAAGGGGAAGGCAAGGGTGATGCCAACTACAAGTGCCTCCCCTTCGGGCGGGGCTGTGTTTTGACGAACGGCGACGGCCATAGAATCCGGGTTTGTCGTCCAGCCCCTGTACCATCGCTCATGCTCTCCGGAATCAATGAATTCTTGCAGAAAGGCATTGAAGCGGGCGCACAGTAAAGTGTCTTCCTTCCGGAAGCCAAGGGCGGCAACACCTTTCAGCAGGCCGGAAAAACACTTTCTGAAACCCTTGTCCTGCATCCGGGTGGCATCGAACTGAGTCTCTTGCACCATCGCAAACTCGGCTCTTCCGTTTTTCACGGCGACCGCCATCTCCCCGAGGCCGATACGCATCAGGTCGATGTTTTTGTATTGGGAAAGGAACAGGTCGGTGGTGCTTCCTTCCGGAACGGCAACAGTATGCCCGGCGAGTTCCTCGACGCTTGAAGGGAGGAAAGGTTCCTGTCCGGCTGAGCAAGACGCTGCCAGAAAAGAAAGCGTAAGCAGCAGCAGATGAACGGTCCTTTTCATATGCTTCGGCTTTTGGGGGTCAGCTTCCGTTCAGCAACATCGATTCCAAGCCCGAAGACCCAAGTCAGGATAAAATATATGACCGCTACCAGCAGCAGCGGGAAGAATGCATCGAAAGTCCTGGCACGCATGTAATCTCCGGCCTTGGTGATATCGATTACGGACACATAACCTACAATGGATGTACTCTTGATGAGGGCTGTCATCTGAACTTTGAAAACCGGCAGGATGCGAAGCACAGCCTGCGGCAGGACAATCCTCCCGAAGACCTGGGGCCGGCTGAGTCCCAGGGCGGAACCGGCCTCGCGTTGCCCCTTGTCCACACCTTCGACTCCAGTGCGGAATATCTCGCAGAAATAGGCTCCGAAATACATTGAGAAGCACGCGACTACAATCTGCACCTTGGACAGATTTGTGGCAGCGAAGATGATGTAAAATGACACAAGCAGCAGAATCATCAGCGGCAGGCTCCGCATCAAGTCGACGTATATCCCGGCCGGCTTATGCAGGAAGCGTTGACGGCTCATGCGCATCGCACATAGGGCAGCGCCCCATATTGAAGCGAAGACTATTGAAAGCATCGACACCTGGAGGGTCGTGAACAATCCGTCCAGCATGATTCGCCAGCGGTCCTCGGTAATCAGGTTCGCCACGATACTCTCCCGAATACGCTGGCCGAACGGCCCGGCGGTCAGAGCTTTCAAACTCGAAAGAAAGCAGGAATACACGTGTGCTTTTGTTTTTGCTTACAAATATTACTAATAAAAACACCAGGGAACAAAAAAACATCGCAACCTGCGATGCTTTTTTCAGTGCCCGGAACAGGGCTCGAACCTGCACAGACTATTCGTCCACTAGTCCCTGAAACTAGCGCGTCTACCAATTCCGCCATCCGGGCTCAGGGTTGGGTGCAAATGTAATACAAATTTTGTTAAATTTGCTAATAGCATCACAATCTAGTTATTTTTATGAAACGTTTCTTTTCTATTCTTGCCGCCGTTACGGTCTTCTCTTTGCTGTGCTACAGCCAGAACACTCCTTATTTCAACACGGCAGTCAACCAGATGAACCGCGCTGACATCGGAGCCACCATGCATTTCGACAATCTTCCGACCATAAGTCTTGAGGGTATGTGGAAATTCGATTTCGTGGAGAACTACGAACAGCGTCCCGTAGATTTCTACCGTCCTGACTTCAACGACAAGGGCTGGGGCTCGATGCCTGTCCCCGGTATATGGGAGTTGAACGGCTATGGCGACCCGCTTTATACCAATACCGGCTATGCATGGAAGAGTTTCTTCCGGTCAAATCCGCCTGAGATACCTACTCAGAACAACCATACCGGCTCATACAGGAAAGAAATAAACATACCTGCAGGCTGGCTTGAAAGCGGCCAGAGGGTCTTCGCCCATTTCGGTTCTGTCACCTCATGCATCACCCTCTACATCAACGGACGCTTCGTAGGCTACAGCGAAGACAGCAAGTTAGAAGCCGAATTCGATGTGACTGATTTCCTCAAGCCCGGAGAAAACCTGTTCGCCTTCCAGGTGCTGCGCTGGTGTGACGGCACATACCTCGAAGACCAGGACTTCTGGCGCCTTACCGGCGTTGCCAGGGAATGCTACCTCTACAAACGCCCCGAAGCAAGGGTGCGCACTGTCGAGGTCACTCCCGTGATGGCCAACAACTATACTACAGGAAGCCTGAATATCCGGGGAGCGGCCACCAAGGGTGTGAAAAGCATAGCACTCGACCTTTTTGACGCAGCCGGAAGGAAGGTTGCAGGCAGCATGGCCAAAATAGAGCCTTTCTCAGGCAATGACGACACCGACTTCAGAGCCACCACGGCCCGCAGCGGCGAGAACGCATTTACAGCAAGCATCAAGGCCGGAAAGGTTAATGGCTGGAGCGCAGAATCTCCCTATCTGTACCGCCTCAGAATCACAACGAGCGGCGACAACGGCTCGCAGGAGGTAAGCTATGTGAATGTCGGTTTTCGCGAAGTGGTAATCCGCAACGCCCAGGTGCTTGTCAACGGCCAGCCTGTCCTCTTCAAGGGAACAGACCGCCACGAACTCAGCGCCAAGAACGGATATGCCATTACTGAAGAAGAGATGATCCGTGACATCAGGATATTCAAGGAACTCAACATAAATGCGGTGCGCACCAGCCACTATCCCAACGACCCGAGGTGGTATGACCTCTGCGACAAATACGGTATTTATGTGGTTGACGAAGGCAACATAGAGTCGCACGGCATGGGTTATGGCGAAAGGACGCTTGGAAACAACCCCATCTACAAGCAGGCCCACCTCGAGCGTGACAGCCGCATGGTGCGCCGTGACTTCAACCACCCGTCCATCATATTCTGGAGCATGGGCAACGAGGCCGGCGACGGTGACAACTTCCAGGCCTGCTTCGACTGGATAAAGGCTTACGACCCTTCACGTCCTGTGCAGTATGAAAGGGCCCTGGATCACAGAAACCCGGACAACACTGTCCGCAGCGAGATATTCTGCCCCATGTACGACTCTCCCGAAACGGCTGAAAGATATCTGAAGGGCGGCTACAGGCTTCCCTACATCCAGTGCGAATACGCGCATGCGATGGGTAACTCAGTCGGCAATTTCAAGGAGTACTGGGACCTTGTCCGCAAATATCCGAACTATCAGGGCGGCTTTATCTGGGACTTCGTAAACCAGTCGTTTGCAGAATATGATGCTGACGGCAACATGATTTACACCATGGCCGGCAGTTACAACCCCTACGACCCGAACGGAGACCGCAACTTCAACAGCAACGGCTTCGTGACAGGCAACCGCGACTTTGCCGAGCCTGCCTACGAAATCAGATACCAGTACCGCAACATCCTTACATCGCCTTCAGACCTTTCTAAGGGTGTGGTCAATGTTTACAACGAGAATTTCTTCACCGACATGTCGAAGTACCGTATGGTATGGAAGCTGTCGGCCGACAACAAGGCTGTGGCTGAAGGTGTGGTCAATGACCTCAGGACCGCCCCGCAGACGAATGCCAGGGTCACCCTGCCGTATGCCTCCGCCCTCGCCAAGGCTGCCGGTGCAGATGAGATTATGCTGTATGTGGAATACCGTCTCAAGGAGGCAGACGGTCTGCTTGAAGCCGGGACCGTGGTGGCTTATGACCAGATGCCAATCAAGGAATTCGATGCTGCGGCAGCATTTGCATCGCAGGCTGAGGCACCGGAGGGGCAAACTGTCGGGCTCAGCGAAGATTTCAATTACTATTTCGCATCGACACCTTTCTTCAAGGTAGATTTCGGCAAGCGCAGCGGATACATCGAGAGGCTTACATACAAGGGTGTGGACATGATTTCCGAACCTCTCGAGCCCAATTTCTACCGCCCTGCCACCGACAACGACAAGGGAGCGAACCTCCACGTCAGATATGCTTTCTGGAAGAACCCCGTCATAAGACTCGAGAAGATTGAGGCCGCAGAGGAAGACGGCTGTGCTGTCATTACCGCTACCTACAGGATGCTCAAGGATCAGTCGAGGGATGCAGAGGCTGTAGCTTCGATGGCTCTTGTGTATAAGGTCAACGCGGACGGCGCAATAATCGTCAGCGAGAAGATGACACCTGCAGAAGGAGCAAACCAGACCGACATGTTCCGTTTCGGAATGAAGTTCGCCATGCCTCACCGCTTCGCCAAGGTGAATTATTACGGTCTCGGTCCGTGGGAGAACTACATCGACAGAGCCTCCGGAGCCCTGGTTGGTGATTACACCGGGAAGGTATCGGACATGTTCAGCTATGACTACGTCAGACCGGGAGAGAGCGGCACCCGCAGCGGACTGCGCAGCTGGAAGGTCATAGACAATACCGGTTTCGGCTTGGAAATCACGGCTTCCACTCTCTTCAGCGCCTCCGCCATCAACTACCGCATGAGCGACCTCGACATCACCGAGAAGGACTACAAGTGGCACGCCGGAGAACTTGTTCCACGCCCCGACACCTATGTCAACATCGATTTGAAGCAGATGGGAGTGGGCGGCATCAACTCCTGGGGCACGCTTCCTCTGGAGCCCTACAGGGTACCCTTCGACGCTTATGTATTTGACTTTGCCATCAGAATTATTGAATAATAATTTGCTCTAAAGATAAAAATTACTACATTTGCAATCCCGAAAGGGAAAATTCCTCTTTAGCTCAGTTGGTTAGAGCACCTGACTGTTAATCAGGGGGTCCTGGGTTCAAGTCCCCGAAGAGGAGCCAAAGCGGACAAATCATCGGAAACGACGGTTTGTCCGCTTTGTTTGACGGAACGTCTGGTTTTATGTACATTCGCAGTCATATTATCAGCGTTTTGAAGACGAGGAAGGCATATATGGTGGCTGATGTGCAGCCGGCCGGATTCTCCGGCGAGCCTTAGGATGGCAGCGCCCTCGAGCCTCTCTACGTCGGCGGACCGAACCCGGCTTCCCGAAGCTGGACCTGTACGGAATCCCGGAAGGACGGGCATCTCACTCTCATGGGTGACGGGAACATAGCAGGGACAGAAAGCTGTGAGGAAAAGGACGTGCTCGGCACAGTCACAGGCATCAGGCGCGGCGACAGGACGGTGAAACCCGCCAAGGGCAGGGTATGGAGGCTGCCGCGGCCACAAAACCGTTATATGCATATCACACCGGGAAGCCATCGACCGCATCGCCGACATCCGCATCAATCTTGCACAACATAGATTATTTCAATAAATTTGTCCGATTCACAAATATACCGGATTATGAAAAAGATTCTTTGCACAATTGCCCTGCTGGCCTTTGCAGCCACTATCTTTGCCCAGACTGTTGAAAAAACAGAATACACTGCCTACATTGGTGAAACCACTGTTTCAAACCAGAGTACATATACCCCCGATTTCCGCATAGACGGGAGCAACGCCAAGGTCCGCAACGTCATTCTGATGATTGGTGACGGCATGGGTCTTGCTGCTGTCAATGCCGGCATGTATGCCAACGGCGGTGCGCTGACACTTACCAACCTTCGCACCTTCGGCTATGTCCGCACCCAGAGCTACGACAACTTCACCACTGACTCTGCCGCTTCCGGAACAGCATATGCAACCGGTCAGAAAACAAATAACGGCTATTTGGGCAAGGACCCCGACAAAAACGACATACCCAATATTCCAGAGCGTCTCACTCCTGCCGGCTTTGCCTGCGGAGTAGTTTCGACTGACAACCTGAACGGTGCAACACCGGCTGCATTCTTCGCCCACCAGGAGTCCCGCAACTCCACTCCAGAAATCTGGGCAGACCTGCCGGCCGCAAGCCTGGCTTTCGCATCGGCAGGTTCAATGCCTGTTTTCGAAGAGCAGTCAGAGCAGACCCGAGAGGCAATCCTTGCCCGTTACACTCTTGTGAACAAAGTAGAGGATGTGGACGGAGCTGCCGCTCCGGTGCTGTACCTTCCGCCCAGCGTAGCCCTTGCCAAGCGTGGAGACTATCTCCCCGTTACAACCCGCAAGGCCATCGAGTACCTGTCGAAGCAGAGTTCAAAAGGGTTCTT
>Ga0265299_10003426_pt1 | contig 15477 bp, 14 predicted proteins | sample AusTroGonzalo_MG_4_FD_193485 | JGI IMG/M metagenome (GOLD analysis project Ga0265299, IMG submission 193485) | Bovine rumen microbial communities from tropical cattle in Woodstock, Queensland, Australia - Gonzalo_02 | ecosystem: Host-associated > Mammals > Digestive system > Stomach > Rumen ... | reverse complement strand
CATCGATAGTGTAGGAATTTGTTTCGCACATATCCTTGGCAAATAGCTCGTAGAAAAGCTTGCGCAGGCACTGACGCATATAGTTGGCATTACTGATGATGAGTCCTGTGTTCCAAAGGAATTCACCGCTGTCCATAAAGATCTGCGCAAACTCGCGTTCTGGCTTTTCTACAAACGACTGGATGCGATACACGTGGTCGAACTCTCCATTGCTACCCATCTGGATATAGCCATAGCCAGGTTCTGGACGTGTGGGTTTGACTCCCATCACCAAGACCATATCCTGTTGACCTACAAGTTCTAAACCGCCAAGAATATTGCGCTTGAAAGCGTCGTCGCCAGTGATATACTGATCGCTGGGCACAATGACTATCCTAGCGTTTTGGTCGCGTTTCTGGATATTCAGCATGGCCCAGCCAACACTACCTGCCGTGTTACGATTGACGGGTTCAATCATCACCCGATCAGCTTCCAGTTCGGGCAGTTGTTCGTTGATCCAATGCTCGTACTCCTTACACGTGCATACATATATATTCTCTTTTGGTACGAAGGAGGCCATGCGGTAGAAGGTTTCTTGCAACTGTGTGCGACCTGTACCGAAGAAGTCTAAAAACTGTTTTGGACGCTCCATTCTGCTTGAAGGCCAGAGCCTTTTCCCACGTCCCCCCGCAAGTATAATACAGTAGTTTCTTTTTGAAATATTCATATAGCAGATTAATAGTTCATTAATTTGGGTGCTAAATTACAAAAAGATATTGACAAATCCAACTATTTTCATGTTTTTTTTCATAAAATTTTGCGTATTAAAAAAAATCTTCGTATCTTTGCACCCGCTTTTAGAGCCCAGATGGCGGAATCGGTAGACGCGCTGGTCTCAAACACCAGTGGGGCAACCCGTCCCGGTTCGACCCCGGGTCTGGGTACAAGCTTTAAAAAGCAATCCTCTGTAGGACAAGTTCTTACAGAGGATTTTTTTGATAGTTTTGATGTGCAGCGATCAGTGGCGTGCGGCTGTCAGTTTTAATACAACGAACTCCGATTGGGTGCCAATGCGGTATTTTCCTCCCCAGATGCCAAGGCCACTACTGATGTAATAGTGGGTGTCGCCTCGCTGATAACTTCCCCATGAGCATTCATAGAGTTGATGAGTGATCCATGAGATAGGCCAGATTTGTCCCTCGTGGGTATGCCCGCTGAGTTGGAAGTCGATACCAGTCTGCTCAGCTTGTTCCAGGTGATAGGGCTGATGGTCCAGCAGAATCTGGTATTTCGTGCTATCGGCTTCCTGCATCAGTTTCCTGAGGGCTTTGCGATGCATATTGGTACGGTCATCACGTCCAATGATGCAGAGGTCGTCTGTAATAAGGCATGAGTCTTTTAACAGATGGATATGGGCATCGGAATAAAATTGTTGTGCGCGTGGTTCGTTACTATAGTATTCATGATTACCCAGACAGGCATAGACGGGAGCCTGCAGACGGTGAAACTCCTCTGCCATCTTTTCTTCAAAGAGTGGACGCACGCTGATGTCGATGATATCGCCAGCGATTAAAATCAAGTCTGGCTGTTCGGCATTAATCATATCTACCCATTTAGCCAAGTCGCTACGGGTGTTGTGATAGCCCAAATGCAGGTCGCTTGCCATCACGATGGTGTAGTCTTTCTTCAGAGGTTTTGTTGTCTGCAGATTCAGTGGTACGCGTATCTTATTATGATAATGGATATTTCCGCAGATAAACACGGTGAGCATGATTCCCAGAATAGCCACAGTGGTGACCCCGTTGGCATACAACCACGAGCGAGGCACTAAGTGCAGGAGTCGGCCCAGGTCGAGCACCAAGAAGAGTAGGACCAGATAGAGCAGGATGAGGATTGTGGTGGTGCCGATTTCATAGAGAATGCGCGAAAGAGGGAGGGGTATCTTCTCCAAAGCACCACTGAAATTAAGAAACAGCATGAAAAAACAAGCAATGCCTGCCGTCAGAATCAATCCTTTCCATATACTGGCCAATGGCAGTAGCACCCATATATGCCAACCAACATAGGCAAGTCCAACGAAGGGGAGTATCAGGAAGAGTAAGAACCACATACTAACTGGGGATTAAAAATGAAAAAGTGGGAGGGACATAAAAAAGGGATGCGCCAGAAAAGGTGCATCCCCTTTATAATTTCCTTTACAAAAATTAGTTCAGAGCGTCAGCAAGCTCAGCACCAGCCTTGAACTTAGCAACCTTCTTGGCAGCGATCTTGATCTTAGCCTTAGTTGCAGGGTTGATACCCTCACGTGCGGGACGCTCGCTAACTGCGAATGTACCGAAACCAACGAGAGCTACCTTGTCACCAGCCTTCAGGGCGTCCTTAATAGCTGCTACTGTGGCATCAAGAGCCTTCTTTGCGTCTACCTTAGAGATACCAGCACCTGCTGCAATCTTCTCTACCAATTCTGTCTTGTTCATAATAAAAAAAGGTTTTTAAAGTGAATAATAATTGTTATTATTAGAAATGATACCGCAAAAATAATAGGAAATCTTCATACAACCAACAAAAAAACAGAAAAAAATTGATTTTTAATGAAAAAAAGTGTGTAAAGGGCTGTTTTTATGCTGAAAAACAGATATTTTTCGTAATTTTGCGCCCAGAAACTAATTAGATAAGAATAAACCTAATAAAAAGTAAGTCAACAAGATGTTTCGTAATATACCGATAGTAACAAGGAATCTGCTAATCATAAACGTGCTGGTTTATCTGTTAGCATCAGTGGTTCAGCTAGGTGGAAGGAGCCTGACGGATTGGGGTGCGCTGCATTTCTTCATGGCCAGTGATTTCCACTTGTATCAGTTTATCACCTATCAGTTCCTGCATGGTGGTTTTACTCATTTGTTTTTCAACATGTTTGCTTTGTGGATGTTTGGCTGTGTGATTGAGAATGTGTGGGGACCTAAGAAATTCATTTTTTATTACATCTTCTGTGGGGTTGGTGCTGGACTGTGTCAGGAGCTTGTGCAGTTTGTGTCGTTTGCTGCTGATGGCCTGACAAGTCTGGACTCTGAACAGATATTGAATGTAAATGGGCAGCGTTTGATGACTGTTGATCAGATCATGAACCTCTCAAGTACCATTGGTGCCTCAGGTGCTGTATATGGTATTCTGTTGGCCTTTGGTATGACCTTCCCCAATGAGCGCATCTTTATCTTCCCCTTGCCCATTCCCATCAAGGCCAAGTGGTTTGTTGCCGTATATGCTGTCATTGAACTGGTTTCAGCTATGAGTAGTGTTGGTGACGGCGTGGCTCACATGGCACATATCGGTGGTATGTTGTTTGGCTTCTTGTTGATTCTCTATTGGCGCAAGCGTCCCAATAGCTACTTCAATGTTGACGCTACCCGTCAGTTCTTTGACAGGTGGTCGAGGAATACTAGTAGGACTAGTCGTACTAGTAATACTAGTCAGACTAGATGGAATACTACCACCACGCACCCTCGTACAGAGGACGATATGGAGTATAATGCCCGTAAAAGGGAACGCCAGGAAGAGATAGACAAGATTTTGGATAAGATTCGTGTCAGTGGCTATGACAGTCTGTCGAAAGAAGAGAAACGACGTCTTTTCGAGGCTAGTCATGAGAAATGATTGAGATTTGAGGTTTGAGATTTGAGGTTTGAAAGTTGTTAAGAATATACTACTAGCCATGCTGACAGGGGTCAGCATCGTGACGGCGTTGTTGTTATTGCTGGTGGGCTATAGCGACAGGATAGACCCTGTGGATCATCCCTTGCTGGCTTGTTTGGGTATGTTACTGCCCTTTGCCGTTATAGCCAATCTATTGTTTATACCCATCTGGGTTTTCTTTAAATGGAAGCGCGTGTGGATTCCCATTGTGGGACTGGTGCTCGCGTATGCACCCATACGTACCTATATCCCTTTCAATTTCAATGTCGATAAAGAACCACCTGCAGAGGGTATCAAACTGGTGTCGTATAATGTGTGTGCCTTTGGAGGTAATTATAAATATGAGCAGGCTGTAGATACGGTGGCAGGCTATCTAAAGCGGATGGATGCCGATATTGTGTGCTTGCAGGAAGATTATGGTGGTAAGGGCGGTAGTGGTTTCGATAAGATGAAGGAACTCTATCCTTACAATGATACTCTCCATTTCTCTAATGATGTTATTTACAATGCGATAGGTATCCATTCCCGTTATCCCATTATCCGTAAGGAACGCCTTCCGTTATCGTCGAGAGGTAATGGGGCGGTGGCCTATTTCCTGCAAGTAGAGGAAGACACGGTTATTGTTGTCAATAACCACCTGGAGAGTACCCATTTGTCTAGTGAGGAACGTGATCGTTATCAGGAGGTGCTGAAGGGTAAGGTGGAGCGCGATTCTGCCGAGGCAGAGTTGTGGTATATCCTGAAAAAATTGTCCCTGCACATGGCTGACCGTGCAATTCAAGCAAGGATAGTTAACGAATTTGTGGAAACGCACAGCGAGTATCCTATTATCCTCTGTGGTGACTTCAACGATACGCCCATTTCCTATACCCGTCATACGATTGCCACCCACTTGAATGACTGCTTTGTATCAGCAGGTTGCGGTTTAGGTCTGTCATTTAATCGGAAGGGCTTTAATCTTCGTATAGACCATATCATGTGCTCAGATGATTATGAGCCTGTGCGCTGTTTTGTAGATAACGAAATGGATGCCAGTGACCATTATCCTATCATTTGTTGGTTGAAAAAGGTTCAGAAACAATAAAAAATGCATGAAAATAGCCAAAAAATTTTCAAATGTGTAAAATTATCACTATATTTGCAGGCTCAATAACGCGATTATATATATAATAAACTAAAAATAAAACAATGCAAAACAAAGGAATTGTAAGATTTATTGCAGTTGCACTCATTCTTGTGTGCTGCTTCTATCTTTCGTTCTCGTTTGTGACTCGCCACTTTGAAAGTAAGGCAGAGGCACTGCGCGCTGAACTGGGAGATAAGGCTGCCGACGAGTATTTGGACTCGCTGTCTTCTGAAGACCATGTATGGCTCGGAGCATGGAGTCTTGACGAGTGCCGTGAGATGGAGATTGGCCTGGGTCTTGACCTGAAAGGCGGTATGAACGTTATTCTGGAAGTGTCAGTGCCTGACATCGTAGACTTCCTGGCTGGCCACAAGGCCGACGAGGGCTATCGTAAGGCATTTGAGGCTGCCGTGAAGGACGAGGAGAAGAGTCAGTCAGACTTCATCAGCCTCTTCGTAGAGCGCTGGAAGGAGTTTGGTGGCGGTCGTCAGTTGAACACCATCTTTGCCACACAGCAGATGCGTGACAAGGTGAACACCAAGAGCACTGACGAGCAGGTTATTGCTGCTCTGCAGGCAGAGGTTGACGCTGCTATCGACAATGCCGAGACAGTGGTTCGTACCCGTGTCGATAAGTTCGGTGTGGCTCAGCCAAACATCCAGAAGCTGAGCGGTCAGAGCCGTATCATGGTTGAAATGCCAGGCGCCAAGAAAGATAAGGATCGTATCCTGAAGCTGTTGTCAGGAAGTGCTGACCTGCAGTTCCATGAGACCTACATGCGTGAAGAGGCTATGCCTTTCATTGGTCAGCTGCACTCTGCTTATCTGGCTGAGATCAGTGACGTTAAGGCTGAGGCTAAGGAGGATACCACCGCTGTTGCTGAGGCTGCTGAGGCTGAAAACGACTCTGTGAATGCCCTCGACTTGGCTGCTAAGAAAGACTTGGCTGCTGCTGAGGCAGGCAACAACGATCAGGCAAAGAGCCTGCTGAACTACCTCGTAGTGAATGACCCCTATCACACAGAGAGCCTCTGCGACGTAGGTTATGCCCGCGTTACAGATACTGCTGAGGTCAACAAGGTTATCTATTCAGAGATTGCCAAGAAGGTGCTCCCCAAGGAGATGCGCCTCTACTGGGATGCTAAGGTCAGCAAGATCGAGAATCCTGAGACTGGCAAGAAGACCAAGGTGCTGCACCTCTATGCTATCAAGGTGAACGATCCTAACGGAAAGGCTCCTCTGACTGGTGACGTGGTGACCACCGCTAAGGACGACTACAGCAACGAGATTGGTAATGTAGGTCCTGTGGTTTCTATGCAGATGAATACTGAGGGTACCCGCATCTGGGCTAACCTGACCAAGATGAACGTAGGTCGTGCCATCGCTATCGTACTTGACGAGGTGGTTTACAGTGCTCCTCGCGTAAACGGTGAGATTCCTGGTGGTAGCTCACAGATTTCTGGTCGCTTCACTCAGGCCGATACTAAGGACTTGGCTAACACTCTGAACTCAGGTAAGATGCCTGCTCCTCTGCGTGTTGCTTCTTACCAGATGGTTGGTCCTTCACTCGGTGCTCAGTCAATCCAGCAGGGTGTTGTATCATTCATCGTAGCCTTCGTGCTGCTGATGGTGGTGATGGTGCTGCTCTATAACTGGATTCCTGGTATGCTGGCCAACTGTGCCCTGCTGTTCAACCTGTTCTTCACGCTGGGTATCCTGAGCTCATTCCAAGCAGCGCTGACCATGCCTGGTATCGCAGGTATCGTGCTGACACTGGGTACGGCTGTGGATGCTAACGTGCTGATCTACGAACGTACGAAGGAAGAGCTCCGCAAGGGCTTGAACATCAAGGAGGCCCTGAACTTGGGTTATTCTAATGCCTTCTCTGCTATCTTCGACTCTAACTTGACTTCACTGCTCACAGGTATTATCCTGTTCGTAGTTGGTACAGGTCCTATCCGTGGTTTCGCAACGACGCTGATCATCGGTATCTGCGTATCGTTCTTCACCGCTGTATTCATGACCCGTCTGGTTTACGATCGTCAGATGAAGAACGACAAGTGGCAGAAGCTCACCTTCTCTACTCCTCTGTCTAAGAACTTGATGCAGGGCACGAAGTTCAACTTCATGGGCTCATTCAAGGCTTCATACGCTATCTGGGCAATCGCTGTTGTCGTATTCTGCGTAAGCTTCTTCTTCCGCGGCGTCAGCAAGAGCATTGACTTCACCGGTGGTCGTAACTATGTTGTAGTACTCGATAAGGAAGTTCCCGTTGAGGATGTACGTGCTGCATTCGATGGCGTATTCGCTCAGAACGACGAGCAGAGCGCTAACCCCGGTTCTCCTGCCAGCACCACTATCATCGCCCTGGGTGATGCCTCTAACCGCACCGTTCGTATCTCTACAAACTGGGACTATGACGTAAACAGCCCTGTGGTTGATGATGTGATTGAGGACAGCATCTACAGCGTACTGAGCAAGGCTGAGCTGATCAAGGCTGAGACCAGCAAGGAAGACTTCCGCACACCTCCTGCCAACGAAGAGGATACCTCTAAGGGTACTATCGTTAGCTCAACAAAGGTGGGTCCTTCTGTGGCTAAGACAATCACACGTAGCGCTATCATTAGCGTTATCCTGGCTCTGATTGCTATCTTCCTCTACATCCTGCTCCGCTTCCGCAACGTTGCCTTCTCTATTGGTTCTATCGTTGCTCTGGGTCTCGATGCACTGGTTGTTATCGGCTTCTTCTCACTGCTCCACACATGGGTGCCCATGTCTCTCGAAATAGACCAGACCTTCATCGGTGCTATCCTGACCGTTATTGGTTACTCTATCAACGATAAGGTGGTGGTATTCGACCGTATCCGTGAGAATATGCAGCTCTATGCAAAGCGCGACCGCAAGCGTCTGTTCAATGATTCACTGAACCAGACCCTGGCTCGTACCATCAACACCTCAGTGACCACGTTGATCGTGCTGCTCACTATCTTCTTCCTGGGTGGCGACAGCATCCGCTCATTCGCCTTCGCCATGATTCTTGGTGTTGTATTCGGCACGCTGTCTTCTATCTTCATCGCTGCTCCTACAGCTTATCTGACGATGAGCCGTAAGGACCGCCTTGAGGAGGCTGAGCCTGCTGCCGAGGTTGCTGAGTAAAGTATAGTAAGAACTATCTATATAAAAAATGTACGCACACACGTGCGTACATTTTTTTGTTCCAATCATGTAGCGATTATCAAGAATTGTCTTCTTTTCTATCTTTCAATACAGATGCCCTGAAGGCTATAACGATGTCCGTTGGGTGATAGGATTCGGATGCGCCCGTTCTCCAGCACCTTGCGAGTGATAGCGGAGTGGGGCTTTGTGTTCACATTGACGATAGCATTTGTATTGGATGTAGCATTGTACTGATAGAGCCAAGGCAAGTACTGGCCATTGCGGAGTGATGTGTAGTTGTAGAGGGCAAACTCAGGTGTTGAGTTATAGGTCAGCGCAATATAGTAACAGTTGGATATGGTGTTGAGGATCTTGAAAGTGCCATTCTCCTGAGGTATCACGTTGAAAGGCTGTGCTGACGACTTGATACCCATGTTGGTGTTGTTGCCATACTTGCTTGACGAGGTATTGAAGTACTGGTAGACATAGCGTCCGTAGTAGTCTTTGATATAATAGTTACCATTCCCGTCTTCCTCAAAGATAAAGGCCATCTTCGCATCATCCATCGTGATAGTACCATTGGTCTCTGTGACGTCTGTGGTGAGCTGGTATTCGTAGGTCTTGTCGATAGAAACTGGCTTGGCTACCTTCAGACCATTGATAGGTGCTACCATCAGATAAGGTACGCCAGCTGTCAGAGAAGTCACCTTGCTGTAGGTGTAGGTAGCAGCAGGCTGTTCCTTCAGACTGAGTGTCACGAGATACGGGTCGTGGTCGGAGTAAGCTGTGTATTTACTGCCTGTAGAGTGAGGGTTGGCAATGTTCAACATCTGTACTGTGCTGATTTGCTTCGCCATGGTGCTGTTAGCAAAGACATGGTCTATCAACTCACCATCGTCAAACCAATGAGAGTAGGCTTCCGCGCCATTATACTTGATAATCTGTTCTTCGTAACCGGCATCCACGAGGTTGTTCAGACATTGCTCACCCATCTCACTGTTCAGGTCGCCCATGACCAGGATGTCTGGATCGCCAGCTGCATTGAGACCTTTCAACAAGGCGATTACATTCTGCTCGCGTTTCTCCATATCCTCTGTTATGTTTCCGCTGGTACTGGCTTTGAAATGATTCATACTAAGTGTGAACGCTTCGCCTGAAGCCAGACTCTTGAAGGTCTGCATGCGCATCATGTTGGGATAGATGGATGTATAGCCTACGGCAGTAGAGATGTTTTGTCCCACGGGTTCCACTTTGTCGGCACGATAGATGAAACCTGATTTGATAAGACCGGTAGCATCAGAAGAGAGATCGTAGGTCAACCCATCGCTCACCACCAGATATTGCTTACCTGTCTTGTTGCTCATGCCCTGCGCCAGCAAGTCCAGTGCCTCTCCGTCAGCACCCTCGCCCTTCGTCTCCACCTCGTTAAAGGCATAGATGTCAGCCTCGTAGGGCGCCAGCGCATTGATGATAGCCAGTGCCTTCTTAGAACGGCCCTCTATAGTGTTATAATTGCTGATGGGCGTGCTATTGCCCTGTGTCCTACTACGATCAAGAGAGTAGAAGAAGTTCTGTACGTTCTGTCCGCATACCTTGATGATGTCGTCGGCCAGCATTAGTTGCGTCCCTGTAAGGAGGAGTAGCAACGATAAGTAAAGTCGATGTTTTCTCATAATCAAATATTTTATTAGGTTATAATGATAGTTTTGGTGCAAATATACAATAAAAATCTGGAATATTGAATACCGAAAACGAAGTATTTGAATTGTTGTCCCCACGCATTTCCCTCTGCGAAATAGGAAATCCCCTACCAAGGATTAGGAAAAACACCTTGCACAGCTGCCAAAGAGTTCATATCTTTGCAACGTAAACAAGAAGTTGAACCCTTTAAAAAGATACAGCTATGAAGAAGTTTTTTACCTATACAGCAATGATCATCCTGACGATGACTCTGTTTACCAGTTGTGATATTGAGTTCTGGGAGGATATGGAAGACCGTAGTGAGGCTCGTACACTCGACGGCACTTGGACTGGCTATATCGATACCTACTATTACGACCGTTGGGGACTGACTGGCGACAGCTATCGCACCACGATGTACTTCGAGCGCACCAGTGCCTATAGCGGATGGGGTTATGAGGTTGACTACGACCTGAACAGCCGCTATTCTGACTATTACTACTGCGAGTTCGAGTGGGATATCTACAAGGGAAGCATCCGCATCCGCTATGCCGACAGTTGGAACGACGTATATATCAACGACTACCGCCTGAGCAGCTCACGCTTCGAGGGTTATATGGACGACGGCACCTCAAAGGATATCGTGTTCCGTCTGAACTACGACAATCGCTTCGACTGGGGCTACTGGAATACACGCGGCATGACACGCAGCGCCAGCGACAGCACCACCACCGCCTCTGCAAAGGTGATGGCCAGCGGAAAGTTTGCTAAGTAATCCTGCCGTTGTTACACAGAAAAAGCGTATCTTTGCAGGCAAAAAGGTGCAAGGATATGAAGATACCAAGTCTGCAATACTATCATATAGCTGAGGGCATCACCGCCTTCAGCTCTATGCGTGAAGGGGGGGTTAGCACAGGACGCTATGGCGAGTTTAATATCAATCGCTATTGTGGTGATAGTGATGAGGCTATCCGAAAGAACCGCGAGGCGCTGTGCCGCCTTCTGGATATTACCGACGACCGTCTGCTGATGCCGCATCAGGTCCACAAGGCTGAGATAGCCGTGGTTGACGAACAGCGGGATATAGACCTTGAAGGCTATGATGCGCTGATGACCAACGTGGAAGAGGTGTGTATCGGCGTCTCTACAGCCGACTGTATCCCTGTGTTGCTCTATGACCCCAGGCAGCGTGCCGTCTGTGCCGTTCATGCCGGATGGCGAGGCACAGTGATGCGCATCGTGGAGCAGTCCATAGCAAGGATGACGGAAGTTTACGGCACCAACCCCCAAGACCTTATCGCACAGATCGGTCCGGGTATTCACTTGGAGAGTTTCGAGGTGGGTGACGAAGTATATCAGGCCTTTGAGAAAGAGGGGTTCCCGATGGAATCCATCAGCAGAAAATATCCCTGCGGCAGCCGCTCGACCTTTGGTCGCTTGCACGGCAAGAAATTATTCACTTCTCACTCTTCACTTTTACCTTCCAAGTGGCATCTTGATTTGCCTGAGTGCAACCGCTTGCAGTTGATTTCCGCAGGCGTGCCTGAAAGCCAAGTCAGCGTGTCGCCCGTGTGCACCTATATGCAGTCGGACACCTATTTCTCAGCCCGCCGACTGGGCATCGATTCGGGTCGCATCTTCACGGGCATTATCCTAAGAAGAAGAGACTGACACCTACAACCGATACCACAGCACCCACTACGGCGCGCCACGTAATCTGCTCCTTAAACAGCCAGTAGGACGGCAGGATAATGATGATAGGCGTCGTAGCCATCAGCGTAGAGGCGATGCCGGCACCTGTGTATTGTACAGCCATCAGCGAGAAGCCTACACCCACGAAGGGACCGAATATCGTGATAGCCGTTGCTACCGTCAGACCCTTCCTGTCGTGCAGCGCCTCGCGCAGCGGAGCCATTCCCTGACGCACATACATCAGCAATGAGAAACCTATGATGCCTGCCACGCAGCGATAGAAATTGGCACTAAAGGGAACGAGCCACGAGGGCATGTCTGCCGTCATCTCGTAGTGGTCCATACCAATCTTACTCAGCACCAAGCCCACGCCCTGACACACAGCGGCGCCCACGGCAAAGAGCACACCGTTCAGAGGCAGTTTCAGCGACACCTTATGATGCTCGCCCCGACCCAGCACCGAGATGCTGATACCAAAGAGCGTCACCAGCATGGCCACGATGCTCATCAGCGTCATCTGCTGACCCAGCGTGACCCACGCCATCAGCGCAGCCGCCAATGGCGCCATCGTCATAAACAGTTGTCCGAAGCGCGAGCCAATGATGATATAGCACTGGAAGAGGCAGAAATCGCCTATCACGTAGCCTACCAGTCCTGAGAGCAACATCCATCCGCTGGCCTCCCACGAAGCTCCAGCAGGCAGCGGACTGCCCGTTACCACCAAAAACAACACCACCGAGAACAGCAGCGCCAGCGCCATTCTCAGCACGTTCAACGTAAGGTTTCCCAGTCTCTTTGAGCCAAATTCGCTCAGCAGCGCCCCAGCCGTCCATGAGAACGCTACGCCAATAGAAATTAATTCGCCAATGTAAGTCATAGTTTTCGTTATCCGTATCTGCATTTTGCAAACACGGTGCAAAATTACAAATAAAAATTCATTTTATCCGACATTTTTCCAAATTATCCGTGTGTCTGTATCAGATTTTCCTTTTTCACACCTTATGCAGATATAACAGGTATACATTGGCTATTTCTATTGTTTGTTTACTTCCGTTTCCAAGTCTGTGTCTCGTACAGGAAACCGATGTAGCCGCGTACTTTCAACTTGCCGTCTTCCAGCCAGATAGAGCATTTATAGTCCTTGCCGTTCTTGGGATTGTAGATGCGACCACCTTCCCACTTGTCCTTCTTCTTTGAGAGACCAGAGAGGATGTTCACGCCCATCAGTTTACGACTGCGCAATTTCTCGTCAGGATTGTGGGTGTCCTTGGTCTCAGGACCCTGCTTCAGCCACACAATCTTACCGTTTACCTTGCCGTTGGCCTCATAGATTTCCACCTGGGCATCGCCTGCCTCAGTCAGCCATTTCCCTTTGATGTCTTGTGAATAACCAGCCAGTGCGAACACGGCCAATACTAAACTTAATACAAATTTTTTCATCTTTTTACTTGTTTATATTGGTGATAATTCTTTTTCTTATTCCTCTTGCTCCTCACTCTTCGTGACATCCTCTATCTGTTTGAGAATCTCCTGATAGTGGCGTGACATCTTCCTGTCGAAAGCATAGCTTAAACCGAAGGCTAAGACTACCAAGATGATAATACGACTTACTGAGGGCTGGTGGGCTATGAGATACTCGTTGTAGAAAAACAGAACGAACCATAGGGCTATAAGGGGATAGGAGATGAAGTTAAATATGCGCTCATACTTCTTGATCTTCAGTACCTTTTTGCGTACTTTCAGCAGGTCTTGCTCAAACAGATGCTTATCGTCTATCAGTCGGCATATCCTACGGCGGTGCCAGGCGTCGTAAATCAGTCCGATGGCGATGAAAAGCCACATCCACACGGGCTGATGCATGTAATAGCAGAACAACAGATAGAGCAATGGGATAAAGATGATATCCAGAATGAAGAGCAAACGATAGTTTTTGTTGACGTAAGAAGCATTCTTCTTCACCGACTGACGAATCAGCGAGTCGTTCACAATCTCCTGCTGCTCCAGTTTCTGCTTCAGTAGCGCCATCTGCTGGCGCATATTCTCAAGATCATAATTCTCATTCATAATGGGTGGTGTTTTTAATCGTTAGACATTTGTTTCAGTTGTTTGCGAATGCGATGAAGACGCAAGCTGACGTTTTTGGCAGTGATGCCTACTATTTGACCTATCTCTTCGTAGGGCAGGTTCTCGAGCCACAGCAGTACGATGGCGCGATCGAAGGGCTGCAGGCGCGAGATGCGCTTGTGGAGCATATCCACTTGACGTGTGTCATCGTCGTTGTCCTCAAAGAGATTGATGTCCATTGTCATGCGTACCTCTGATGAACGACGTTTCTTCTTCCTGTCCTGTGAGATGCAGGTATTCAGCGCAATTCGATATATCCAAGTCTTGATATTGGCGCGTTGCTCAAAACTCTCAAAGCCTTTCCATAGGTTTATCAGCACCTCCTGAAAAAGGTCTTCCACTTCGTCGGCATCCTGTGAGAACATGTAGCATACGGTATATATCGTGCTGCGATGCTCCTTCACGGTTTGCGCAAACTGTTTCTCTGATGCATTCATTTCTTTGTCTTTTCTGTATTTCTTTACCCATTAGACGCAGCAAAGTTACGAAAAACTACGTGAATTACAAAAAAAAAGCACCGCAAGGATGATTTCCCTGCGGCGCCTCTTATAAAAATAATGTACGTGCGTATTAGTCGGCGAGCTTTGCCTTGATCATCTCGCGGTTCAGGCGAGCGATGTTAGCGATGGTCTCGTTCTTAGGACATACAGCCTCACAAGCGCGGGTGTTGGTACAGTTACCGAAGCCCAGCTCGTCCATCTTGGCAATCATGTTCTTCACGCGGCGGGCAGCCTCAATCTTACCCTGGGGGAGCAGGGCGAGCTGAGAAACCTTTGACGATACGAAGAGCATAGCAGAACCGTTCTTACATGCTGCAACGCAAGCGCCGCAACCAATACATGTAGCGCAGTCCATAGCCTCGTCGGCATCCTCCTTGGGGATGAGGATAGCATTGGCATCCTGAGCCTGACCAGTGCGGATTGTGGTGTAGCCACCAGCCTGGATAATCTTATCAAAGGCATAGCGGTCGACCATACAGTCCTTAATCACGGGGAAGGCAGCTGAGCGCCAAGGCTCTACGGTGATCACGTCGCCATCGTTGAAGCGACGCATGTAGAGCTGACAAGTGGTAGCACCACGCTCTGTACGACCATGAGGTGTACCGTTGATGTAGAGAGAGCACATACCGCAGATACCCTCGCGGCAGTCGTGGTCGAACACGAAAGGCTCCTTGCCTTCGTTGATGAGACACTCGTTGAGAATGTCGAGCATTTCGAGGAATGAGGTATCATCGGGGATGTCCTTCATTTCATAGCTGTCGAAATGGCCCTGGTCCTTGGGGCCGTTCTGGCGCCAGAACTTTATAGTAAATGAAATATTTCTTGCCATAATTAATTTTTGTAGTTACGTGTTTGTACCTTGATTGCCTCATACTCCAGGGGTTCCTTGATAAGCTCAGGCTCGTTGCCCTTGCCTTTGTACTCCCAGCAGCCTACATAGAAGTAGTTCTCGTCGTCACGCTTAGCTTCGCCTTCCTCGGTCTGATACTCCTCACGGAAGTGACCACCGCAAGACTCGTTACGGCTCAGTGCGTCGAATGCTACGAGCTGACCCATTGTGAAGAAGTCGCGCAGGTGGATAGCCTTGTCGAGCTCCACGTTGAGACCTTCCTTGGTGCCAGGTACGAAGAGGTTGGTGTCGAACTCCTTCTCGAGCTCGTGCATCTTCTTTAAGCCTTCCTTCAAGCCCTCGGCGGTGCGACCCATACCTACATATTCCCACATGATGTGACCGAGCTCCTTGTGCAGAGAGTCAACAGAGCGCTTACCCTTGATGTTGAGCAGACGGTCGATCTCGGCGTTAACGCCCTTCTCGGCCTCCTCGAACTCAGGACGGTCGGTAGATACCTTACCCCAGATGCTCTGGTCAGCCAGATAGTTTTGGATAGTGTAAGGCAGTACGAAGTAACCATCGGCCAGACCCTGCATCAGAGCAGAAGCACCCAGACGGTTAGCACCGTGGTCAGAGAAGTTACACTCACCGATAGCGAACAGACCGGGGATAGTGGTCTGCAGCTCGTAGTCTACCCAG
>Ga0265299_10003424_pt1 | contig 15484 bp, 6 predicted proteins | sample AusTroGonzalo_MG_4_FD_193485 | JGI IMG/M metagenome (GOLD analysis project Ga0265299, IMG submission 193485) | Bovine rumen microbial communities from tropical cattle in Woodstock, Queensland, Australia - Gonzalo_02 | ecosystem: Host-associated > Mammals > Digestive system > Stomach > Rumen ... | reverse complement strand
AGAGATCCATAAAAACGGCCGTCCCCTGCGCAGAGAGGGGTTCGCCGCGTGGTTCAACCGATGGCTGAATCCCTTCGTTGACGAACAAAACACGATAAGTTTCGTCCGCCCCAAAACGTCCCCGTTGACCTTTACGGCTTCCGAATCGAAAAACAAGGTCTGGCTCAGCGAATCGTCCTTCGACCCGAAAAAAATGACTATCCCGAACTTCACACCCCCGCCCAAAGACAACAAGAGAAAAAGCAAGGAGCAACCCATTCAAATTTCCGAAGGCCTTTCCATTGAAATCAAGAGACCTTCAGGGTCGGAATCCTTCCCCACCGGTCACCTGAAATATTCCATTGAAGGCAAAGACGACACAGGCGGATATTACTTCTTCATCGGCTTGCTCATCGTTTTGTCCATTATCTCCTTTGCCACCCTTTTGTTTTTGTTAATAAGAGGATTATAAGAAACTTTCAAATTAACTTTAGTAATTAATTTTAGTTATTCATTATAAAAAACAAAAAAATGGTTGATTTCCCAACAACACTTATTATTGGATTAGGCGGTGTAGGCTCTCAAATTGCCGCAGAAATCTACAAAAAATTCATTGACAGCAATCCTTCTGATATCAAAAAGCGCAATATCTTTTGTCTTGCTCTTGACACAGACGGCGGCGATGTTGAAAAAAGAAAAAAAATCCTGCCCAAGAACTGGGTGGTGAAAACTTCATCTGATCTTAGTTGCACTGTCGGCGATTATGTGAACAGCATAAGCAACACCACAACCGTCAACGAATGGTTCGATACCCGCAGCAAACATGTGATGGAAATGTCCCTCAATGAAGGCGCGGGCCAAATCAGAATGGCATCCCGTCTTGCCTTGATGGCCGCCATCGGCGAGGAAAAACTCAAAACCATTGACTTCGCCATCGCTTCCCTTCTCACCCTTGAACCTGACCGTCATGCGGGAAATGATATCAAAGTCCACATTGTCAGCAGCCTCGCCGGCGGCACCGGTGCGGGTTCGTTCCTTCAAATTGCCTACTATGTGAAGGATGTCATGCGGAACGACTACCATATTAACAGCCCCAAGATTACCGGTTATTTTGTGCTCGCAGACGTGCTCTGCAACGACCGCGCGGTAGGATTCAATGTCAAACAAGTCGAAAACACCAGATCCAACACCTATGCCTGTGTAAAAGAGTTAGATGCCTTTATTCATAGAGATAAAGTACAGATTTTCAGACCAATAGATTTTGAATACAAACTGGCGCAAGAGGATAAACGCCTCCCGCACGGGGTGCCTTACAATCTCTGCTATATGATTGATTACACCACACGACAAGGACAAAATCTTAACAGCTGCAAGTATTATTTCGACCAAGTTACAGATTTCGTCTATCTCAATGTGTTTACAGACATTGGCACTTCACAACGTTCAAGGTTGATTAATGATATTCGCCAAACTGTTGAAAATGGTGGAAATGGGGCTTATTCAGCCATCGGTGTCTCAAAACTGGTCTATCCTGTGGAGGACTTATTCCATTATTTCGCAAACCGGAAAGTGGTTGAAAACCTGAGTTCTTCATGGATTGAGCTTGACAAAATCTTTAAGGATGCCTGGGCCGAATACAAGAAAAAACTTAATGAAGGAATAAAGGTCGAAGAACCTAAAAAAGACGATTATTTCTGTCTTAATGTCGAAACTTTTGCAAAAAGCGGCACCGGAATCAAAAAAACAATCTTCAGCAACATTTACGATAGTGTTTGGGTACTTGACGACGAATTGCAACGAGTCAGGAAAAAAAGCACCGATTATGTGGATGCCGTTGAGAGACATGTCCAAAACGTCATTAACGGCATCAACAAATTCAATCATCTCTATGAAAACAGCCGTGCGCCCATGGACACCTTCCTGACAGAAGACGACGAGCCCAATGATACTGCAAGCATTACTGAAAGAGAAGAAAATCTTGAAAAGTTCAAAAAATATGCTAAATCTACCGTCGAAAAGGTTAAAACAAGCACTATCAATGATTGTTTCCTTGCCAGCCATGACGAAGAAACACGGGTGGCTCGCGACAGGGCGAACAGCCAGCACCAACTGAACACTCATATTCTCAACCCGGGCCATGAGATGCACCCTATTGCCGTACGCTACTTCCTCTATGATGTAAAACGTGAAATTGAAAGAAGACTTGTATCGTTAAAACCTGAAACTGAGGAACTTCTCAAACAAATCGACGAGATGTACCAACTCAACTTCAACGTGATTGACGACAAGAACGATGCAGATGACGAATACAAAGAGAATGCCCAGGAGAAAATGGGCATCATGTACAACCGTAACAAAGCATTCTTCAAGCGCATCTGGCAAAAAGTCATTGGGAAAAGTGAAATCAAGGAATTTAAGGAAGAGTACCTCAAGTTTTCCGGCATTCAGAGCGAAAATATCAAATCTTACGCTGAAAAACAACTTCTCCTCTTCGTTTACGAAGGCCTTCTGACCCAACTGAGTAGACTTATCGAGGAGAGCGAGCGTTTCTTCGAGCGGCTGCCCGAAACCCTTAACAGCATAAAGAGAGAGGGCGAGAGTCTGCTTATCAAGCACGACAACAACATCGACCCGTCCATCTCATACGTTCTCGCAAGCAAACAATTAAAGGAAGAAATTTATGAGGATGAGGTGGCCATCACAGGATCTGTGTTTTTCCCGGAGGACATGTCCGCCCAGATTTACCGCACCATGTTTGACACCACCTTCCAATCCCTCCAAAATCCGAGAAGGAACCGCGAGCTGACAGACCAACAGAAAGAACAACTGTGGAAAGCGCAAGTTGAAGCCGACTTGAAAGTATTTAAGGAAGTTGTTGATTTACAACACGATACACTCAAGAAAGAATCACACTATGCAGAATTGAATGTTATTCAGGCCCTGCGTAAGGAGGCGGAGTTTATAGTACCGCAAGAAGCGCCCAATCGGAAGTCACTGGTATTCGCCCACATGAAATCGGTCATTGACAATGTCAAACAAATGGCAGAGACCCGTGGAGCAGACCACATTGACACCTCAAACAACCGACCCATCAATTCTTGGGGCTTCCATCCCGAGTGTGTTGACGACCACTCCTTGTCCGCCCAAGAAAGATCTGACTTGTTCGGCTCCACCGACATCGGAAACAATCCGTTGACCGCGGCTTCCCAAGAGGTCAGTGAGCTCTTCAGCAAATACGAACTCATACGGGCTGATTCCATCAACCAGCTGGAACTCAGCAAGAACTTCAACGGGTTTATGAATACCCCGACAAACAATTTGGCTCAAGGGAATATGGGTAATTATTACAAAGCATACCAAGACCTTATTAACCGAATCCTTAACGGCAGCGAGGCCTACTCCCCGCACCTTGACAAACGCTGGCATCTGCCTTCTTACATGCCGAACATCGGCGAATCACCGGAGAAAACGATGCAGGAGATCTTCAAATCGTTGTATTCAGGACTCCTGTTTGGCCGCCTGACGGTGAAGACCGACAGCGGTGAGGATTACTGGTACGCCATATCCACACCTTCCAACTATATCTATGACATTGATAAGAATAGAATTGGAATCAAAGGCAAGACAATTCCATTATCCATCAACAGATTGTTCGAGCTTGGACTGGCCTTCAACCCGAAACTGGTCTCAAATATTCTGGCATTCAGCGACAAAAAATGGAGCGATGCCAGAGAAAATTGGCTGAACACCATCGACAAGGATTTGGATAAAATGAAAAGCCAGCCCATCATCAAGAAAATTTTGGATTTCAAATTCTCGACGATCTATTCGGCCACTAATTGGAGCAATGAAAAATTCAACTTCTTCTATATCGTGAACGACCAGGCGAATGTCGGGTTTATTGCCCAACATAGCATCCAGTTGAAGAATCTGTTCTTCAATGATCTTATCCATCGTTTGATTGACGTTTTCGATCCTTCTGTCAACACGTATAAACTATGTCAATATCTGTTCAACAGTATCTCCAATAACACGTTGAAAAGCGAAGCTTTAGACATTCTTGATACGGCAAAAGAAAACGGACTGTTTGAACCTCAGAACTTCTAATAATGGCAGCATCGGTTCTTTTGAATTTTGCCAATGGTGCTGATTTCACACCAACCGACCCTCTTATAGGCGTGATCAGGGCAGGAGTTCATCTCCTGTCCTATGGCACGCTTTCGGCTGAAAGTTTTCCTGACAGTAGTCTGGGAGACGAAAGAATCGCCTATATCAGGAAAAAAATGAGCCAGCTGCGCAACATCCTTGAAGATCGCAGCCTTTCCTCTCAAGATTACGGAGAGCGGATCAGGGTGATTATCATCCTTGACTTTAAACCTTGGGGATTCCTAAAGCCCGACAATCTCGGGGCCGATATTACTTTCGATGCGGCTTTCCCCACGCTAAAAGTCAATTTTGTCAAAACACTGCTAACCGAGGTTTTTGGTGCGAAGAACCCCCTCCTGCAACGTTTCGACTATGTTTTTATCTTCGTCGATGACAATTCCGACTCGGAACGGTGTAAACGTTACAGAAAAGTGGCCTACCACGGCTATTGCCATTCAGGGGGGGTAAGCGACTGGTTCTCGTCCACTGACATTTCGCTCAACAAAAAAAGGAATGATATCTTGAAGAAGCATTTTCCCGATGCGAATTATCCCGATGCAAGCCTTCCTTTGACACATCCTTCCGTCAAACCCTTTTATTCTCAGTTTCTTGACGAAGAAACCCATGTGCTGAATTTGATAAAAAAACATTTGGCGACAATTGGAAAAGATGACGAGTTCGACACGGCTGTCGAACAGTTTAGTGCCAATACGGTTGGCGATTTTATCAAGACCAATTACGAAACCTTTTTGCAAACACAAATCAGAAACATCGCCGGCTTAGGATCTGACCGCCATCACGACTGTACTTTCTTCATCCTGAATCTGAGAAGGAATATCGCCACGCAACGGAGCAAGGACAACATTGCTCTAAAATCTCTTATCCAACTCATCTGTACCATAGATGACGATCAGTTTGACAGACTATTCCGCCCTCTCAGCGACATCAATTACCAAAAACTGTTTATTCTGGCAGATCCCGACAGTGATGACATAAGGATTGACGCCTTGATTGAATATTATCAAGATATTACAGCACTGGGGACTCAGATGGGCGGACCTACCTGGAGAGATAGCGTAAGACAGATGTCCGGCTTGAATTGGGCATCAAACAAAGAAGTGAAATATTATGAATATTCCCCTAGACAACGGGATTTGACAAGCGGACATGAGAACATCAACGAGGTCCTTGACAATAAGAGCAAGGAGAAAATCCGTAAGTTTTTGGATGTAAGACGGGTGCCTTTCTTTTTTGGTGACAAACCTGACGACTGGGCATGGTATCGGTCCGTGTTGCAAGCCCTCAACGACTGTCTCTCATTTGAAGACGACTATGAAGGTCCCGTCATTGACAACCTGTCAAGAATTTCAGATGTAGAACTGCCGAAAACAACGGTAACGACCGACTACAGTGCTCTGGAATCAGCTATCGAAAAGTATTCTTCCGAAGAAATCAAAAGCACGGTGGACTATGAAGCGTATCTTTACAACAGAAAAGTGCAGTTAGACTTGCTTGCGACAAAATCAGAAGGGCTGAAAAAAGTATTGGTAAAACTGGGCTTTTTCTCACGCTTATTGTGGATAGCCCTTATTTCCATTGTAATCTTCTCCTTATGTTTCGCCTACCACTTTTTCAACAGTAACACTACCGACAGTCCCTGGTTGGCCGTTGCCGGCTTTGCGGCGGCAAGTTTGGTATTGGTTTTCGGGGCGGTTATCGCACACGCTGGCGTGAAAAAAATAATCAACTCCTACTACAAGGAGATTGATACCATTTTCAGCACTATTCGAAAACTTGCAAAAGATCACCTCCTCTCCATCAACAAATTAGCCGCTGAGATGGACGAGGCGGACGCTAAACGCAAAACGTTGTCTGAAATGAAAACCAAATTCGACGAATGGAATCAACATAACAAAAAAGTGGAGCTTTGGGTCACTTTTGCGAGAAAAATGACACTTCTGCTTGAGACCTATCTCAGAGACCTCAACATTCGTGACGAAAACAAAAACAAGACTATCACCACATGGAAGATTAATGAGGATATTCTTGAAAACGAGCCGCGCGTTGTGGTTCAAATTCGTTCCAAGGACAACTACCAGAATATGCAACCCGTCTTTATGGTCACCAACAATAACAAGGAAACCACCATCGCAAATGTCACCTGTTTCCTCTCACGTTTCCAATTCACTTGTGTAGAGCAATAATATTCATCAAAGAAACTTGAACATTAAAGAAAAATGCCAACAATTATCTTCGCCATATTAATACTTGCTTTTTTCATTATTGAATTGACACTCACCACCAATAATGTCAAGCAAAACGCCTATCAATGGTGGCACACCCCATGGTTTGCCCTTTTGTACACGATCGTAATATATCTTGTATTCTATTTCTTTGATTTGGCTGATTCTGAATTATTAAACTGGCTTGAAGACAACTATAAAGCAGAAGCTTTCTATTGCCTCTTAGGCTTGGTCGTTTGGCTTCCCTTTCAGTTTATCTTGCGGCGTCCAGCCGTGCACAATTCGTTAATTGACCTCTATCGTAAGATATTTGCCCAAAACGAGGAAGAGAAAAACAACAAATTGCCTTTCCCCTACTACTATTCCCCGACAGACAATACATTAAAATCGAGAGTGGGGCGGGTTTTCTACCAATTGACGCTGAAGTACACCATTCTTATCGTCGCCATTATCTATGCTATCGCCTTTATTATCGCCCATTTCTATCCGAATATATTTTTCCCGTTTTCAGCTTTTGGAATCTTAGGGTTGCTGCCGCTTTTGGAGTATTTCATTTATTTGAGTGCCGAAGTTGAAGAAGAGCAAATTTTCGAAACGGATGAGGGAGCAACTGAAGAGAGAAGCGATTTTGACGATTTGTGGCAAACCTTTGTGGACACCTTTGACAATTATTCTGTAGCATGGAAACGCAGCTCTACCAACAGCAATAGCAATATCAAAGATAGTTTTGAAGATCTTTTCAATAAGTTCAAAGACCAAAAGAGGGGCGGTGTCATCGAAGACTGTGATTTGGTGACCGCCTTTTCCGAATTGGTTCCCTTTTTCATGCATACCATCAAAGAGGGTCGCTATATTCTCGTGGCTTTCGACATTCCCAAGCATTTTTCCACCTCGCGACAAAACAGCTACATAGGAGAGATAGCCAACAAGCTTACTTCCATGCTGATCAAGCGTTACCCGATGATCAATGAAATCACAAAATTCATTGTCTATGATGAAAAATCAACGCTGAAGGTGTTTAACAACAGCATTGTTATGGCACCGCTGCCCTTGATTACCAGACAGGACATGCACGACAAGGAGTGGATGCGGAATCTGGGGCTAATCACCGTGGTGAATGTGTTTGACAAAGGGGTTTCCAATTTGTATGAAAACAGAAAGTTCGGATACATTCTTCAATCTGTCAATACGGATTATCAGATTATTGTTGTTTCAGCCTTCCGAAAAGAATTGGAACCGTCACTTGAGAAAACTTGGCTCACGAAAGAGGCCAAAAGCCTTCCGGAATGCAAAATCAATCCCTGTCCCAGTGGAGAAAAACAATATTTTATAGGTTACAACTTTGAAGAGTGGCGATACCGCTACAACCAAGTGTTGTCCGCATGGCCCTCCGATACGCTCTATTCCGGCAGCGAAATGATGGTGTTCCCGTTATGCTCCCGCATTAGAGGAAGAGAGAAGACCATTACGCCTGTGCACCAAGTTGAACTGGCATACACCGATGCACTTGAGGGTAACGAGGAACTCCGGAACTTCCATAACTACTTCGATTCGAAAACCTATCAAATGAATCCGAATAGCGTCAATAAAAAAGTAACTCCCCACGTTCTGCCCGTTGACGAGATTCTGGAAGCCCAAACTCTATTGATTATTTATGACAATGAAAACAACTCTGCAGCCACCTACATGAAATGGATTCATATCGGGAAAGAAGAGAATTTCTCTATTGTCATCTCCAAACCCTATCTGTTCAGAGACTATTTTAATGCGAACCATGACTATTTCACTCGTTTCCCCTTTACGGCTCTGCAGCCTCGTATGTGCAAAAGCCGTATCACACTCGCCATCATTCTGTTGAGCCTTCTTAAAGAAAGCAAACAGGAAGAAAGCGTCATCAAAGGATATTTGGACAAATATTATGATAACACGGAGATTTACTCCGTTCCTGAAAAATTAAAGGAACTTTTTTCGACCTATTTCAGCGACGACCTTGCCAACGATATTCGGACCTCGGAAGAGGTGGTCTTTAACGGAAAAGAGTATCGGAGACAAGTGATGTTTGAGTTAATTCATCCCGACCGCGTCCACCAGCCCTATTTGGACATCATCACTGTCAAAGACGGAAATGGCAATATCCTTTTCGACATTCCAAGGGATTTGCTTTATCAAAATTATAATATAGGGCAACATCATTCGTTTTCAGGATGGCCCTATCTTATCGAAAGTTTTGACAATCAGAACAAGACGCTTAATGTCAATCGCAGCGATGAAATAACCAATATTTTATTCTATAAACCCTGCTACAGCATTGAGGTTGTCTTGAAATCCGACACCCCAATCATAAAAGATATGGGCAAAAAAGGACCGTCAATCTATCACCATCAATCTGGAGAAGAATTAGCCTATAAACTAACAGGTTTTGAGACCAATATCACCATCAAGACCAAGCAGTGGGTGACGTTTAAGGAGAAATATTCAGCACCCTATTTTTCGGCCGGAACCTCTACGATTGAGCCCACAAACTCGACAGATACGCCTCCAAGAGCCTACAATCACGGGAAGATTCTCAAATTATCGCTACGTTATCTGCCAAAATACAAAAATGACATCAACAATGTGAGGAAGATGCTGCATTTGTTGATTTACGAAGGTTTGCAATCCCTATTCCCGCATCACGCCCAATATCTGATTATTGCTACAAAAGGCGAAGGAGACGCTGACCTCCCCTGGATTTTCAATGATTTCAATTGCACTGACGAGACGCAAGACGGCTGGCTTGACTTTTATTTTATTGAAGATGCCCATATTGACCTCGGTTTAATCGCCGCGTTGACCGATGAAAACATTTGGTATCTTATGGGTTATATCTTTGATTATCTGCTGTGGTTACAAGAAGATCCCATCACCCCTGACGGCTACGACGCATATCTTAATAGGAAGATAGATGACAAAACATCATTCCTGAAATATGGAAATACTGCGTTGCCTGACTATTTCAATATTGAATTGGCCATCGAATTCATCCGTGATCATTTCACGGGCAAGGATCTGATGCAAACGCAACAAAAACGTCGCTCCATTTCAAATAGCCCCAACAGTTCCAACAGTGCTTGCGATTTTTGCGGTAAAGAAATGAAAATGAGCAACATGCAGCGTCTTGAAGATGGCCGTATGCGCTGCAATAGATGTGCCGAGGGAGCCATTGACACCGAAGAAGCGTTCTTGGCCGTGTACCAAAAAGTGGTGGAGGCGTTTAAAACCCATCTGGGCATCGATTTCAGTCTCATCCCCCATACCACACATCTCGTTTCAGCCGTTGAACTCCATCAGCTCGGTGGATTCTCTTTTTCTTTAACCAACGGATATGATGCCCGAAAAATCATCGGTTTCGCTAAAGATTCCAACATCGTTGACCCAATATATGTGGAGAACGGATACAGTGCCGACAAAACTTTCGGTATCATAGCCCATGAACTGACCCACATTTGGCAATACAACAACGAAGAATTCCAGATGGTGTCGTCCAATAGTGAAGTATGGATGGAAGGGCTCGCCGTTTGGACCGATCTGTACCTTTCAGAGAAAAACGGGGCACCAAACATTGAAAATCTGCGTAATGCTTGGCTCGCCCAACCTGACATCTATGGCCGCGGCCTGAATATGATTATGAACACCTGTCCCGACAATCCTTACCAGTATATACACGACCAAGCCCAAATACTATAATCTTTTGTTCTTCAAATATTTAAATAGATAGTTTTTAATAAAAATAAATAATTATGAAAAAATTCAATCCATCCATCGAACCATCCATTGAATTGGAGCAACAACTTGGCTCTCAAATATATACAGCATTACAAGGGCCTGTAGTTGAAGAAGTCATTCGCAAAATCAAGATTAGCAGCAGCGATGCCTATTGGCGCAGCAACATGGAGGGCCACTGCCTTAAAGTGCAAGAGGATCTGCTACCAGACTTCTACGCTTTGTGTCAGGAAGTTAAAAACAATCTCGGTTTCAATGAGTTAGTGGATTTCTATATTACTGGCGATTCAACGGCAAATGCTTTTTCTCTGGCTGCCGAAGACAGTAATGAACCCCATATCGTCAACGTAAACTCCGGTCTTTTCAACCTTATGACCGAAGACGAGTTGCGCTTTGTGATTGGCCATGAACTCGGCCACCTTATTAACCGTGACACGAATTTAAGCCGCCTTATCCAGTTTGTCTTCCCTCCAGACTCCAATATTCCAGTTTCTCTGCAATATAAAATCCGTTTGCACAACCAGTTGGCCGAACTGGTGGCCGACCGTTATGGGTATATGGCAACGAAAAACTTGAACGTTTGCGTGACGGCGTTTTTCAAAATGGCCTCAGGTTTGGATTTGACCAAGATGAACGTGAGTCTTGACGCTTTGATTGCGGACAACTCCCGCCGCTTGGATTATTTCTTGAAAGACCGTGGCACCAGCCGCTCCTCCCATCCTGTCAACCCCATCCGTGTTCAGGCCCTGAACTTATATGCCAATGCACAATCCGCTGAAGAACTGCAACAAGGGATGGAAGAACTCATTTCCATTCTCCTGAAGGTGGGCGATTCCGAGTTGGACGAACATCTGGCTTACTTCATTGCATCAGCCGGTCTCATTGTCTCTTCGGCGGATGGAACTATAAAGGAAGATGAGGTGAACCACATTTTGAACGACCTCGCAAACCTCAAGATATTCCCCAGATTATTCCTTGATGAGATTGTCAAAGGCGATGTTAACAAAATCTTCAACCAAGCTGTCAGTAATATCTTGAACATCAACCCCGGCATGCGTGAAGGCATGTTGCAGTTTATGATAAATATCGTCCTGAGTGACAAGAAAATAGCGGAAAGAGAGGTCGGGCTTCTATACGATTTCGGCGAAAGTATCGGTTTTAGCAACATGGAGGTGGCCTCAGCCATTGCCGTGTCTATACAACAGAACTATTTGCCAAGTTTGGAATCTATCTGTTAAAAAAAGGGAGGTCTCGAACCTCCCTTTTTTTCTCTCATCCTTGTCTCGATTAAACACCGAGGGCGGCATAGAATTTCTCACGAGCACCCATCAGGATATTCAACAAACGGGGCACCATATCGTCAAGCACGGGGGTGCTGTCAATCAAAATCTCGGTAGCAGCCCAAACATGTTCATCCGGAGCATAGACTTTGACCACTTTGAGTCTGTTGTTCACTTCATTCATTGCCTCCATGACGGCCATACGATTATCATCTGTCATCTCGAAGATGCCGGGCATCGCGAGACGGAAGAACGTTTCATCGTCATCATCGATGAAATAGGCAAATGTTCTCATTTGATATTTGAAGATGATGATGTCATCTCTCTTTTCAGGACGAAGTCCTTGTTCCGACAGGTACTCAAAAACCATTTCTGAATTTGTCATAATTAAAAATTTTAAGTGAAAAAAAAGGTTTATTGTTATTATCTAGGTTTGTATCCAATCGTTGATGTCAAATTATTGCGTTCAATTCCTTCCATCATCGTTTGTAACGCATCATACATCGCTATGGCGTCCTTGCTGATGGACGGTGTGGTTTCGCGGATTGACTGTTCAAGCATCTCTTGGGTAATAGTAGTATGTGTAAATGCAGCGGTCATGGCAGCATCGTTCACAATGAAAGCGATATCACTGGCAATATAACCATCCGTACTTTCGGCGAGTGCATCAAGATCGATAGCGTTCTCATCGTACGGGCGGCCTTTCAGGCAAACGGAAAACAGTTCCCGCCTCGCCTCTTTGTCGGGCATCGGAACATAGATATGCTTGTCAATACGACCGGTACGCAGCACCGCCGGATCAATACGATCGGGCCGGTTTGTGGTTGCAATAACGAAAATGCCGCGCTTGGAACAGTTGTTCAGTTGTGACAGGAACTCGTTAACCTCGGAAGACAAATGCGTGTCCGTTCCCACAGTCCGGTTGGGCACGAAAGCGTCAAACTCGTCAAAGCAGATCACCACAGGGGCGTTCTCCTCCGCCTGCTTAAACAATTGCCCAATTTTCTCCTGTGTGCCATGTACAAAGATGCTCGCCAGATCAGAGGATTTGACAAGTATGAAGTTGAACGCAGTCTGCTCCGCAAATTTCTCTGCAAAGAACGTCTTACCGCAGCCGGGAGGCCCGTACAACAGCATACCGTTGGGAGGAGTCAATTTATATTCTTCCGCCAATTCTTTATTCTGAATGACGAAAATCACCTTTTGCTGAAGCAACGCCTTTAAAGAGCTCATGCCGGCAATATCGTCAAACCCACGGCCTGTACCTCTTTTCATCACGAAACCCGTTCCCTCTTCCTCTTCTTTCTTCTTTTGTGTATCTTGACGTTTTTTTGTACGGTTCTGGCTCGCGGTTTTCTCCTCTTCAATTTTATCATCCGATTTTCTCAAATCTGCAAGAACCGCTCCTACTGAACGGTAAGAATCCGCAGAAACCAAGCAGAGTCCCTTCTCCAGCATATATTTCGCACGGTCACTCACCTGCAGGCCGTTGATGTCTAACGGTTGCGTATTCCTCAATTTCTTCATCCGGCTCATCTTCGCTGCAAAATCTTCATCCTCAGATATTTCCAATTCCCACGGAGCTTTGCCTGTGAGCATCGTATAATACACGGCAAAAACAGAAAACAAATCTGTATGTTCGTTGAACATTCCAGCCGCGGTGGCATTAGCACAGTAACGCACATCGAGATCGCTGGTGACAAACGGAACACTTCCGGAACACCACGCTGAGGCATGCCCCAGGTCAATGAGTTCGGGGGTGCCGTCCATGCTCTCGGAAAGCATAATATTGGCGGGGGTCACATCGTTATGGCAAAGTTTATTATCATGCAGGCATCCCAAACCGTTCAGGACACCAACAAATATCTGCGTTGCAAGTTCTTCCTCCAACTTGCCCTCTCTGGACAGTTTGTCTGCAAGATTTTCGCCAGTGAAATAATTGGTCACCACATAATGGCAATCTCCAACAGGGGTGTCGATAACCCCATCCGTAATGTATGATACGACATTGGCTTGTTTAATGTTCCTCAAAATCGAGATTTCCATCACCTCATGATTCTCTTTATCAAGAAGTTTGGAAGGTGTCCGCTTCAATACATACAATTTGACAAAATAGGGATTATTATCCTCGTTTACAACCTTATAGGTCTCTGTATACTCGTTTTCTTTTATCAAGTGCAGGACTTTATAGTCGCCCACCATTGCACCTTCTTGTAAAATTCCCATGATAGATAGCTTTTGTTTGTAAAAATGTCGCTGCAAAAATAGTAAAATTGCAAATCAAAATCAAGAAAAAGAAAACAAAAATCTGCAATGTCGAAAACTACAATATCGCCCAACAAGGGTAGGCAAAAAAATTGTATCTTTGCCAGTTTTTTGGAAAAATCCGTTTATCGATGAAATATACTGAATACAAAGGACTTAACCTCCCTGCTGTGGGGGAGGAAATGAGAAAATATTGGGAAGAGCACGATGTGTTCGCCAAGAGTCTGTCCTCCCGCGAGGGACACGAAAGTTTCGTTTTCTTTGAGGGGCCGCCGTCTGCAAACGGTATGCCCGGTATCCACCACGTGATGGCCCGCACGATCAAGGACATCGTCTGCCGCTACCAGACCCTCACCGGCAAGTATGTCGGCAGAAAGGGCGGCTGGGACACGCACGGACTGCCCGTGGAACTCGGCGTGGAGAAGACTCTCGGCATCACCAAGGAGGACATCGGCAAGAAGATTTCCGTGGAGGACTACAACAAGGCCTGCCGCCGCGAGGTGATGAAGTTCAAGGACAAATGGGACGAGCTCACCCGAGAGATGGGCTACTGGGTCGATCTCGAACACCCCTATATCACCTTCGACAACAAGTATATCGAAACCGTATGGTATTTATTGTCAGAACTTTACAAAAAAGGGCTGCTCTATAAGGGCTACTCCATTCAGCCTTATTCCCCCGCCGCCGGCACCGGTCTCAGTTCCCACGAACTCAACCTGCCCGGCTGTTATCGCGACGTGAAGGATCTGACTTGTGTCGCACTGTTCAAATTGAAATCCAACCCTGTAGAGCTGCCACAATGTGACAGCTCTACACAATGTGACAGCTCTACACAATGTGACAGCTCTACACAATGTGACAGCTCTACAGATGACATTCCCGTGTATGCGATTGCGTGGACGACCACCCCGTGGACGTTGCCGAGCAATACGGCTTTGTGCGTGGGTCCGAATATCGATTATGTGTTGCTGAAGACCGTGCATCCTTACACGGAAGAGCCTTGCTATATCCTGATGGCCAAAGCGCTGGTTCCCACGATGTTCAAGGAAGCCCCGGAAGTTGTGAAGGAGTTCAAGGGCAAAGACCTCGTGGGCATCTCCTACGAGCAGCTCATCCCGTGGGTGAACCCCGGCGAGGGCGCTTTTCGCATCATCCCCGGCGACTATGTCACCACGGAAGACGGTACCGGTATCGTGCACATCGCTCCGACCTTCGGTGCCGACGATAAGCGCGTGGCCGCCGCCGCCGGCATCCCGCCGCTCGTGATGGTGGACAAGGACGGCATCCGCCAGCCAATGGTCGATCGCACCGGCAAGTTCTACCGCATCGAGGACCTTGACCCCGAATTTGTACAAAACTGCATGGATGTGGAGTCTTACCGTCCCTACGCCGGCCAGTTCGTGAAGAACGCCTACGACCCCACCAAGACGGAGAAGGACAAATCCCTGGACGTGGACATCGTGGTGATGCTGAAGGAGCAGGGCAAACTTTTCAAGAGCGAGAAGCACACCCACAACTACCCGCACTGCTGGCGCACCGACAAGCCCGTGCTCTACTATCCGCTTGATTCCTGGTTCATCAAGACGACGGCCTACCGCGAGCGTATGATCGAGTTGAACAAGACCATCAATTGGAAGCCCGCCGCCACCGGCTCCGGCCGTTTCGGCAATTGGCTCGAAAATCTGGTCGATTGGAACCTCTCCCGCTCCCGCTTCTGGGGCGTGCCGCTGCCCATCTGGACCACCGAGGACAAGAAAGAGCAGATCTGCATCGGCTCCATCGAGCAGCTGATGGCCGAAATCGACAAGT
>Ga0265299_10003417_pt1 | contig 15499 bp, 17 predicted proteins | sample AusTroGonzalo_MG_4_FD_193485 | JGI IMG/M metagenome (GOLD analysis project Ga0265299, IMG submission 193485) | Bovine rumen microbial communities from tropical cattle in Woodstock, Queensland, Australia - Gonzalo_02 | ecosystem: Host-associated > Mammals > Digestive system > Stomach > Rumen ... | reverse complement strand
TCCGATCTATCATTTCTCTCTTCAAAAATCCGTTGCCCTGCCTTTACAGAAAGCATTTGTTCAACGATCTCATGTATCAGAAAACCAAAAGCCTCATCTGACAATCTGCGCTCATAAGTTATGGCCAACCATGCTGATAACTTTGGCAAGACGTTTATCCCGTTGGCATAGGTATAGGATTTCAGGAGACGACATATCGAACGTAACAAGACTTGACAAAGCTGGCTCCCCCTATATCGTTTGTCGCTTAATGACTCTGAGAAGAGGCAAAAATGTGAATAGCACTTTATTTTACTACACTTTGTGAGAATTGAATAGTGTGGAAAAAGCAAAAATGCTGGCCATGAAAACGAAAATTGAAAAAGATGCGCCATGTAGTACAAGCTACTATCTCGCATACGAATACCCATCTTGCACACGAATACCCCGTCTCGCACACGATTTCCTCTTGATATCGTAAGGAGGACTCGAAAAAAAGCAAAAATCTCCGGCAGAAAAGCTCTGTCGAGGATCAAAAATATCCGTATTCGTGTGCAAGAAGCAGGAAAGTCCCTTGCTACAAGGCCTTTTCTTGGAGGCGGGGTGCAAAGCAATAGGACTCTAATCGTATCAAGATTAGAGTCCTATTATGGTGCTCCGGCGGGGACTCGACCTCCGAGTGCGGCGACGCGTTTATCAATCTGCTAAGCGGGACTGAAATCACTGCGTAAAAGGAAATAACACGATCGTTCTTGACAAGTGACCTTGCGTTCACTATAATGAGTGAACGTAAGGTCACTTAACTGATTGTTGGAGGTTCTCATGGCGAAAGATACGGTTTTATACATACATGGAAAAGGCGGCAGCGCAGCGGAATGTGAGCACTACCGGCCGCTGTTTCCCGACTGCGAGGTTTTCGGCCTGGATTACCAGACATTCACGCCGTGGGAAACCGGTCCGGAGATTCGTGCGGCGGCAGAAAAGCTGAAAGACGAATGCGCAAACATCATCCTGATCGCCAACAGCATCGGCGCTTATTTCAGCATGAGCGCCGGAATCGGCGGTATGATCCGCGAAGCATACTTCATTTCACCTATAGTCGATATGGAAAGATTGATCGGTGATATGATGAAATGGGCGGGCGTGACAGAGACGGAGCTGAAATCCAAAGGCGTGATTCACACTGAATTCGGCGAAGACTTGTCCTGGGATTATCTCTGCTATGTGCGAAGCCATCCGATCAGATGGGACGTACCGACGCAGATTCTCTACGGGAAAAATGACAATCTGACAAGTTATGAGACCGTTCATGCCTTTGCCGAAAAGCACAATGCAGTGCTGACTGTGATGGAAGGCGGCGAACACTGGTTCCACACGGAAAAACAGATGCAGTTTCTGGATGACTGGATCAGAAAGCGCTGATCACAATGATTGAAAGATTTATGGGGAAAAAGGATGCAGGCAATAACATTTGCAAAAGGAAACGAGCAGCATCTGAAGGATTGCAAGGACGCGCTCTGTCAGTCAACGCTTGGCGAAAAATACTTTTCTTCGCCGGGGAGCGCGGAAAACGCGATCCTTGAAGGGATCCGACAGGGAAATTTGTATGTAGCGCTCATCGGTGAAGCATGCATTGGATTTACATATATCATCCCGAAGGGAGCGTTTCACAGTTTTCCCTACCTGCACATCATCACCATTAAGGAAGAATACAGAGGCCAGGGTGTTGGCAAGGCTCTGCTGGATTATTCTGAATGGATTGCATCTGAAATGGCAGACAGGCTTTTCCTTGTGGTCGCGGATTATAATCCGGAAGCAAAGCGGTTCTACGAAAGAAATGGCTATCAGCAGGTTGGAGAAATTCCAAACCTGTACCGCCCCGGAATCACGGAATACCTGATGGCAAAGAACCTGGTAAAGTGATGTATGATGGCTGAAGACTGCTGTTTTAACAAAATGAGTGCAGCCCGTCCGTTATCTGCTTGAAGAAATCCGCGCTCCACAAAGCAAGTGACGCGGTATCTTTGATAAACGGACGAACATCCTCCTTTGCCTGTGCATAGTCAATCTCGTCAAAGCGGGCATATAGCAGTTTCCTGGCATCGTTGATTGTGAAAGGTTCCTCTGCCTTCCACGCATCCGATTGTACAAGCCTTGCTTTCAGATGCTCTGTATTGAGCGCTGCGCCGCGAGAAAGATAAAACACGTAATCGTACAGGTCTCTGCCTTTTACACGGCTTTTCCATGCGCGGCAGATCACCGCGTGTGCCTTTCCCGCGAACAGAGAAGGCATGTCATAGAGTGCAATATCATATGGAGCGGGAAGCAGACGGTATTTATGATCAAAAGAAGCTCCGGCTGGCGGATTGGTATCTACCTCAAACTTTATCTTGATCTTCTCGCTTCCCGGAATCCCTGCCGCTGCCGGATCTGAGGCGTAGAACAGCAGCAAGTGTTCTTTCGTGTTGCCCTTCAGGAAGGCGGATCGTATTGCGGCTTCCTTTGTTTTCTCTTTTTCTGATATCTCTACGTTCAGCCCGTAGGACGCCACTTCTTTTCTCAGCGTCGGGAAATAGTCCGCCAATTCGAACGTGGAGTCCGGCGTCACCAGCGAGAAATCCAAATCCTCGGAGAATCGATCCAGACCATAGAAAATTCGAAGAGCAGTACCACCGTAAAAAGCGGCTTTCTGGAAGAATCCGGCGCGCGAAAGCCCGCAGAGAACGATTTCCTGCATGATTTCCTTTACGGCGTTCTTCTTGTCGGTCAACCCATCGGCATGGTATTGGTTCAGCATTTCCGTGATAACACTGTTCATCTCATATTCCTCCGCAGGTGCTTCATCAGATACTTCAGATTATTGCTGTGGTACTTGTCTCCGATCTGAAGTATGCCGTCTGTATCAAGCTTTGCAAACTCCTCACTTTCGATCCGCAGATCTTCAAAGAGCATTCTTTCAATCTCTCGCTGGCTTGTCACAGGAGGCATCGTATAGAGCTTATCGCAGAGCGCCTTCTCCGGGCTCGCGATCCGATATACATAGCCGTTTTCTTCCTTGAGTACAACACCAAACGGATACGCATCGGGAGGCACATCGCGGTAAGTGAATCGGCCAAAATGGTTTTCCACTTCTTTTGCCTTTTTCTTGTCGAACGTGGCGGATGTATATGTGTAAACCGCTTCGGGAATCAAACCATAGACCGACAAGGCATAATCAAACGACAGATACGATGGCCCAAAGATCGCTCCCGCAAGACAGTATCCCGGCACGTTTCCGTCTGTCTCATAGATGCCGCGAGTGAGCGGGTACAATTCACCACATCTCTTCATTCTCAGGATCTTGCCCGCCGGATCGCTGTACTTGCGGAGTTGATCCATGAGCATCGATGTTGAAACAATCATAATAATCGCCTCCAAATTGGATTATATCCAATTTGGAGGCGAAAATCAATAGTATCATAACGTTCCTTAGCCTGTTTTCCCTGTAGGTGATTTCCGTTTCACCGGACAGGCGCTTTCAGCGCCCCGGAATATTCACGAAAGCCCCCTGAAATTGAACGATTACTCGGGGAATGGGAGCGAGGAAAAGGTCCCAGAAAGCAAAAAAACCGCCGCCCGAAATGACGAACGACCGAGAGCAATTTGAATTCCATAATGAAAAATGCGAGGGAATAACAGGTTTTCTGCTATTTCCTCGCATTTTTAGGCAAAAAGTTTAGGACGGCAATTCTATCAAAATTACCGTCCTAATATGGAAACATCAGGTTATTAATATAGTTTTATAACGCGGTTCACTTCAACGAGGTAAAGTGCGGTGCATTTTTCATTTTTCGTGTTGCGCAGAACATCTTGCTCAGTTCAAGTTTTATTTGCAGGGCGTTTCATCTTGAATGTTGATGTGATGACCGCTAAAGTTGCCTTCGATGAGCTCTTTCTCGTGCTTCGCGGCAGCAAGGATTTTGGAAAAACTGATGCCGGTTTCATAACCCATTTCATTCAGCATCCAGACCGTATCCTCCGTTGCCAGATTTCCGGAAGCGCCGGGGGCGAAGGGACAGCCGCCGAGACCGCCCAGAGCCGACTGAATTTCATCCACTCCTGCTTCAATTGCTGCCAGGGTATTTGCCATGCCCAGCCCGCGGGTATCGTGGAAATGGACGGAAAGCGACAGGTCGGGATAGGCGTCCTTCACAGCTTCAATCACTCTGCGTACCTGCGCGGGGTCGGCGATGCCGATCGTGTCACAGAGGCAGACTTCCTTGATACCGGCATCCACATAGTCCTTGAGAAAGGCAACAACTGCCGCTGTGTCCTCATATTTGCCCTCAAAGGGGCAGCCGAAAGTAGTCGCCAGATCCAGAACGATATTCAGATCAGGATAGGCAGCACGGATTTCCTTAAAAGCATCCAGGGACTGCTCATGGGTGCGGTTGATGTTGGCCTTGTTGTGGCTCACGCTGAGAGAAACAACGTAGCAGACCTTACGCAGACCGAGGGAGTATGCATTAGCAGCACCGCGAAGATTGGGAACCAGCGCAAACAGATCGGCGTCGGGATAGCGCTCAAGTACAGTTTTTGTTACTTCAGCCGCATCCGCCATCTGCGGGATGGCTTTCGGACTGACAAAGGAAGTGAACTCGATGTGCTTTACGCCGGAATCAAGGATCTGCTCGATAATTTCGATTTTCTGCTCAGAAGGGATCTGCGCGCATTTGACGCTCTGAAATCCGTCCCGGGGCCCAACTTCACAGACTCTGAATTTTGTTTCCATGTGAATTCTCCTTTCCGCTCAGATCGCGCCTTTTTCCTTGAGCTCGACAAGTTTCGCTTCGTCATAGCCCAGGAACTCACCGTAAACCGCTGTATTGTCTTCGCCCAGAAGCGGGGCCGCCTTGCGCGGCATGGACTTGGTCCGGGTCAGCTTCTGTGCGGTTGCGGTGATCTGCAGCTTTCCTATACCCGGCTGGTCGATCTCCGGGAACATGCCTCTGGCGCCGGCGATCTGCGGATCCACGACCATGCGGTCGATCGTGTTTACGGCGCTGGCCGGGCAGCCCGCGTTGTTGAGCAGGGCGTCGACTTCGTCAATGGTGTGCTGTTCGGTCCAGGCAGCCACATATTCACGCAGCGCGGCGTGGTTCTGCACGCGGTCACGCACTTCGAGGAAGCGGGGATCTTCCTTGAGTTCCGGCTGGCCCATAACATCACAGAGGATGCTGTAAAGCTTGTTGTTTCCGGCAGCAATGATGACGCTGCCGTCCTTGGTGGGGAAGGAATCATAGGGATAAGTGGATTCATACCGGTTGCCGATGCGCTGTGGGATGCGGCCTGTTGCCTGATAGATCATGGTGATGTTCTCCATGGCGGAAACAACCGAGTCGACCAGCGCTACATCGACCTTTTCGCCGAGACCGGTCTTCTGCTTGTTCACCAGTGCGGCGAGTACGCCGATGGCCATGTTCAGGCCGCCCAGCACGTCGCCCATCGGAGTGCCAACGCGGGTCGCCGGACCACCGGGCCAGCCCGTGGTGCTCATGAGTCCGCCCATTGCCTGACCGACGATGTCATAGCCGGCACGCTTGCTGAAGGGGCCTGTGTGGCCGAAACCGGAAACTGAACCATAGATGATGCCGGGGTTGACTTCTTTCAAAACATCGTACCCGAGGCCGAGCTTCTCCATGGTGCCCGGGCGGTAGTTCTCGATTACAACATCGGCCTTTTTGACCATTTCGAGGAACATCGCCTTGGCGTCCGGGTCTTTCAGGTTCAGGGTGCACCCCAGCTTGCTGCGGTTGAAGTTTGCATAGTACACACTGTTTTCATTGATAAAGGGTCCCATCTTGCGGGTGTCGTCCCCGCCCTTGGGATTTTCGAGTTTAATAACGGTCGCGCCCATGTCGGCAAGTATCATGCCGCAGTACGGGCCTGCGAGAACGCGGGTCAGATCCAGTACAACAACGCCGTCCAAAAGTCCTTTTTCCATGAGAATGCTCCTTTCAAAATTATCAGTTATGATTGATTATTGTGCAGTGAATAGATATCGTGTAATTTACAGGATGCTGTAGAGGCCGACCAGGGCCGCGATCACGATCAGGGCGAGCATCAGCGCGGAGATGCCGAACAGCTGAACAAAGAGCTTGTTTTCCTTTTCCTTGGTGAACTCGGGGTCCGTGGCATTGGCCGCCATGATCAGACCGCCGCCCGTGGATGCGGGGCTGAGTCCGGCAAACGCTGCCGTCAGGGCCATGATGCTGATCAGGCTGTTCGCGGAGACGCCGACCTTGGAAGCAATATCGCCGACAGTGGGTACCAGCGTGGGCCACACGACTCCGATTGCAGAACTGAACCAGGACATGATGCCTGCGGTCAGACCCTGGATCGCAACTGCTGTGCGCGGCGTCATAATGGATGCCAGACTGTTGGACAGGAGAGTCACACCGCCGACACTGATGACGGCTTCCATCAGCATGCCGAAACCCGTTACCATGATGAGGGTGGACCAGGAAATCGTCTTGAAAACGACCTTTTCATCGGCAGCCTTGATGAGGATCAGGAGAATACCGACAGCGAAAGAGATCAAACCTACGTTGCGCTTAAAGAAGGCACAGGCGATGATGACTACCACAAAACCCAGCAGAGTGAAGACCTGATGTGTTGTAAACTTAGGAAGCTCTTCCGATTCCATTCTTTTGGTCTGTACCTTGTGGCTCTTGAAGATGAAGAACACAATAACAGAAAGGACGATTGTAGTGATCACCGCATAGATGATCAGCGGAACCTGATAGCCGCTGATGCCCTGTGGCTCTGCCAGAGAACGAATCAGAACAGATTCCGGTGTGATAGGAGAGAAGCGCCCGGCGAAGGAACCGATTTCACCGATCAGCGCCAGCATCACGGAGTTATAGCCAGTGGACTTGCCCAGCGGGAGGGAGAGGGCTGCCACGATGCCGAGAGCCGGGACACAACCGGGACCGATCGCGGCGATTCCGGCGCCGATCAAGTAGATCAGGAATGGTGCGACAATGGCATGTCCGCCGGAGAGCTTGAGGAACTTCTTGCTCATCAGCTCCAGGGAGCCGTTGCTGATAGCAACGGAACAGAGGAACGAAACGCCCAGCAGCATGATAAAAAGACTGGCGCTGAAGCCTTTGATTGTCGCGGAATCCGACTGGCCGATACAGGTACCGAAAATGGTGACGGCAAGGATAGCAACCAACCCGACGTTAACTTTGCGGAAGAAACCGATCAGGATGACCGCGACCAGCACGATCAGGGAGATAAGTGCGAGACTGTCCATGGCTTGAACCTCCAATGATAAATTGAGAACTGGTTTTCTCTTGCTTTTACAATAGCACATGTGTTATTATAAGTAAAATATCGCTTTTCTATTTATCGATAGGATTTAACTATATCAAGCAAGTAGGGAGAACTCTGTCATGAAGCTTTCTCAGATGCGCTACTTCTCCGCCTCCTGCCACGCCGGCAATATCAGCAAAGCCGCTGCCGAACTCCATATCTCCCAGCCCTCGATCACCGCATCGATCAAAGCGCTGGAGGATGAGCTGGGGGTCGCTCTGCTGCACCGGAGCAACCGCGCCGTCTCACCTACACCGGATGGCGAACGGTTTCTGGTCCGCTGCGACGCCATCCTGGAAGAAGTAGACAGCCTTGCGGAAGATTTTGCCGAAATCAGCAGTAAGCACAAAACCATTCACGTCGGCATACCACCGATGATCGGGTCCATTCTGTTTCCGGAAATATTCAACAGTTTCCGTAAAAAACACCCTGAGATTCGGATCAACCCGATAGAGACCGGTTCGCATGCCGCAAGAGAGTCTGTGGCAAACGGCGAACTGGACATCGCCGTCATCACCATGGGCGATGAGCTCCCTGCTCGGCTTGACGCCCTCCGCCTTACCACTTACGAGATGAGGTACTGCGTCGGGCCCAAACATCCTCTTGCCAAGAAAACATCGGTCTCGCTGAAAGAAACTGCAGCCTATCCGATGATCCTGTTTTCGGGCGGCTATTATCAGCAGGCGCTGTTGACAAGCAGGTTTCGCGAGCTGGACATTCAGCCCGAAGTTCTGTTCCATTCCAATCAGCTCACCACGATTAAAAGTTTTATCCGCGAGAACATCGCGAGCGGATTCATCATGCCGCAGATCATCCGGGAAGAGGACGGCGTCATCCCTATTCCGGTAGAAGAAGGTCTCCGTCTAAACGTCGCGGTTGTCTGGCGCAAGGACGATTATCTGACGAAGGAGGCAAAAAGTTTTATCAGTTTCTGCCGGAAGACTTTTGAGGCGAAATAAAGAGCTTTTGCTTTTCAGCTATAAGGGTTTATAACGCCAAGAAGAAAAGATCTTTCTATCTTTCGAAGAATACTGGCGGATGAATTTGAGACCAGCAATTGTTTTTATTGTGGAAAGAAGCTCAATAAAAGCGCACATGTTGATCATGTAATACCTTGGTCCTTTATTAAAGGCGATAATCTATGGAATTTTGTTTTAGCCTGTCCTACATGTAATACAAAAAAGAAGAATAGATTACCGACGCAAGCCTGGTTAGCAAAAGTCATCACAAGAAATGAAGAGATTGCAAGTCTAGATACACCAGTTATCCACGAGGAGTTCAGATCATACAGCGCAGAACAGATGTGGAAAATATGGGAGTACGCAAAAATCGGTGGAATGCGCGTATATGAAGAATCGTGATGGATTGCACGTTTCCATGGAGAAATAAGCAAACTGAACGATACTCAGAATTATGTAAACTAATTGAAGGAAAACCCGGCAAAGTGAACGAAATCCCCCTGAAAGTGAACGAAACTCCAGGGAGCCGAGGGCGGAAAATGACCCCGGAAAATGAAAAAACGGCCGCTAGAAAAACCGAGCGACCGTGGTGCGATCTAAATTTCAAAGCGAAAAATGCGAGGAAAAAGCAGGATTTCTGCATATTCCTCGCATTTTTACATAAAAAGTTTAGGACGGCAATTCTATCAAAATTACCGTCCTGCCATGGTGCTCCGGCGGAGACTCGAACCCGGACACCCTGCATAAGAGACAGCCTGTCAAGCCCGTCCCGGTCCCGCGTGAAAGCATCTTGAAGCCGGGGCTGCGGGATGCTATAATATAAAGGATACGGACATCATTCTGAGCGCTGAGAGACGGGAGAGGGAAGAGATCATGACAAAAACGGCAATGATTACCATCTGCGGGCGGCCGAATGTGGGCAAATCCACGCTGACCAACGCCCTGGTGGGCGAGAAGGTGGCCATCGTTTCGGCCAAGCCCCAGACCACGCGAAGCCCGCCGGGACGGATCGGGCTGTGATCTCCGGCGAGTCCGGCGCGGTCACGTACGGGCTGCTGCTGACGATCCTGCAGGCGGAAGAGCTGCGGAAGCTGTTCCGGATTGACAGCGATTCCGTCATCCTGCTCATCAACACCGAGGGAGACACCGACCCGGAGAATTACAGAAAAATCACGGGCTGAAATGCCTGAAGACAAAAAAGCGGCGCCGGCTGTTCATGCCGACGCCGCTGTATTCTTCTACCTGTCGGGAGACCGAACATACCAACCCGGCCTTTACTCCCGGCCGGGCTGTGATAATGGGTGTTCCCGGTAATAAGCTTCGCAGAAGCGGATGAAGGTGCGGGTGTGCGCAGAGATGTACTTGCCCTTCTTCCAGACAAGGCCGATGCGCGTCGGGATCTCCGGCGAGATGGGGATGCCCTTCAGCTCCGGCACCAGGGGCAGCATGGAGGAAAAGAAGAAGCAGCCGCACTTGCCCTGCAGGACGAATTTGCGCGTAGTGGTGATCTGGCTGGAGTGCATGACGACGCGGGGCTGGATGCCGAGCGCGCGGAAGTGCTGCAGGAGAATCTGGTTCTGGACGGAGTCGCGGTTGAAGAGGATGACGGGTTCGTGATCCAGGCACCGGAGGTCCAGCGTTTCCTCGCCGGCGAGGGGATGGTTTTCCGCCACGCAGAAGAGGAGCCGGTCGGTCGCGAGAAGGAGATTCGAGAACTTGTCGACGGCGTAGAGCTCCATGTTGACCAGGCCCAGGTCGAGCTGCTCGTTCTGCACCATGTCGCAGGCGCGAACGGAGCCGTACTCCGCGAGCTCCAGGTAGATCTCCGGGTGCGCGGCGTGAAAGGCGTCCAGCAGCTCCGGGAAGAAGACCGCGCTCAGGTTCGGCGGGGTGCCGAGGCGCACCGTCGGCCTGCGTCGGCTGGCGTCCTGGAACTGGAGCTGCAGGTCGTCGCTCGCATCCAGAAGCGAGGCGGCCCGTTCATACAGCTGCTCGCCCTCGACGGTAAGCTCCAGGCGGTTGTTGGTGAAGGAAAAGAGCTTCACGGAGAACTCCGTTTCCAGCTCGCGGATCGCGCTGGAGACGGCGGGCTGGGTGACAAACATAAGCTTTGCCGCCTGCGTAATGCTGTGGCAGCGGGCGGCGGTGCAGAAATAGCGCAGCTGGTTGAGCGTCATGGTGAAATCCCCCCGTTTTCCTGCATTTTATTATGGCAGAAACGGGCGTTTTTTGCAAGATATCTCATAAAATTTATTTATGGCCACATGAGTTTCATTAAATCGACAAATGACCTGAGGTTTGTTATATTAATGTCAGAGATCAAAAGCACACCCCCAAATTTAAATGCTTTACCTGAAGGAGGTAGCACCATGAGCCCGGCAATTATCACCCTGCTCTTCCTGCTTTTCGCAATCATCATGTTCGTAACCGAGAAGATCCCTCTCGGCCTGACCTCGATGATCGTCGCAGTCGGCCTGGTCCTGACCAAGGTCCTGGACCTCAAGACGGCGTTCGGCGGCTTCATCGACTCCAACGTCATCCTCTTCGTCGCCATGTTCATCGTAGGCGGCGCCCTGTTCGAGACCGGCATGGCCAATGAGATCGGCGGCCTGGTCACCAAGTTTGCCAAGACCGAGCGCAGCCTGATCATCGCGATCATGGTCATCGTTGGCCTGATGAGCGGCGTCCTCTCCAACACCGGCACCGCCGCAGTCCTGATCCCGGTGGTCATCGGCATCGCCGCCAAGTCCGGGTTCAAGCGCTCCCGCCTGCTGATGCCGCTGGTTTTCGCGGCTGCCATGGGCGGCAACCTCTCCCTCATCGGCGCCCCGGGCAACATGATCGCCCAGAGCACCCTGGAGCCCATCGGCCTCTCCTTCGGGTTCTTTGAGTACGCCATCGTCGGCCTGCCCATCCTCCTCGCGGGCATCCTGTTCTACGCGACGATCGGCTTCAAACTCCTGCCGAACCACGACACCAAGGACAACGGCGACTCCGTGTTCGACGACGTCAAGGACTTCAGCAAGGTTCCCAAGTGGAAGAAGGTCCTCTCCCTAGTCATCCTGATCGTCACCCTGCTCGGCATGATCTTTGAAGACCAGATCGGCATCAAGCTCGCCGTCACCGGCTGCATGGGCGCGATCCTCCTGATGCTCACGGGCGTCATCTCCGAGCGTGAGGCGCTCAAGTCCATCGACCTCAAGACCATCTTCCTCTTCGGCGGCACGCTGTCCCTGGCCTCTGCCCTGCAGAGCACCGGCGCCGGCCAGATGATCGCCGACAAGGTGATCGGCCTGCTGGGCGCGAACCCCTCCCCGTACCTGCTGACCTTCGTGGTGCTGCTGCTGTGCTGCGTGATGACGAACTTCATGTCCAACACCGCAACCACCGCACTGATGGCCCCGATCTGCCTCTCCATCGCCCAGGGCATGGGCGCCGACCCCCGCGCCGTCCTCATGGCCTGCGTCATCGGCGGCTCCTGCGCCTACGCCACCCCGATCGGCATGCCCGCGAACACGATGGTCGTCGGCGCCGGCAACTACAAGTTCATGGACTACGTCAAGTCCGGCCTGCCGCTGATCGTCATCGCGCTCATCGTCAGCATGATCGTCCTGCCTATTGCCTTCCCGTTCTATCCCTGATAGAATTCTGAATGAACAAGAAAGAAGGAGAATGCACCATGAATAAAGAAGCACAGGTTCAGAAAATGACCGATATGATGGCCAAGTTCGTCGGCTATACCGGAAAGAAGCTTCCCGATGACGTGATTGCGAAGCTCGAGGAGCTGCGCGCGAAGGAAACCGACGCCCTGCCCAAGGTGATTTACGACACCATGTTCCGCAACCAGGAGCTGGCCGTCAAGCTCGACCGCCCCTCCTGCCAGGACACCGGCGTACTGCAGTTCTGGCTCAAGTGCGGCACCGGCTTTCCCCTCATCAACGAGCTGGAAGGCCTGCTGAAGGAAGCCGTTATCAAGGCTACCAAGGAGACCCCGCTGCGCCACAACTCCGTGGAAACCTTTGACGAGTACAACACCGGCAAGAACGTCGGCAAGGGCACCCCGACCGTGTGGTGGGACATCGTCCCCAACTGGGACGGCTGCGAGATCTACACCTACATGGCGGGCGGCGGCTGCACCCTGCCCGGCAACGCCACCGTGCTGATGCCCGGCGAGGGCTACGAGGGCGTGACCAAGTTCGTCCTTGACCGCATGACCAGCTACGGCCTGAACGCCTGCCCCCCGCTGCTGGTGGGCGTGGGCGTCGCGACCAGCGTCGAGACCGCCGCGCTTCTGTCCAAGAAGGCGCTGATGCGCCCGATCGGCTCGCACAGCGAGAACGAGCGCGCCGCCAAGATGGAGAAGCTCCTGGAAGACGGCATCAACGCCATCGGCATCGGCCCCCAGGGCATGGGCGGCAAGTACACGGTCATGGGCGTGAACATTGAGAACACCGCCCGTCACCCCTCCGCCATTGGCGTTGCGGTGAACGTGGGCTGCTGGAGCCACCGCCGCGGACACATTGTCTTTGACAAGGACCTCAACTACACCATCACCAGCCACTCCGGCTGCGTGCTCTGATTGAAGGATAAGGAGGAGAAAACCATGGTTGAATACAGAGACGGCAAGAAGATCCTCGTTACCCCCATCTCCGCCGAAGACCTCAAGGATGTGCACATCGGCGACATCCTCTACCTCAGCGGAAGCCTGACCACCTGCCGCGACGTCGCACACCGCCGCGTCGTGGAGGAAGGCCGCGAGATCCCCGTGGATGTGCGCAACAACGCCATCCTGCACGCAGGCCCGATCATCCGCCCGCTCGAGAACGACAAGTTCGAGATGGTCTCCGTCGGCCCCACCACCTCCATGCGCATGGAGAAGTTCGAGTATGAGTTCGTGAAGACCACGGGCGTACGCGTCATCGTCGGCAAGGGCGGCATGAAAGAGAACACCGCCAACGCCTGCAAGGACTTCGGCTGCATCCACTGCGTCATCCCCGCCGGCAACGCCGTCGTCGCGGCGGTCTGCGTGGAAGAGATCGAGCGCGCCGAGTGGCGTGACCTGGGCATGCCCGAGACCCTGTGGAACTGCCGTGTGAAGGAGTTCGGCCCGCTGATCGTTTCCATCGACGCGGAAGGCCGCAACTACTTCGAAGAGAAGAAGATCGAGTACAACAAGCGCAAGGACGAGCAGGTAGAGCTCATCAGCAAGCAGGTCGGCTTTATCAAGTAAGAAGCGAAGCGTGAAAAAACGAAGGGAGACAGGGACACTGTCTCCCTTTCGGGCGATGAATGACAGGAGGAGTTTTGCAGTGAAAACATATCAGATCGCAGTGATCCCGGGCGACGGGATCGGACCGGAAGTCATGCGCGAAGCCGTCAAGGTGCTGAACGCGGTCTCCGCCCTGGACGGTGGGTTTAACTTTGAGTTCACCGAGTATCCGTGGGGCTGCGAGTACTACCTGAAAACCGGGGAAATGATGCCGGAAGACGGGCTGGAGCGGCTGAAGGGGAGCGACGCGATCCTCCTCGGGGCCGTCGGTTATCCGGGCGTGCCGGACCACATTTCGCTCCGGGGCCTGCTGCTGAAGCTCCGCCGCGGCTTCGACCAGTATGTGAACCTGCGGCCGGTGAAGCTGCTGGAGGGCGCGCCGTGCCCGCTGAAGGACGTGAAGCCCGGCGAGATTGACATGGTCTTCGTGCGAGAGAACAGCGAAGGCGAGTACAGCGGCCAGGGCGCCTGGCTCTACCCGGACAGCCCGCAGGAAGTCGTCATCCAGGATGCGGTTTTCTCCCGCAAGGGCTGCGAGCGGGTCATCCGCTACGCCTATGAGCTGGCGCGCAGGGAAGGGAAAACGCTGACCAGCATCAGCAAGGCGAACGCCCTGAACTACTCCATGGTCTTCTGGGACCAGGTTTTCGAAGAGGTCGGCAGGGAGTATCCCGATGTGGAGACGCAGTCGCTGCTGGTGGACGCGGCCGCGATGTTCATGATCAAGAACCCGAAGCGCTTCCAGGTCGTGGTGACGTCGAACCTGTTCGGGGACATCCTGACGGACCTCGGCGCGGCCATCTCCGGCGGAATGGGTCTGGCGGCAGGCGCGAACCTTGACCCGGAGCGCCGCTATCCCTCGATGTTCGAGCCCATCCACGGTTCCGCGCCGAAGCACGCCGGCAAGGGGGACGCAAACCCGCTGGCCTCCATCTGGGCCGCGGGGCAGCTGCTGGACCACCTGGGGTACCCGGATTGGTACGGAAAGATCGTGGACACCGTCGAGCGGATGCTGAAGGAGAAGCAGGGCCTGACCAAGGACCTGGGCGGCAGCGCCTCGACTTCCGAGTGCGGAGACGTGTTTGTCAAGCTGCTGGGATAAAAGATAACAGACAATAATAAAGCAGGCCCCGTGAGGGGTCTACTTTTTTAATCTGCGCTCTTCGTCGAGAAACAAAAGAAATCAGCCGGAAAACGCTTGACAAGTGAACGACCGTTCACTATAATAGGTGAACGAAAGGTCACCTGCGCTTTGAAGGAGGGTCAATCATGGCGAAGGATACAAAAGAAAGAATTCTGGCAGCTGCATTGGACATGTTTTCACAAAACGGCTATGCGGGTACGAATATCCGTGAACTGAGTGCGTCACTCGGGCTTGTCAAGTCCGGGGTCTATAAACACTATGAGAGCAAGGAAGCAATCTGGAATTCCCTGCTGGATGAAATGGTCGCTTATTATGACGAGCGTTTTGGATCTCCGGAGCATCTTCCTCCTGTTCCGGATTCATTGGAAGGCCTCACGGCTATGACAATGCAGATGGTGGATTTTACGATCCATGATGAGAGTGTCATCAAGACAAGAAAGCTGCTCACAATCGAGCAATTCAGGGATGAGCGTGCCAGAGATCTTGCGACGAAACATTTTCTGACACCGTCCATGTTATTTCTGATTGCGTTACCAGTTACGATCTGAAGAAGCTGCCGGAAATGCTCACATATTATACGGACAAGGGCTGTGAAGTCAGAACATTAGAGGAGTATCGAAACGGTATCCGCTTTACACCGATGGAATACAAGTGAGGGTTCCGATCATCATGAGCAAATATGACCCGCTATGGGAATACATCAAGGGGACTGAAAAGATGATAGAAACAAGGCTGCCTGTGTAATGGCCGTCTGGAAATCCTGCTGGATCGTGGTCAGATCATCCTTGCTGA